>OFFT01001553.1_pt1 | contig 13608 bp, 11 predicted proteins | sample 1521581 | NCBI WGS metagenome assembly OFFT01 (sample SAMEA3504084, study PRJEB24116) | mouse gut metagenome | biome: mouse gut; feature: mouse-associated habitat; material: faeces | place: Denmark | collected 2011
GATGTGTTTAAATATAAAATAGATGATCAGTATGTTTTTTCTTGGGAGCTTTTTGAGCAAACAGATTCTATGTTGGAAAGATTGGTACAGGAATAATTCAGTTTTTAACATTAGTATGTTTGGTGATTTGGGTAATTATTGATTTTATATATTTAATATGCAACAAATTTACGGATAAAGATGGCGCTCTTGTCGCAGGAAACTAAAATATCTCCACAGGATTTGTCCGGTGGAGATATTTTAATAATATACATAATTCATTATTACGTTCAAAATTTCAAGTGGTATTGATCATATAAAACTGTACAGCCAGTAGTTTGATAGGAGTGGATAAACTTACTTGGAGTGTCATCCATAGAGTTGTGTAGAGCATTTTTATTGTAGTCTTCAGACCAGTCAGAAAGCTATCGGAGCACGATATTCAATTTTCAATTAACATTTTACGGGGAAAAATAAAATGACAGATGAACAGCGAATCAAATGTCATGCACTAATTCATACTGCTGCACTATCAGCAGGAGCTGGAAATTGTATACCTATCCCTGGAGTAGGCATGTATAGACCCGCCCGTGGAGTCAAGACATTTCTGAACAAAGGGGACGAATGCGGTCATGTATTCGGCATCTTTTCAGGGTAATAACCCAGTGCCATGATGGTATTCGCGCTTCCGGTTCTTATCAGCATGGCGGCGTTTTACGCCTCTGCCTTTGTCAGAGTTTCCGAAAGCCGGTTCGACCGTTTGCCCGTCATGTCTTGAACATTCGTCGTGGCAGGAAAAATTCCCTCCTGGTCAGCCAGTTTTTAGCTTATGCCATTACTGGCCGATACTCTTCTTTTTTTGCCAGTAAATTCCAGATAATCCTTGCCGTTTTATTGGCCAAGGCAACCGCCGCTATTTGTCTGCCGCGTCGCGTTGCCACTCCCTGAATCCATTTTTGCACGGGATAGCCTTTGTCCTCCCCGGCCAGGGCATAGCGAGTAATTATCCTTGCTCCCTGGATTAATAGTTTGCGAATGGTGTTGTTGCCACGCTTGCTTATGCCAAGCAGTTTTTGTTTGCCTCCTGATGAATGCTCTTTGGGCGTCAACCCCAGACTTGCGGCAAAACCCCGGCCATTTTTATACTCAGTCGCATCTGCCGCATGCACCACAATGGCTGTAGCGGTAATCGGGCCAACTCCCGGTATCTTCTGGAGCCTTTTGCAGGCTTCGTCATTCTTGGCAAAGCTGATAATGCGCGATTCGTACTTTTCCACCAGCTCATCACAGGTTACAAGCTCAGCATACAATTCAGACAAATAATCCCTGGCTGTCATGCTCAGCCTATTTTCAAGGTTTTCAACAGCTATGGGCAAAAACTTGCGGATACGGGTTATCCCTTTGGCAACAACAATACCTTGTTCCAGCAAGAGCGCCTTCGCCTGATTCGCCAATGCTGTGCGCTCCTTGATTTTTCTTTCGCGTATCCTGTGCCACGCGGCCAAATCTTGCTGCTCAACGGTTTTGACAGTTACAAAACGTGTGGACGGTCTGCCCACAACTTCACAGATTGCTCTGGCATCTGCCGCATCCGTTTTGTTGTTCAACACAAAAGGCTTTACATGGCGTGGGGAAATGAGCTTAACAGTATGGCCCGCATCCAGTTTGGCTATCTTTCTGGCCCAATAATGGGCTCCCCCGCACGCTTCCAGTCCAACAAGGCATGGAGGAAGATTGGCAAAGAATGACAACACGTTTTTCCTTTTCAGTTTTTTGTTGAATACATCCTTGCCGTTTTTGTCCACGCCATGCACCTGAAAATACTCTTTTGCAATATCAAGCCCGATTTGGCATACTTGTCCCATGACCCGCTCCCATGTTGGTTAAAGTGACAGAATGTCACCTTTTGGCACATTGATGCCGCAGAGTCCATTGGCTCGTTGGGGGCGGGTCTATCCCATCAGCTAATTTTCATTCCTAAAAATTCGGTAATATATAGCCCTCAACCAAGAATATAATTTTGACTCAGCTTCTGCCTCAAAACCAACCTCTGTCATTGCTTATGCCGTACACCATAACCATATGATATTATTATTTAATCATACATGCAAAAAGTCTACAATTTGTACTTGCTTCAATACGGCACATGAAGTATACGTCTACCTAAGAGAGCATCATGCTGCAACTGGCATTTATGTATTGCAGTTACTTCAGCATAATAAGTAGGCGCATTCAAATTTTATATGGATTCCTTCGATTGTATTAAATCCATATAAGTACTCTATTTTTAGTTGCCGAATGGAGCAAAAAGCATGAAATATACCTGTAGCCGTTGCTTGTATGATACTACTATCCCGAACATCACTTTTGATGAACATGGGATATGCAACTATTGCCATCTTCATGATTCGCTTGAAATACAATATCCGAGCGAAAAGCAGGGATTCAGTATACTTCAAAATATAGCTAAACGCATTAAACACGCAGGAAAAGGAAAAAAATTTGACTGTATTGTAGGGGTTTCAGGTGGTTGTGACTCTTCATATCTTCTCTATATAGCAAAGGAGCTGATGGGGTTACGCCCTCTAGCTGTACATTTTGACAATACTTGGAATACAGAACTTTCAACACAAAATATGCATAACATTGTAAAAAAGCTCAATGTTCCTCTTGAAATATATACTGTTGACGCACAAGAATATGATGATATATATAAAGCATTTTTAAAATCTGGAGTTGCCGACATTGAATCACCGACAGATATTGCTCTTGCATCTGTTTTAAATAGAGTTGCCGACAAACATAATGTAAAATATGTTCTAGAGGGGCACAATTTTCGGACTGAAGGAATTTCACCACTAGGATGGCTCTATATGGATAACCGTTATATAGAATCAGTACATGCCAAATTTGGAACTCTTCCTCTTATCACCTACCCAAGAATGCCTTTACATACACAACTATACTGGATGATGCGAAGAATTCGTAAAATTCGTCCTCTCTGGTATTTAAGTTATAACAAAGAAGAAATAAAACAATTTCTTGAAAAAAATTTCAACTGGCATTGGTACGGCGGTCACCATCTGGAAAACAAGTTCACAGCTTTTTATCACAGCTATTTTATGCCTCGCCGTTACGGTATTGATACACGTCTGCTTGGGCTCTCCGCTATGGTGCGTACCGGCAGAATGGCGCGCGATCAAGCTTTGCAAGAAATTAAAAAACCGTTTCATATGGAAGACGGCCTGATTGCGTACCTAAAACAACGTCTTGACATCAGCAGCGAGGAACTGGAAATATACTTGACACAGCCGCGTAAAACATACAGAGATTTTACAACTTACAAAAAAACATTTGAAAGAATGCGTCCATTTTTTTGGCTCATGGCAAAACTAAATTTGATTCCCTATTCTTTTTATATAAAATACACAAAACCAGATCCTTTATGTAAGGCATCACAATAACATTTCAAAAATGATATAATTTATGTTTTAACTTTGTATCTTCAAAAAGTATCTATACATTTCACTCCAACGAGAATTATAACATGCCCTTATCTTTACTTCCAAAAGTTTTTGTAGGTGTCAAAGAAATTGCCGGAATGATGTGTGGTATTACACATTGTCTCCAGCAACATGGCTTTGAAACGGATTTGTATCTATTCGACAAACACTCTTTTTCTTATAAGCATCCAGTAAATTCCAATCCTATTTTTAACAATTTCCTGACCATTCAGGAAAAGCTGAAAACAGCACGTGGAAAGGAAAAAGTAGCTTTACTTATTAATGAATATCAAAAAAGCTTGGAACTCCTGTTCCAAGATTTATTAGGCAAATATGATGTATTCATTTTTAATGGATGGAGGACAATTTTTCCTGATTATTCAGATTTACCGCTACTCAAACGGAACGGCAAAAGAGTAATCATGTTTTTCCTCGGTTCGGAAGGCCGACCGCAATGGATGCAGGGAAACTCTCTGGAATTAAGTCTGGAGGGTATCCTCCGGCAAACGCAGACGGTTTTCAACCGGGTACGGTTCCTTGAGCAACACTGTGATTATGTTGTGTCCCATCCGCCTACGTCACAGTTTTTAACCAGGCCGTTTGTTCCGTTTCTCGGTGTAGGCATCCCTTTTCTGAAGCCTATCGGCAATGTTAAACCAATTCGTCCAGAGTCTCCTCTTGTTCTACACGCCCCCAGCAGTCCGTACAAGGGAACCTCCCGCATCAGAGCAGCGGTTGAAACGCTCAAAAAAGAAGGGCAGCAGTTCGAATACCTGGAGCTGAAAGGGGTTCCCAATGCCGTAGTTCTGGAAAATCTGGCCCGCTGCTCTTTCGTGATAGACGAACTGTACTCTGACTCTCTTCTCGCAGGCCTTGGCACTGAAGCAGCACATTTTGGCAAACCAACCCTCATCGGCAGCCTGCCGGATATCCGGGATACCATGCAGGGTTCGGCTCTGCCCCCTCCTCCCTGCGAAATCTTCCACAACGGCGATCCACTGCCGGGGATGCGTCGTCTGTTGAATGACGTGGAGTATACCCACACACTGGGCGACCAAGCGAGAGCCTACGTCAATGCGCATTGGAGCGTCGAACATATCGGCCAGAGACTGGCCGATATGGCACGTGGAGAAATGTTTTCGGGTACACTCTGTCAGCCGGAAAATATCAACTACTTTCGGGGCTGGGGCCTTTCGGACGAAGAATTTCACAGCATGGTCACCCGGTATATCAAGGCATTCGGTCATGATGCCCTGTACATTTCAGACAAGCCACAGCTCCTGCTTTCCTTGCTGCGCTGGCTGAAAAAAAATTCTTAGCGTTTCAAAATCCGGCAACATGTCATGCAGGCACTTCTTTCGTCCTCCCTCCGTGTTGCCGGATCTCTGCCCGCAGAGAGCACGGGCAGTCTTTTCCGCACTTTTTAAGGATTTTGATATAATGCATACTTTTCCCAAACGAATCACTCTTGAATTGACCAATCGCTGCAATATTTCCTGTTCATTCTGTCCGAGGCATAATATGGGCGGATTTCTCGGCAGCATGGATACAGCCTTGGCACTGCATCTTCTTGATGAAATGGCCGATCATCTTCCCGTGACACTGGTGCCTTTCTTTCGCGGTGAAAGTTTGCTGCATCCAGACTGGTGGAAAATAATCGCCTACGCTCGTAAAAAAGATATCGGCCCCATACAGTTTACCACGAACGGCACATTGCTGGACGAAGAAAACACCCGGAAGCTGCTTGACTGCGGAGTCGACTTCATTTCTTTCTCTCTGGATACCATTGACCCGGCGCTGTATGAGGCTTCACGCCGGGGAGCCGATTATGCCGCGACCATGGCCAATATTCTGCACTTTTTGGAATTGCGCGAAAAAGAAAACAGTCCCATGACTGTACAGGTTTCAGCCGTGGAAACGCCCCTTCACAAGCCCGGCATGGATGCCTTTGTATCTTTCTGGTGCCGCAGGGTGGATCGGGTGCGGATTTATGCCGAACATTCAGCCAACGGCCATCCGGGCAGCTTGCGGGAATATCAGGATATCACGACAGGGCGGCGTCCCTGTAAAAAAGTTGTCGAGGATATGGTCATTCTGTGGAATGGCGACGTCGCCATCTGTAATCATGACTGGCAGCGTCAACGCCGGGGCGAAGTCTTCGCCAATGTCTCCAACGGCATCGAAACCGCCTGGAACTGCGACGCATATCAGCGCCTGCGCGACGCGCATGAGCAAAACGCGCTCGAAGATATGTATCCATGTGCCGCCTGCGAACACTGGAAGGCATTTTACCTTCCCGAGCATCTTATCGGACGCCTGTACACACGAAACGGAGACTAACACACGATGATCATACCGCTTATCAAACCATACATGACTGAGGCCATCAAGGCTCGGGTGGCCGCGGTGCTGGATTCCGGCTATCTGACTGAAGGCCCTACGGCTCATGAGCTGGAGCGCATCTTCGCCGCCTATGTCGGAGCGCCCTACGCCATTGCGACAAGCTCCTGCACCACAGGTCTGGAACTGGCCTTGAGAGCCGTGGGGGTCGGCCCCGGTGATGAAGTCATTGTGCCGGACTATACCTATCCCGCCACGGCCAGCGCCGTGGCCATGACCGGCGGAACCCCGGTCATTGTGGATATTGAAGAGGATACCCAGCTTATCAGCCGCAGCGCAGTGGAAGCGGCCCTGTCCCCCCGGACCAGGGCCATATGTCCGGTTTCCCTCTTCGGCAATCCGCTGGATTACCACTGGCTGAACAAGCTGAAAAAAAACAGAGAGATATACATCATTGAAGACGCGGCCTGTTCCATCGGGGCGGCCTGGAACGACGCCAAAGTGGGCAGCTTTGCCGATATTTCGGTATTTTCTCTGCATCCGCGCAAATTCATCACCACCGGTGAAGGCGGCATGATTACCACTTCAAACGGCCTGTGGGCGGAATGGATGAATTCTTTCAAGCATTTCGGCATGAGTGACGGTTCCGCCGCGCGAAAGAGCATCCGGTTCGAACGCATGGGCAGCAATTACAAGCTGTCTGACATACAGGCCGCGGTCGGCCTGGGCCAGATGCAGGACATAGATATGCTGCTCACGGAGCGCCGCGCGCAGGCAGCTCTTTATAACGACATGTTTGCCTCCCTGCCCGGAGTCGGGCTTCCGACAGTTTCCGAGCGAGGTGAACATTCATGGCAGACATACTCCATTCGTCTCGATCGGCGCGACGAGATCATGCAAAAAATGCATGCCAAAAGCATTGAAGTACAAATCGGCACCTACGCCCTGCATCACCACCCGGCCTATCAATCACCCGCCTGCCGTTTGTGCGGCACGTTTCCCCACAGTGAGGCCGCGTTCGCGCGAACGCTGGCTTTGCCCATGTATCACGGCATGACACAGGAAACACAGGAAAAAGTTTTTCTCTCTTTAAAGGAGTGCCTGTAATGGAAACGGCTCCATCCTGGTTTTGCGAAATCATGCGGGCACAAAATTTTGGCGACACGCTTTCGTGCGGTTCAAAGACATATGTGTATCGCAATGGCGTATGGAATGCGTCACATCTTGACGTCAGCGATCAGCAAAAGCAAACGGAAGAAATCTTTGCATTCAAATGGAAGAAAGAAACAACATTTAACTCACCGGAGGCTCTCGGGCGAGTTCGGGACTGGCTCATTGAGCGCTATGGAACATTCAGCGCCCTTTTGCCGCTCCTCCCCCCGGAGCCGGTTGTTTTGGACGCGGGCTGCGGAGCGGGCATGTCCGCTCTGGAATATTTCAAGCCACTCTCAAAAATTCGATATATAGGCTGCGATATATCCGAAGCAATATGGGTCGCTGTAAAACGGTTCAACCTCCAACAAGAGAGAGAGAGAGAGAGAGAGAGAGAGAGAGAGAGAATCTTCATTCGTGAAGACATTACGCAGCTTCCTTTTACTCACGAGAGCGTTGACTGTATCTTTTCAGAAGGAGTTCTCCATCATACGGACTCCACACGCGGAGCACTCGCCTCTCTTGTTCCATTACTGCGCAGAGGAGGATATTTTTTATTCTATGTCTATCGAAAAAAAGGTCCAATCCGTGAATTTACAGATGATTATATCCGGGAAAAACTTCAACTGCTGTCGGCTGCTGAAGCATGGAATGCGCTGAAACCATTAACTTCTCTCGGAGAGCAACTGGGATGTATTGAAAAAGAACTCGACCTGCCCCAAGGGTTGTCACTCCTTGACATACCTCCCGGTAAAATTTCGTTGCAGCGTTTTTTCTATTGGCATATTTTCAAGACATTTTACCATCCAGAACTTTCTTTTGAAGAAATGAACCATATTAATTTCGACTGGTTCGCGCCTAAAAATGCTTTCAGGCAGACCCCGGAGGAAGTTTCCTCCTGGTGTAATGAACTGGGTCTGGCGATTAAACGCATGCATATAGAAAACGCGGGAATTACTATTATAGCTCAGAAAATCTGAATTCAGACTGAAATATCTGTGACGCTCAGCCTGGTCGGAACATCATGTCCCGGCCAAAAATTACCTTCAAAGCAATCCTGCGGGAGGGGGAGGAGGACATGTGCGGTATCTGTGGCATTATCGAAACAGATGGTCGTCCGATTCACGAAAGTGAATTGCAGCGCATGGTGCAGACCATTGCCCACCGGGGGCCAGACGGACAGGGGATAAAAATCGCCGGCCCAGTTGGCCTGGGACATTGCCGCCTGTCCATTCTGGATTTGAGCCACGACGGCGACCAACCCATGAGTACCGAGGACGGCTTTTTCAGCATTACCTATAACGGCGAAATTTATAACTTCAAAGAACTCAGGACGGAATTGCAACGTCTTGGCCACATTTTCCGCAGCCGTACGGATACGGAAGTGATCCTGCGGGCTTATGCCCAGTGGGGACACGCCTGCGTAGCACGCTTCAACGGCATGTTTGCATTTGCCATTGCAGACTATAAGCGCCGACAGCTTTTCCTGGCGCGAGATCGATACGGCATCAAACCTCTTTACTATACTTTTTGCGGCTCTACTTTCCTTTTTGCCTCAGAGCATAAAGCTTTTTTAACACATCCTCACTTTTCAGCAAAGCTAGATGCGCCTGGCCTGGTAGAATATTTTACCTTTCAAAATATCATTTCCCAAAAGACATTGCTTCAAGGGGTAACCATTTTCCCTCCTGGCAGTCACGCCTATCTGCCTTTGCAAGGCTGTCAACATCTGAACATAGCCCGTTATTGGGACTACAATTTCCAAGAAGACCCAGCAATTACCGATGTCACATCCTGCTGTGAAGAACTTGACAGGCTTTTCCAGCAGGCTATCAAGCGGCAGCTCGTCAGTGATGTGGAAATCGGAAGCTACCTTTCCGGCGGCATGGACTCCGGATCTATAACAGCTCTTGCTGCTCAAAATTTTCCCTACATCAAAACTTTTACATGTGGCTTTGATCTCAACTCGGCATCAGGACTGGAACTTTCCTACGATGAACGGGAGAGCGCCGAATTCATGTCGTATCTGTACAAGACCGAACATTACGAAATGGTTCTCAAGGCCGGCGACATGGAGCGTGTCCTACCCCATGTGGTCTGGCACATTGAAGAGCCGCGCGTGGGCCAAAGTTATCCCAACTACTGCATAGCCAATCTTGCCGCCAAATTCGTCAAGGTAGTCATGGCCGGAACTGGCGGTGATGAGCTCTTCGGTGGTTATCCCTGGCGCTATTACCACACGACCGGGGCAAAAAACTTTGATGACTATATCGACAAATACTACGGTTTTTGGCAACGATTACTGCCGGACGCCGAATTGCGCCAACTGTTCTCTCCTCTTGCGCAGGAAACGCGACACGTCCGAACCAGAGATCTTTTCAGCAGCATACTTCATGATAAAGCCGCTCCGCAATCAATTGAAGCATATATTAATATGTCGCTGTACTTTGAAGCCAAAACTTTCCTGCATGGGCTGCTTATCGTAGAAGACAAGCTTTCCATGGCCCACGGGCTGGAAACCCGTGTGCCATTTCTGGACAATGATTTAGTAGACTTTGCCATGCGTCTGCCTGTGCGTATGAAACTTCATAATTTGGAAAATATGTTGCGTATTGATGAAAATGATGCAGCAAAACAAAAGACGTACTTCAGCAAAACCCGAGATGGAAAATATTTATTGCGTGAAACCATGCGGCGCTATATCCCGCAATCAATGGCCGATGCGCAAAAACAAGGTTTTAGCGCACCAGATGCCTCATGGTTCAAAGGCGACAGCATTTCTTACGTGCAAAAATTACTCCTCTCCAACAACGCCCGCTTATATGAGTACCTTGATGCCAATGTAGTCAGACGCAATATTCAGTATCACCTAGATGGAAAAAAGAATAAAAGACTTCTGATTTGGTCTTTGCTCAGCTTTGAGAACTGGTTGAAAAGCTATTTACCATAGATAAAAAAGCTCAACATCCATCTCTTCAAAAAATTTTTTCTTTATACAGCAACCTTCAGAAGGCTGACATTATCGACTTAAAAAGCCTTTACCCCTCCCTTTTCCTGTCCCAACGCCCCGCATAGGCGGTTTCACTTGCCTGTATCAATTGCTCTCCCGTTTTCCAGGCTCTTTCCGCCATTTGCTCCCAGAATCTCTGTTTCGTGCAAAGACGAGACGTCAGATAAAGCGCTTCTTCCCACGAAGAGAACGCCAGTACGCCATCTTCCTCACCAAGCCCCATGCTGAGGGCCAGTTCAACATGACACAACAAGGGCGTACCGGCAGCAAGAATTTCCGCGCATATGCCGGGATTATGACAGCGCGGGGGCACAATGCACACTTTAAAGATACGATAGAGCATCTGCATATTTACGCTTTTGCAGGTCTGGATTCCCCATTGCCGTGCAATATCTGATAGAGTGGCAAAAAAAGAAAGATACAAGGTTCCTCCGGCACTTTTCCAGGCTTTATCTCTCGCGCATGCCCCCACAATATCCATGACATCTTTCATTGCGTCTTCGTGTTCCATGAATGCTACCGCATGATCGCGCAAAACAAAATCTATAAACGGTATATGACGATCCAGCGTACATAGCGTCATGGGAGGGCCGTATGCCTCCGGCGTTTCAGGGCCGGGGAGGACAGCGTCAGCCAGAGAGGCCAGAAGTTTTGCCTCCTCCTGGCCCGAAAAACGCAGATCAGCCGTAACATGAAGAGAGGGAAATACACGACGCAGGCGTCGTACAATACTTGCAGGAGTGCTCATGCTGCTCCAGCCCCCGCATATCACCATCTTACGCATTTGCGGGGGCAGGTTGAGCATGCCATCGGATATCGTCCGCATGTCCTGCCCAATCAAACCGTAATCAATGTTGTGCAAAAATCCTGCGGGGGTTTCCACCCACAGCTCCAGCTGCTCTCCGCGTGTGCGCAGCCAGCCCAGCAACGAGACAAGCTGATGCGCGGCAAACTCCGCCACGCCATCAGGTATGCAAGGAAGAAGAACATACACCGGGACTTTACCTGTATCACAGGGAGGAAACACACTCAGAGTATCAATGGTGAGATCAGGCAGATCAGCGGCCGCAGGGGCTTGAGACAAAATTTTTTCTACAAGTTTCCGCGGGTAACTTTTTTCCAGAAATTGCCGCGGCGCCCCAACCATACGGACACGTCCCGATGAGAGAGCCAGGTTCTCCAGCCCATTAATCTGGATTGAGCTTTTTACATCCACAAGAACGATGCCTTCCTTCCGGCAGTTTAGTGTTCTGCTTGTAAAAGAGTGCCCGCGGCGATCCGCGTCAGCCCGCAGCAGCCGCCACATGCTCGCATCCAGGCCGGCATTCAATCCATCCTCCCACAAATGCCAGTTCAGCCGCTCCAGAAGCTCCCGATGCAGAAAGCGCCCCGCGCCGATGCTCTCGCCTTCACGGGGAGGCAAATAGCCCAGCCATTCCATCAATCTTCCGCTCCGGCTTTCGAGAACAAAAAACGTATCCAGCCCGGCCAGCAGGCAGCCTTCATCCAGGCTTTCTTTGAGCACATGAAAAAAGCGCTCATTCAACAAATCGTCAGAGCCAAGGATCACCACGCCGTCCACATCCTGATCGCGCAGCAGAGACAGCGCCGCGTTCCACTTTGCCCCCAGCGGCAGGTTTTCCACCTCTGTATAGCTGAAACCGTTCCTTTCCGCCACAGCCCGGCTTTCTTCCCCCTCAGACCCCGCGACCACGGGCAGCAGCTCCATAAACGGGGCGAGAGCCGTCTTCATATCGGCGATGTGAGAAAAAACGAGGTCTGTGAGTTCAAGCCGCTGCCACATGGCGGAGACTACGCCAATCCGATAAAGACGTTTACCGCCATTCCTCTGCTTTTCCATAAAGACGCCCGGCATATCCGTTTCCTCGTTTTCACAGCTGGTTGCTCATATCGACATGTGCTTTGATACCAAAATGTATCAACGAGGCAAATCATCCTGAAGATATTTTTTATTGGCCCGATTTTTGCTTAAGGCTTCACGGCGCGGAAAAATCGTTCTTTCCGTCATATGCCTGACATCCCCGCCTTCTTTCAGGAGTCACCATGTTTCCCACCATTACGGATCGCCCCATAAAAATAGCTGTGGTCGGCTGCGGGCGCATATCGAAAAACCACTTCGGTTCCATTGAAAAACACGCGGAACACCTTAAACTGGTGGCCGTCTGCGACGAGAACCCCCGGGTACTGGCCGAACACGCGGAAAAATACCATGTCTCCGGCTACGGGGACTATGAAACCATGCTCCGCGAATCCGACTGCGATCTGGTAGCCATCTGCACGCCTTCGGGCCTGCATCCGCAGCAGGCCGTTCTGGCCGCTCGTTACGGCAAGCATGTGATGACGGAAAAACCCATGGCCACCCGCTGGCAAGATGGCCTGGCCATGGTGAAAGCCTGTGATGAAGCCAACGTGCGCCTGTTTGTCATCAAGCAGAACCGGCGCAACGCCACGCTTCAGCTGCTCAAACGCGCGGTGGATGAAAAGCGTTTCGGCAAAATCCACATGGTTCATCTCAACGTGTTCTGGACCAGGCCGCAGGAATATTATGATTCTGCCGCATGGCGCGGCACATGGGAAATGGACGGCCAGCCACTACGTTGATCTGCTGGAATGGCTGATCGGCCCCATTGCCGACGTACAGGCCATGACCGGCACTCTGGCCCGCGACATTGAAGTGGAGGATTCCGGCGTCATGAATGTGCGCTGGCGCAGCGGAGCCCTGGGCTCCATGGCCGTCACCATGCTCACCTGGCCCAGGAATCTGGAAGGTTCCATCACCATACTCGGAGAAAAAGGCACTGTGGCCGTCAATGAAATCCGGCTCTGGGATTTTGCCGAGCCGCGCGACTACGATGCGGACATCATGAACGCCAGCTATCAGACAACTTCAGTCTACGGCTTCGGGCATCCGCTCTATTACAAGAACGTCATCGACGTACTGCGCGGTGACGCTCTGCCGGAAACGGACGGGCGCGAGGGTCTGAAATCGCTGGAAGTGCTTATTGCCGCCTATATTTCCGCGCGTGACCGGCGTACCGTCTCCCTGCCGCTGGAATACTGAAAAAACGAATAAAGAGGAAAGCACCATGCAATTCGTTGATTTGGGAGTCCAGCAGGCCCGCATGAAAGACACCCTGCGCACCCGCCTTGATGCTGTGCTTGCGGGGAACCATTACATCCTCGGCCCGGAAGTGGCGGAACTGGAGGCAAAACTTGCCGCCTTTGCCGGAATGAAGCACTGCCTTGGTTGTTCCTCCGGTTCCACGGCGCTGGATCTCGCCCTTATGGCCTGGGGCATCGGCCCCGGCGATGCTGTGCTCACCACGCCTTTCACCTTTGTCGCCACGGCGGAAAGCATTGCCAAAACCGGGGCCACCCCCGTTTTTGTGGATATTGATCCTCAGACGGGTAATATTGATCCGGACAAGATAGAAGCGGCGATTACTCTCAAAACTACCGCCATCATGCCTGTCCATGTCTATGGGAAGCCTTGTGATACGAAGCGTATTCAGGAGATAGCGGACAAATATGGACTGAAAGTCATTTACGACGCTGCCCATGCATTCGGTGTGGAAGTCGGTGGCGAAAGCATCTTGAACGCCG
>OFFT01001560.1_pt1 | contig 13547 bp, 19 predicted proteins | sample 1521581 | NCBI WGS metagenome assembly OFFT01 (sample SAMEA3504084, study PRJEB24116) | mouse gut metagenome | biome: mouse gut; feature: mouse-associated habitat; material: faeces | place: Denmark | collected 2011
CGTTTTGGGGGCTTCCTGGGCTATTCTGGCGCGTCAGGCGGCCGGAATTTTGCTTCGCATAGCGACGGCCTGGCGTCCTGGGATTGTGCCCCCTTTAAAACCCCCTTCGCCGCCCATTTTATCACACATTATTTAAACGGTCAAGTGTAGTTTTTAAAATATTATTTTACATTTTGAAAACGGCGCTTTACTGTTTAGCAAGATATTTTGTGTTACTACTGCAAAAACCGGTATATGTAACGCCCTTGATCGTCGTCTGCACATAAAGCCACTTTGTACCGTCAACAAGGGTATAATATCCGTAATTTCTCACGGTTGTATTATTCGGCATGACGACAAGTTCCGGCTTTCCTTTCCCGGCTCCGGCCCTTAAATAAAGGCTTCCGATCGTCTTATATGCGCCGGCAAGCGTTTTGTCAAACCCTTTCGCGCTCTCAATCTTCGCCGTAGAAACGGACGGCGCCGGCGCACTGGAAGAACCGGAAGCGGCCTTTCTTGCGTTTCCGCTTACGACAATCACGGTATGACCTTTTGTTTTCGTGACTAACACGTCCCCGTCATATACCGGCGTCGCGCTCTGCGATACATAGGAACGCTTGCTTTCAAAAAGGCCGGTTGCTTCCAGGGACGCCGCTTCGTTTGCCGTGGTAAAGTTTCCGGGATCCTTTCCGGTTGCTTCCTTCACCACTTCACGGACAAGCGAAGAACAATCACATTCAGTTTTAACGGCTGTCATAATGCCGTGTTGCACAATCCCCAGGCGGTTGCCCTGATCGTAGCCGATATTTGCATTGTTACACGCGGCCTTCATCAGATCCGCCATTTTTACCGCGTGCGCCGCGGACTTCGGCCGCAAAATATACCACCCTTTAGAGTGGGAATACATTTTCTGCATACTTACTTCACCGGTCAGATCGTTTGTTGCGGACGTCTGCTTCTGATCTCCGGCGGCGCCGCCGCTGGCGTTTCCTCTTTCGTCAATTCTTGCACTTCCTACCATGATAGACATATTGATTTCCCCTTTCTTTTCTCCGGCTCCTGAAAACCGGTTAAAATATTCCTGGCCGTATTCGGCCCGTTTCCTTTTCACCGCGTCGGACTGATCCTTCGGTGCTTCGTATTTTTTTAGCACAAGATCCGAAGCCGTCTTCACATCGGACGCCGTTTTCAATGCCGAATATACAGACTTGAAATCTTTCTTCATTTCCTTAACCATGAAAAGAAGTTGTGTTTCCAGATCGCCGACTTCCCGGCGTCTTTTGCATATTTATAAAACGCTTCTTTCCTTGAAGGGAATGTGAATTGTGGAAGCCCATATCCGGCGCCGTCGTATGCAAAATTTTTATATGTTCCATTATCAACGGCGGTCGTATATTCGGCGTCGGTATAGTTCAGGCGCTTTTCACATGAATTTTGAAGATTCTTCGGATCAAGGCCGCTTTCCGCGAAAAGATTTCCCATAAGCGCGGCGATTCCGTAAATACTGAATCTTTCATCAAGAAAAAAGTTCCAGATTTTTTCCGCGTTGTCTTTTCCTCTTAATGCCATAAAATACCTTCTTTCAGAAAAAGGCGGCCGCCCGTGAAAAGGCGCCGCCCGGTTATTAGCTGTTAATTCTCTTATTCTCTTTACAAGCCGCTTCGATCTTCGATACGATCCACGCTTCAACGTCGTTGAACTCCCTTTCAAGGATCTTCAACGTGCGTTCGTTCATCATGGAAAGCGCGGTCTTGACGGATTTTTCCATCGCTTCACGCTGTTTTTCTTCCGTGAAGGTTCCGTCTTTCCGCAACTGATCCGCGAACGTCTGGTTCGTCTGATCAACCGCGTCAAGAACGATCTGCCCCGCCTGTTCAATCCTGGTTCCCTGGATTTTCAGGCGCATATAATCAACGGCCGCTTTGGTAAGCGTGGGAATAACCACGATAACCAGGACATTGATCAGTGTTTGTGTTGTGGCGTTTACATCCATTTTCTTTGTTCCTCCTTAATATTCCGAACGTATTTCTTCTTCAAGTGCTGATTCAAGCTGCCGATCTGCCGGTTCCGGATCAAGCCCAGCCTTTTTGTACGCCGCGCGAAGTTTGATCGCGTTTTCTGATTTTGCCTTATTGTAGTAAAATGCCCGCGCTATTGCATATCCGCCCCAGCTTACCGGGATCACATATGCGAAGAATGATGTATCATAGCCCTTTGCCGTAAAAAGTAGGCCGAAGGCTGTAATGATCCAGCACTCCCATTTTGCGGTTGTCAGAATTTGCTTTGAAAACTCCGGCTTTTTCTTTCTGCTGCGCTTTCGTGTTCTCATAGGCCGATCCCCGCCTGGACTAATGCAAACACAATAGCAACCAAACTTCCGATCACGGCTCCGGCCGTTGTCCGGTGAAGCCATTTGTTAGAATCTTCCAGCTTGATAATGCGATCGCTCTGATTCTTGACTTCATCCTTCAGGCGGATAATGTCGTTTTCGTTGTCATATGTTTTTTTCTTTGCGGCGTCAAAACTATCCAGCTTCGCTTCGATTTTTGTCAGGCGGTCTAACACTTCCCGTTCAAACGATACTTCCGACATAGAAAAGCCCCCTTTCTTTCAGAATTAAACAATTTAAAACCGGGCTTTTACCCGGTTGAATTGTCATGCTTAATAATGCGAAACGAAAATTCATCAATGACTTTCCGCAAAAGGTTTCTGGCCGTAAAGGTTCCAATCAGGCCGAAATAGCTTTGCATGGTATTATTTACTTTTTCAAACGTGATCCGCCCGATTTCAAACAGCCCGCGTATATATTTCATTCTGCGGAACATGCGCTTCCTTGTGCTTTTCCTCATGCGGATCGATTTTGGCGTAATCTGTGCGCCTACGAACGTGACAGGCAGCCAGGCCGGGCGAATACATGTTTTCTTGTTTAATTCTAAATGCAACTTTTCATCCAGGAATCTTTCGATCTCTGCCTGAATTTGGTGTAATTCCTCTTTGTTTGGCCATAGGATGATAATATCATCCATATAGCGGATATAATACCGGATATGTAAATCGTGCTTGCAGAATTGATCCAACTCATTCAGATAGATATTTGCAAACATTTGGCTTGTCAGGTTCCCGATCGGCATACCACGGTTATAAAGCCATTCTTCCCGATCGCATAATTCAGGCTGGACGCCAGCCGGAAGCCCGAAGGCTGTATCCTCGCAATTTATCAGGTTATACAGATCCCGAAGGATCAGCGGATCCCTGATATGCTTAGATAGAATTTTCATCAGGATTTCATGATCGACGCGGTAAAAATACTTTGCAATATCCAGCTTTAGCACATACCACTTTTTAGCGCTCCTGGACGCCATGCGAAGCCAGTATTGCAGCTGCGCCCGCGCTCTTGTGGTTCCCTTGCCTACTCTGCACCCGTAACTATGCTCTATGTACTGTTTATCAAACAACGGATTCAATTTTTGATAATAGGCCCACTGTACAACGCGATCGCGGTATTGCAGCGCCATAATGATCCGTGGTTTCGGCTCATAGATTTTCTTTCGCCGGTATCTTCCGACGTGGTATGCAGATTCCAGCGGATTCCCTGGAATCCCGTCTTTCGGAAAATAGGTCAATTCATTGTGTAGTTTTATAAGTTCATCGCTTTTATGTGCTGAAAATGCAAGGTTTTCATCGCGGTAATGTTTCCCTTGCGAAGCGTTTTTATCCGCTTGTAACAGATTTTCAAAATCTATTATTTCTTCATGTGTTACTTTAAAGGTTTTCAATAGCCTTTCCCTTTCTATAAAGATTCCCCCGCTTTGCTGGCTTGTGCTTTTGCGGGGGCTTGCGCTTATAGCTTTCGGCCATAGGCGCGGCGCTGTTCGTTGCACCCTTCAGGCCCTCCCATGCAGCCCATAAGCCAGCCGCATGATCGGTACTAACTGCATTAACAGCAACGTCAATTTATCCGGCCAGGCGGCCGGAACGGGAATAGATCCCTTTCCTTTTCTTGCACTGTGAAAATGTCCGTAAACATTCCCCTTCTGGCTAAAAAGGTAAGCGGAAAAGAATCCGATGTTCGTGTTCACGTTAGAACGCGGGTTGTTCAAATTCAGCGCCGAAGGCCCGGAATTGGAAGTGTTGTTGTAACTCGCACCCACGATCGGCAAGCGTTTAATGACCTATCCCCACCGGAAATTTATTTCGCGGTTGTTTTGCTGGTTTCTTTCTGCGAATTTATCCAGCCGCCGAGTAGCCTTCCAATTTCGCATAACCTTTCAGAAATCAGCTTGTAACGCTTTTCATCAATAAAACGCATGTCATAGGAAAGCTGATTGAAAAGCCGTAACAATTCCAGCTGCACATCTGCGTCCTGAAGCGTGGTTTTCTTGAAATACTTTTTCTGCGCCGTGATAATGTATATCAGGAATTGAAAAAGACATTGTTTATAGTCCGCCACGAAGCCAGGCTTTTCACTCCGCGGATATTTTACCCATGAAGTATAAAGATACTGCATAAGGTCTTTCGATTTCTGCAATATGATCAATCCGCTTTTCTGCTCTTTTCCTTCGTCTGTTTCCGGATTCCCGCGCGGCTGATTGTCATATCGCCTTTGATAACCGCCCATTTCTTTATTTTCCTTCCATCATGCCAAAACATAGGGGCCGCTATCGCGGCCCCAAACAGATTACAGTTTTCAGATTACAGATTCCAACTCAAGGAAAGCGGAAAAGAATCCGACGGACGTGTACACGTTAGAACGCGGGAAGATCAAATACAGCGCCGAAGGCCCGGAAAAGGAAGAGTGGCTGTAACCCGCACCCACGATCGGCAAGCGTTCGCCCTCGTTGTTGATCCAGAATCCGCCGCTATGCGTTACGCCGGTTTTCGGCGCAAGGTGCAATTCATAAAGGATTTCAGGGATCGTTACGCCGGTATCTGCTGCCAGGTTGCCGAAGTTCGGCGTGTATGTACTGCCAGCGGCGCCCGTTGCGGTTGCAATCTTGAAATCCTTTGTATATTTCAGCGTTCCGGACGTTCCAGGATTTACCAGGGCGCCGGTAGGAAGGATCGCTTTCCAGTACGTGCTTTCAGGGGCCGCGCTTACCTGTCGCGCTGCCAGGTTGCCGACAAAGATCTGAATTTCTCCGTTGACTACACGCATACCGGAAGCCCATTTCCAGACATTTCCAACCCAATCCGCGATCCCGTTCCTGGTTCCGTCGTGGAACCATGTTGCGGGGCCGGATCCGGCCGCTGTCCTGGTTGTTCTTCTGCCGCCGCTGCCGTCGCTTTCATCCGCGGTCTGTTCTCCGGCTTCGTATGTGTGCGTGTGGCTGTGTCCATACTGTGTATTGCCGCGCGGAACAAAACCGGACTTGTAAATCAAGTGATCAATGACGGCTCTTTCCGGTATGCTCATTAAATGCCAGCCGTTCCCCTTCGCGTTACATGCTGCCATTGAATCATCATAGTTAATAACCGCTTTCGGATCCATCAGCGGCCAGGAATACGCGCGGCCATTGATCACGCAATTCAGGAATTTGCTGATAAAAAAGCGTTTATACTCCACATCATCCACCATAAAGGCGGAATGTGTTTTCTGCGATCCGCCCTCAAAAAGCTGTGCATTTGTCCGCTGATTGATCGCAATCATGAAAGACGGAAGCCCTACATCATCCTGGATCACGGTACACGCGCCGCCAGAAAGCCCTTCCGTTGCAAATTTCAAGCTGTCAAAATCATATGTTTTCATTCTATAACACCCCTTCCTTCAATGCGTAAAGCGTCAATGTTACGTTGTCCATGGAAAACGGAACCGGATCTTTTTTCGTGATTGTCCGGTTTACATGCCCGGCGCCGGGATCTCCCGTTTCTTCATCCTCTGTCAGCTCCACATAATCCGGATTTTCAATTTCCGTTTCCTCATACTGGCGGGCCGGTATGGTAAGCTGTGCCACATAGTAAACGCCTTCCCCGGTCTGCAATCTGCCGAAGGCGTCTGCTGTAATGTCAACGTGTACATCGTGATCCGCTTCCATCTTTTTCAGGTTCAAGCTGATCTGATCATCGAAATTCAGCCAGCTTCCGTTTTCCTCATACTCAACCTTGCGCCCCTCGTTCGCTTCAATAACTTTCATCTGATCCCAACCTCCTTTTTCATTTCATTCACACGCGCATTGATTTCCTCCGCGTATTCTCTGTTTTCCCGGCTTGAATTTTTCAGGGAACCGCCGCCAAACTGCCGCAACATTGCGGCTTCCTGTGCGCGTCGTTCGTCTGATTTGATGATAATATTCGCCATCAGTACAACCCCCCTGTTACATGCAGCTTTACGGTTACATTTTTAGCGCTGCCGGAATAGCAAACTTTAAAGGCGTTCAGGGCCTTTCCGTAAACCTCCACGCGCTCCACTGGCCCGTCAGCTGATACCACTTCCGCGAAAACATCATAATCAACCTTGTTGACTGTCTGCGGAAGCGTGATCGTCTTTTCTGCATTCGTGGCCGGAAATTTTAGCGTGTTTTCAAGGTCTACGCTTATAACCTGGCCGCGCATATCGTCAACGGATTCTTGCGCCAGGCGGATATTGATTGCAGAATAGGCCGACATCAGCGCATTTTCCAATGTTCCGAAATCCATGTTTCCGAAATTGGTTGAACTCTGCTGCGTTCCTCTCTCTAAAATCTCGCCCGGCGCCGGTGTCCATTCAAAAAGCCCGTTTCCCAGGCTTACCGACGAAACGCGGCGCGGAAATTCCACGATCCGATCTTTCCAAAATACCGGAATATACATCCTTTCTCACTCCTTTCTAACTTTTGCCCGACGACTGGACTATTTTCAGCGTGTAGCGGTATAAAATACCCTCTTCAAACTCTACTTTGTTCAGGTTTTCATTTCCGCCAGCCCACAAAAAGCCGTTTTTATGATAAAAACGGATCCCGGTGATTTCATCCGGCGCGTCATGGTCAAAAAGTACAAATATAGCAACGCGCCCATCAACCAGCGTTTCCACCTTGTAAATAGGGATTCTTTCCCACTTATCCCCGGCGCGGTATTCCGCATGTGAAACACAACGCTTGATGTATTCTTTGAGATCATCCAGCGCTTCTTCCGTAAGTGGGATATAGCTTGCTTCTGCCATGTTTTAGGCTCCTTTCTTATTCATCGGCGGCATACTTGCCCGCGTCAGTGTTATAATATAAGTCAACGCCTACGCTATCCGGCGCGGCGGAAACGCCGCTTTCCGCCCCCGCAAACCCAATCGACGGATCCGGAATGGAACCGCTTTCCGTGCTGCCGTCTGCGGGATAAATAACTTCATTCCCCGCGGAATCACTTTCAAGCGTGGCCTGTGCTTCGGTAATCTGTGCGCCGACTGAAATATCCGGCGCCGTGCCGCTTTGGTCATATGCGGCCGTGTGGCTCTCTGTGGCGGCCGTCAGGCCCATTTCTGCGCCGCCGCCCTGGAATCCTGTTGAAATGTCCGGAATCGTGCCGCTTTGGTCATATGTGGCGCTTCCGCTGTCTGCTGCTGCCCCCAGGTCAACTTCTGCCGCGGCTCCCTGGAATCCGGTTGATATATCCGGAATTGTTCCGCTTTCCGCGTCGCTGTCTGTCTGGTACTGGAAAATGTTTTCTCCTGAAGCGCCCTGTGCTTCAATCTGGCCCACGGAAAAGGCAGCACCCACCGAAATATCCGGCGCGGTTCCTGTTTCGTCGTATGACACGCGCCCGCTGTCGGTTCCCGTGTCCACGGTGATCCCGCCTTCGGTTCCCTGGAATCCGGTTGAAATCCCCGGATATGTGCCGCTTTCCGCGCTGGAATCCATAGGATAGACAATATCCGTTTCCCTGGAATCCGGTTCAATTTCAAGCTGCATGTCTGCCGGACGGAATCCGACTGAAATATCCGGTTCCGTTCCTGATTCCCGATCGCTGTCCGCCGAATACTGTAAATGGTTTTCTTCAGAAGCGGCCTGAATATCAACGCGGTTTTCAGTAAGCGCGGCGCCGACTGAAATATCCGGCGCGGTTCCGGCTTCCGTGTATGCGGTATTTCCGGAATCTGCGGCCCCTTCAAGCGTGATTGTAACCTCTGCGGGCTGGAATCCTACTTCCGTATATGGAAATGTGCCGCATATGTGATCGCCGCAAAAGGTATATAAAAAATTCTGGTATTCTGATAACTGATATATGGTCAATGTGATCCCGTTCTGGAATACCATATAATCAAAACGGGATCTTGCGTTTTTCACCTGTTTTAGATAACGCAAAAAATCCTTTATGGAAGTTTGTGTTACCTCCGTTCCTACTGCGATCCGGAAGTGGAACGGCTCCCCGGCGTATGTATACCATTCTTCGACGGATGTATTTTCATTCCCGAAAACGGTATCAATCATTTCTTCCATTGCCTGTCTGGTTCCTAGTTTCATGTACCAGTATATAGAATTTCTGATCAGGCTCCGCTTTACATCAGGCGCCAGGGCCGTATTGTAGAATAAGACGCGGTTTTCTACTGCCAGGAAGTCAAGTTTCCCATCGTCAACCTGATCCAGATCCGCCCATATATAAACCCGTTTCATGCGGTCTATAAATTTCTTTTTCTGTCTGTCATAGGCGTAAGCCAGGGCGATCCGTTCAGGCGTCCGCATTTCTGCCGGAAACGCTTTCCATGTTTGAAAATCAACTAATTTAATCATCTTCTACCCCGCCATAGACAAATTTTACACTGTTTTCTATTGCGATCGACGTTTCCGGAATCACGGTAAACACGGGGGATTCTATCACAACACGCTTTCCGCCAGCCGCCCGGACAAATTCCGTCAGCGCGTCCGGATTTATGTCACGCCCGATCTTTGTTTTCTGCCAGCTTAAATATGTATCTTTTGCCGCTTCAATGGACGCCTGGATCGTCGCTATATTGTTTATGTCGCTTCGTGAAATGTAATATGTTGCTTTCAGGTTGTATTCGACCACATCCGGCGCCGATACAATATCATTGTCAGTTAGAGGGATGATCGGATTGTCTTTCAGGTACTGCAGGCAGCCGTCGCAAAATGCTTTACTAGGAAGCCCGCCGCCTAAAAGCAAGATCCGAATGTCAACCACCGCTTCCACCGGCTCATAAATTTTTACATCCTCAATCGCCGCGGAATTATATTGTTTTACCCAATATTCGTATGCGTCAGAAGGCCCGGCCACGGAATAGGTTGACGGCGCAAGGAAAATTCTTTCGCGGAAACTTTCTTCGGATTCCTCGCCGGATCCCCCGTCTGTTTTTGTTATATTTGCGGCGCTTTGGACATATGGAACCGGATCAACGATAATTTCCAGCTGGCCCGGCTCATAATTGTTTCCAATCGTCCCGGCCGTTTCGCATGTGCAATCTATATCAACGTAAGAATTGCCAGCGGGAACTTCCGCGTAATCATCCGTCGCAAAATATACCCCATCACCGGCCGTTATCCGCGTCCCCCCCGGGATATAGACAACTTCTTTTCTGACCTCTGACAGAGTAAAACGGGCCGTACATACGGCCGGGCGCGGCTCCTGAATGAATGTCTTTTTTAACGCTCCAATGTGTTTCAGGAAATCCCCGCTTGAATATTTTAAAAGGTTCATTTTTGCCGCATAGTCCAGTTGATTATACATCTGGAAATATTGTCCGGCGTTAATTCTCAAATGAATATGTTCTTTGTCCCCCGGCCGCAAAACAACCTTCCGGCCGGTTTTTTCCTCATAGTATTTTTCATAGTCCGCGATCATCTGATTCAGGATCCCTTCGTATGTGATCCCCTCTATGAAAGAAATTTCAGGCAAATTATAAAGTTTTTGAATTTCATTCTCCATTATACGTTAGCACCACCTTTGGAATCATATTTCCGGCGCCGCCGGACATTTCAAATAGCACTTCTTCCACAACCGCGCGTGGCTCAAATTCGTCTATCAGTTCCATAGCGCTAATTGTATATTTTTGCTGTGCAATATAAGCCGGTTTTGAAATTATATCCGGATCCAGGCCGATCTCGCGATTCATAGGGATTGTTCCCTTTATCAGTGTTAAAAGAAACATGCACTTGTCAAGAATTTCATTCCGAAGTTCTTTTTCATAAGCACCATTTAGAACTATTTTCACTCCATCAATCACCAGCACGGAAACGCCCCCTTTCAATGGTATTCTGTGGCCGATACGGAAATTTCTACCGAAACAAGTTCGCCCCGGTTCCATACTTCCCGGTAATCTTCGTCTATGCTGTCAATCGTCCATTTTCCGCCGCCTACCTTGTGGCCGCCAATGACAAACGGACAAACTTTCCCCTGTTCGCAATAAAGCGTTATTTCATGAACCATATTCCAGGGCCTTACACCGTGACCGGCGACGAATTTCATTTTGAAAGAAACGCTTTGATTCTTTGGCCCCTCAAATTCCCTTTCTGATTTCTTTTTATAGCGATTATGTTCAGAATAAGAAGCCGAAATTGTCCGTTTCATATTGTTGAATGTGCAAATGCGGCGATCACTTGTTTCAAATATCACGTCGCCAAAATATCCGATCACGTATCACACCGCCTTTCTATCCCGGATAACTCCCGTCAACGGTCAAATCGCCGCCTATATGGACGTTTCCGGTTGTGTTTATCGTCTTTGCCTTTATCCCCCCGTCAACGGTCAAGTCGCCGCCTATTTCAAGCGATTCAACGTGTAGGGAATGTGTAATAACATCCATGTGCTGACTTTCATAGTCATAACGAATATAGGAACCGTCGCCAAAATCTTTCCGCCAGATTCCTTTTTTCCCTTCCACCGGCTTATTATCATCTGTATACGGTGGAACTAATATCATCCCGCGCGTACCGCCGTTCTGAAGATGTACCACGTAAACAAGTGTGTCAATGTCAGGCATGTTATATTCGTTCGACCATACCGGCATATACGGGGAAGTTGAATTGTCCCGATCTTTATAGACGACTTGCGCCGTCCCATCCTGATAATTTACGGCCGATATATAACCGGCCCTTATTACGTCAGACATTCCCTTTCCCCCTTTTTATGGAATATTTAACACGGTTCCCGGATAAATCCAATGTCCGTTGCTTGACGACGATCGGCCGTGCGCTTTTGCTGCTGATTCAATAGTTCCGGAATTTGCATTGTATATTTGCATGTATTTAGATCCGGAACCTAATTCTTTTGTACTGATTTTCCATAATGTGTCACCGGAAACAATAGTGTATTTCTTTTTCGCTGTGGATGAACTTGAAGCCTTTTTTTTGACCGTCTTTCCGGAATTCACTTTTGCAACGGTAACTCCCTTTATAATTACGCATAAGTGCATTTCAAGCGAACAATGATAACCACTTCCCGGATCTTTATCATGTGTGACGGAATCAATATAATATTTCCCGTCCAGCTTTCCGAAGCCTTCCAGATTGCAGCACTTACTTGCGACAAATTTTGTGTCGCCTTTCAGCTTTATTCTTGCCGTTTGGCAAGCTCTGTTATTTTCTAAAAGTTTCGCCTTTGCTTTTATTTCCGCGTCCTGAAGGCTCTCTGCTGATTCATTCAGCTTTAGGATTCGTTTTCCGGCCCCGATCAGGTACTTATATGTCAAGGTTTTATTCTTTTTAGAATCTGTATAGCTGATCTGTACTCCATCATAGGCCCGTGTCATTTTCTTTTTGATATTCCAGTTGTCAACCTGATTCTTCTTGATTGTCAGGCTTGCTTTTTTACTTTCATATTCCGTCTGATCGAATACAACGATTTTTCGGTTATAAAGTTTCATAGCAAGATTGTATGACGAACACAATTCAAACGCGAAGGATTGATTCGTTTTGTCCGATTGTTCCAGTTCGTCAATCGGATAATCCTGACCGGAAAAATACAGATCCACCCCGGCGGCCTTTGCAATCTTTTTCAAGATCCCTTTTACCGTTGTTTTCTTCCATGTTTTGGATTTTTTCGTTACATTAAAATCTTCCTGGATCGGCGTTGCGATTCCGCCGATCGAAGCGACCGACGGCGGGCCGGAAAAATCCAGATCGTCAATCAGGAAAAAACCGCAATTATATTTCCGGTTGTCCCCGTCTGAACTCCAATTTGTAAGCCGGATCGTTGTCTGTACGTTATCGCCCTGGACGGGGATCCAGCTTCCAGACCATTTCCCGCTTCGGTCATTCAGCTTTAGTTTTACTGTATCAGCCTTTCCGGAAGCGTTATCTACATACTGGAAAGATTCTATGTAATCCGTTATTGTCTTTGTAATATCTTTATCGTTATATTTAACTACAACGTATGATTGTCTTGCTTTCATGGCTTATAATCTCCATTCCGGAATATCTTCGTCGTAATCCTCCGGAAGTTCGGGGATATAAACTTTTGTTCCAGCCGAAAATACATGTATATCTAAAAGCGTGGGATTTCCAGAAAACAAAAAACCAATATATTTTACATCACCGTAAAACTGCCAGGCGATATGATCCCACATATCGCCTTGTACAGTTGTATACATCCTGTTTTCGTCCATATGTCAGCCCCCTTTATGCCATAGCCGTGCGGCCGTTCTGCCAGTTGTATTCATCCATCATACGCGCGAAATCGGCCTGTGACATTTGAAGCGCCTGCTGCACGTCCTCTTTGTTTGCGTTCCCCTGGATCGTAATTTGCGGCGAAAACACGATTTTTTGTGAATTATCGGAAGAACTATTGTCGTTCGACCGGTTCACGGTATTATTGTTTGTTATATCGCTGTATATTTCTTTTGCCCTGGAATCCACACCGGAAGCCGCAGACTGTTGTATTCTTTCTAGTCCGGCCGCGTCCTGTGCGGCCCTGTCAAGCTGTCCGGATCCGCTGGCGCTGTGTTGCTGTACCGCCGCAGAAACGGCGCTATCCAGATGATTCCAAAACGGATCCAGCGGGATAATTCCTTCAGGCCCGGCTTCCCCTCCGACCATCCCGAAAAGCGTCGGATCTGTCATGATTCCGCCGTTCGCATAGTAAGAAACGGAAAATTGCGGAACCTTAACTTGTGCGTCGCCGGATCCCTGTGTGCTATATGATACTGATACATGCGGCAAGCGCGGGCGCGGAACCGTGATTGTCATATGCTCAAAAGCCGCTTTTATTTGATGTGCCGTATTCCTTGCCGCGTTTACGGCGTATGCGTGTACGCCGCTCCACGCGCTGGCGAATGATCCGCGGTATGAAGCCCATGTTGCCGTTATCGTAGATTGCGCCGTTCTCCACAAGGCGACAAACTGCGTCGTCGTCGCCGTTGTGCTTGATATAACAACCGCCTGGACGCCTGAAAACGTCGTTTGTGCGTTTGCCCGAAATGCGGACATAGGCGCGGAAACAACCGTAAAAGACGCGGCGAATTTTGCCATTGCCGCCGTTGCCATTGAAGCGGATGTTCCCATTGTTGCGGCTCCGGCGCGAAACGCCGCGATTGCTGACACCGCAAGTAAAAGCGCCGTAGAAGCGCCGATTGCGCCGGTTGTTACCAGAATCAAGCCCGCGCCGGTTGCCATAAGTGCCGCGGATAATGCCGCCCCAGACGCGGCCCCGGCTGC
>OFFT01001563.1_pt1 | contig 13525 bp, 15 predicted proteins | sample 1521581 | NCBI WGS metagenome assembly OFFT01 (sample SAMEA3504084, study PRJEB24116) | mouse gut metagenome | biome: mouse gut; feature: mouse-associated habitat; material: faeces | place: Denmark | collected 2011
AAGGTTCAGCGCCGGGCCGGAGGCAGGGGAACATGGAAAGGGTAAGGTGTTCCGCCTGCCCTGCCGGGCCGGTTGCCGTCAGTTCATGGCGACAATAGCGTGGATGAGCTTGATTTCCAGCAAGTGTTTCATGTACTCGTCCACGCACTCATGGGGATAGCCGTACTCGTCATACAGTGTCCGGGTACAGAGCTTGTTTATGTAGCTCTCGTAGTACCGCAAGACACGTTCCACGGCCTCGGCGTCCCCGGTGCGGGCGGCTTCAATCACCGGCATGGGGAGAAGCGCCCGGCCCTTGTAGTCAGGTTCCGACATTCGCGTTCAACCTCCTTTCGGCATCAGCGCCGCCAACTTGTTCCGCAGTTCATCCAGGGCTTTCCGTCTGCGCCGCTGGACGGCATAGCGGGACAGCTCCATGATCTCACCGATCTTGCCGTCCGACATTCCCAGGACACAGTGCAGTATCAAAATACTTTGTTCCTGCTCCGTCAGGGCGGCAAAGGCGTCGGCCACAAGCTCATTCTCAATCGGCAGGTCACACCCATGCGACGTAAAAACATGGCTGTCGCTGGGGTAGCTGTCTACCGTGGAGAGCTTGTCCATTTCTTTCTGCGGCAGGATGCCCAACGATATATGACGAACGCGCAGGCTGTCCATTTTCCGCAGATAGTCAATGGCCTCATGTTCCAGTACCAGCTTGCAATAACGGTCAAACTGGCCTGGTCTGCTAAAGCGGGGGATAGTTCCCATCTTCTCACCCCCTTTCGTTGGGGGATGGTGGTGGTTCTCTCCCTTTCCGCTAACAGAGCGAAGTGATTGGGCCAAACTGCGCGGTAAAATGGCACGATTTGCAAAAATTTTTTTGGGCCGGTCAGGAAATGACAAAATTCGCCCGGCAGGCCATAGACCCACCGGGCGAATTGCACAGTATTATTTACTTTATCTGTGTCGTATAGTATAACCTCGTGGCCGCAATATTCCCAGGCGGGGAACGGGCTTTTTTTAACGGTGCAAATGCTGTCAGATTGTGTCGAACGGCTATGTATTTCATGGCGACTGCCTCCTATCAGCCGCCGCACCTGCCAGCGTTACCGCGTCGCTCCTTTTGAGGATAAAAGAACGGCGGCTTTAATCTCTTAAAACCGCCGCATAGGAAAGGCATTTTAGCATGTGAAAAGGCTCTGCCCAGCAGCGGTTTTTTTCTTTTCTGCCGCTGGGCAGACTTTCTTTTTATTCAACAGCTTCGATAGAATTCACAATACTCATTTTGCTAATTCTTCTCAATGGAATACACGTTGCCAACAAGCAGGCGCCAATCGCAAGAACAGTTGCCTCTGCGATTGGAATAATGGGAATAGCAACCAACTGAATAGTATCTGTTGCTGCGGCCTCTACAAAAGTTGTGCAAATATATCCGACTACACTTCCGATCACTGCCGCAAATAAGCCGTAATAGGCTCCTTCCCATAAGAACACTTTGAACAAACTTCCTGTACTCATACCAATGGCGCGCTGCATACCAATTTCCGCAATACGGGTATGAATATTTGTATAGACAGTATTGATGATGTTCAGCAAACCAATCAGAGCGACAAACAAAATCAGTCCCCAGGCCAGCAATCGAATTTGCTCGAAACTCTCTGTAAGCTGGCGGTCTGTCTGCTCATAAGATATAACCGTACTGCCTGGAATCCGTTGGCATAACTGGTCTAATACTTCGTCAAATGCGTCCCGATCAGCATCTGCCGATAGGATTGGCCGCAGTTCCGCGTAAGTCTCAATCCCGGTAAGTTGAGGGTATAGACGATCACTAACCAAGACTTGAACACCGTTTGTAAATCCGCTATTGCCTACGCTAAAATAAGTGTCATACCCATCAAGCGATAACAATACCAGAAATTCTTTTCCCGCAACAGTGATGTGTGTGCCTGCCTCGATTTGGGTAGTGCCAATATGTTCCTCTCCAACCTGTACGGGAATTGGATTGCGTATCACACAGCCTTCTCCGGCTTTCAACTGCTCCATCTGCTCCGGCGATAGGCGCTGTGCGAACTCATCCTCTATCCAGCGGTCATTCAAGCCAACGATTTGAAAGCATTCACTAACACCTAAAGTAATGCTGGTTTCTATGCCAATGGGGTGGTACTGTTCATCCAAGTGGTAGAGTGAAAACTGCTCTGCTGCCACAGCGGATACATTTTCATTTGCCTCCAGTGCGGCAAGTTCACTGGAAGAAATGCCGCCGTATTCATTTACAACCGAGTAATCACCAAGATGATCTGGCATTGCGGAAGAAGCATCCAGTAAAGAACTGAAACTTTGTAATGCGATAAAGACCGTAATGCTCATAACCAAGGACAAAATCGTAATTGCCGTGCGCCCACGGTTACGCTTTAGATTAAGCCGGGCATAAAATGCCTCGAAATTACGGATTTTCTTCGTTTTCCGATTTCTCCGTTTGATTTTGATACTTCGTCCCGCCATAGCCACGGTAGGAGATACTTTTGCGGCATATTGAGCTGCCGGGATGGCTGCTACAAACGCAAAAAATAGTGTAATGAGCGCACTTGCCAACAGGAAAATGCCTTTGCCAGAGTTGCTTTCTGCAATCAGAAGATTTAATTCATCTCTGTTCTGCACCAAAAAAATTTCTGGAGAAACCAAGCTGGTTGCGGCAGTCAGGATTCCTTTTGCCGACAGAGTTCCCAGCATAAGTCCAATCGGAATACCAATCACACAGAGCAAAAGCACTTGACCCGTCACAAGGAAATAGAGTTGTCGTTTCTCTCCACCAATGGCTCGCAAAGTTCCATACTGCTTGATTCGCTGTACTACTGCGATTTTCAGGATATTATAGATCACCAATCCCGCCGCCAACAGCAGCAACAGTCCGACCATGATCCCCGCTACCAGCATAAGGGAGAATCCTTGGCTGGATGTATCAGACCAACCAGCATCATAGCTGATACCCAAAGCGTCCAGATAGGGAACATTATATAGAGTATCCAATTCATGGACACCCAGTGTAGAAATCAGGTCATTCACAGTCTCTTGAAACGTATTTTTATCGGTTGTCCGAATATCCACATTGTAGTAGAGATAGTTCTCCGGCAACAGCGTTGCTGCCGTTCCCTTGCCCACCACGCCGGTGACGCTGCCAGAGGTATAATTCAGATAATTGCTCTCCAGGATACCTACTAACGTAAAATCCGCAATAAAATCATAAGAGGAAGTCTCGATGTTGTGGCGGAGGGCCTTTGATAGTGAAAGTGATACTGGATCGCCCAAATCGCCCTCAAGACCAAGGTGTTGCAGCACATCCTCCGGTAACGCTATTTCCATAGGTGCTTCCGGCAACCGGCCTTCCTTTAGTCGGGAGATTGTAGGATAGATTGCGGCAACATCTTCCTGATATTCCTTCAGCCCCAGGGAAAGGGACGGATTAAGCTCCGTTGTTCCCAAAGTGACATATTCTCCAACAAAAGACAATCGCGAGTCATTTTGTAAAGCCGCAACCTGTTCCTGATTCATCTGCAAAAATGTTGCATAGCGATTGCCGCCCAACGTAATGGCCTGCTGCTGGCGCATGGCAGACAGTACCCCGGCAGATTGTCCAATTACCGCCGTCATCATAGTTGAAAGGACAATGGCAATTAGAATCAGGGTAAAGGTCATCCTTTGCGCCTTGATTTCTTTGAGTGCCAATGCACGATAGGACTTCATTTCGCTGTCACCTCCGAAAGAACGCCATCCACGATTACAAACTGGCGGTCGGCCATCTGCGCCACTCGGCTGTCATGGGTAATAACAACCAGCTTTGTCCCCACCTTTTTCCAAATATTTTGCAGCAGCTCCATAACCTCGCCGCCGCTTTTGCTGTCCAGATTTCCGGTCGGCTCGTCCGCAAAGATAATGTCGGGCTGTGCGATTAACGCACGCGCAATCGCGACACGTTGCTGCTGCCCGCCGGAAAGCTCATGTGGTAAATGGGTCAGGCGGTCATGGATGCCAAGCATCTGCGAAAGCTGCTCCAAATACGCTTCATCCGGCTGTTTCTTATCCAGAAGCAGGGGCATGATAATGTTCTCTTTTGCCGTTAAGACAGGCAAAAGGTTAAATTGCTGGAAGATGAAACCGATGCGCTGGCGGCGAAAGCTGGACAGTTCCTTATCGCTGAAGCTGTAAATGTCTTTGCCGTCATAAGTCAGAGTGCCAGAAGTCGGCCTGTCTAACCCGGACAAAAGATGGAGAAGTGTGCTTTTGCCGCTACCAGACGGCCCCATGATGGAAATAAAATCATTCACATCAATTTCCAGATTGACCTTGTCTAAAGCGACGATCTGGCTCTCACCGCTGCCATAAACTTTGGATAAATCTTTGGCTTCAATTCTCATGAAAAAGCCCTCCTTATCGTTGATAAGGAGAGCTTACAACACAAATCTCAAGAAACGCTCAAGGTTTGAAATTTATTTGAATGGATGCGGTAGTAATCGCACCGGCTGGACTGTTCTCCAACCGGAGGTTTCCTCCATGCTTTTGACACAGGAGGCTGCTGCTATACAATCCCATGCCAAAATGTTCAGAGTTTTCTTCCACTTTCCCAAAAGGTTTTGGCCCGCTTTTGATCAGTTCAGCAGGAAAGCCGGGGCCATCGTCTACAACCGAAAGGAACAGGATGTCTTTCTCTATGGCAAGAGTGATTTCTACTTTTGTTCGAGCAAAACGCGCTGCATTTCCAATCAGATTTTCTGCCACATTCAGGAATATTCCGTGGTCAATTTGGAGAGTTCCCATGTCTGGCACAGAAAGCGCAATATCCAAAGCAGGGGCAAATAATCTGGCTGTTTCCTCCAACTCCGTCCGCAAAGTGCGGGCGGCAACCTCACTGACCCGCACCGGCATCTGCTCTATTCGCTGGATACTGCTCATAGCCTCTACATACTGTTCGATTCTTAAAGTATAGCTTTCCAGGCGGTCAATGGCCTGTTCATCCACCGTACCGTTCCGCAGCAATTTCAAGCTGCCTTTCAAGACTGTAACAGGGTTTCGCAGATCATGGGCAAATGCAGCATTCAGCCGTTTGCGTTCCTCGGCCTGCCGCCATAACGCTTGATTTGTTTTCAAGAGTTCAAGCCGCATGGTTTCAAAGGCCGCACAAATTTGTCCAAGTTCGTCTGCTGATACTGCCGGAATGGAGAAATCGAGATCGTTTGCTCTGATATGTTCCGTACCGGCCTGCAAGAGCTTAATCGGCTTTTTCAGCTTGATACGATAGAATAAGACGGCGGCAACCCCTAAGCCGCTGACAGGGAGTATAATGCAGGACAGCCATTGAAAATACGTCAGCAGGGTTATCACACGTTGTTGGGCTGTTGTCGGCTGTTCCAGAGGTATTATAACACCATCTGACCCTATTTCGATACCGCCGGGAGGATAGCCGCTTTTTATCGTGCTGCATATAAAAAACACCAATAAGACCAACACCAGGGAAAGCAGTATGCACCATACGGATAGAAAGAAAAATGACTTCTTCAAACCCATATTCTTTAGGCGTTCCATTTGTAACCACACCCCCAAACTGTTTCAATGTAGCTATGAAGTGTATGCGCCGCCAGCTTTGCCCGGATTTTCCGAATATGCTCCATAACGGTATCGCTGTTTCCGTCCCCGTCAATCCCCCACACCGCTTCATAAATCCGTTCCCGGTCAAATACCTGCCCCGTGTTCAAAGAAAGCAGCTCCAATATGTCAAATTCCCGCTTGGACAGTATGACAGGCTCATTATGAATCGTCACAGTTCGGGCAGAATAATCAACCGCAAGTTCTCCAAAGAAACGTACTATGGATTGGTTGTGCCGCCGCTGCTCCCTCCGCAAATGGGCGGCGATCCTTGCCGCCAGTTCGTCCAGGTCAACGGGCTTCACGATATAATCATCGGCCCCAGCCTGAAAGCCGGTGATCTTGTCAGTGGATTCAATACGGGCCGTCAGGAACAAAATTGGACAGGCGATGTGTTCCCGTATGGTCTGGCAGACAGTCAGGCCGTCCATTCCTGGCATATTGATGTCCAATAGAATTAAATCCGGCTGACGTTCCACTTTTTGTATTGCTTCTTCTCCACTATAAGCGGTCAAAACTTCATATTGTGGAGCAAAGTAGGCTTTCATCGTGTCAACAATGCCACGTTCATCATCTACAATCAATATTGTTTCTTTCAGTTCTGACACCCCCTCTTTGTGTTTTGTGCTTATCTTATCATGTAAATCTCAAGAAATTCTCAAAAAACTTGTAATAGTACTTTGCGATTTTAATAATTTTATAAAACTGTGTAGAATAAATCAAGCCCGAAAATGTAAATAATAAAGATTAGAACCTGCTCTGTATACTTTATTTCAAGTCAAAAAGTAAAGTATACAATATAGATAGGTGATACAATATGGCTAACATTCAGGATTGTCCCGGTTTTGAACCCTTTGGGGAGGGTGTCAAGGCGGCGAGAAAGAAGCGGCGGCTGTCCAGGCAAAAGGTCGCTGAAATGGTGGACATTTCAACGGCTTGTGTCGAACGGCTATGTACTTCATGGCGGCGGCCTCCTGTCAGCGTTACCGCATCATTACTTTTGGAGATAAAGGAACGGCGGCTTTCAATTTCTCAAAAGCCGCCGTTTTAAGGCGTGACAAGTAGTGCTGTACGACGGCTTTTTTCTTTTGCCATCGTGCAGCAGAATTTGAAAATATTAACTAATTTTGCGTAGTATAATCTTCTCCGACAGGTTCATTGTTTTGCAAAAGCAACTGTGCGTCTGCATCGGATATTTCCGTGATCTCCGAAATTTGATGATGGCTGTCTCTTGAAACTGCAAGGCGCACGCTGCCTTCTTCGTTGATGTAAACAGTAGGTTGTTCACCGTCCACCAGTACCATAATTCGCTGGTTATTGTAATACCAGCCGCCGTCCTGGGCATTGTAGGTAATACCATAATCCGCATAATCTTTGAGCCAAGATTGAACAGATGCCCTCCCTACTTGTGCGGTCGTCCCTCCGGTGAGGCCGCTCATGCGGTCGTGCCTTTGTGTGTGCCAGTCATAAACCTCTTTGGAGCATTCTTTGACGCCAATGAGCTTATTACCGTCATACTCTGCCTCAATATCCACCGTCCCCGAAAAGAAATTCGTGAAACTTGCACCAGCTACGGGGTCGTTAAAAAATCTCACAACATTCCCGTTAAAAGTGTAGTAATGGTTTTCTTTGTCGTAGACCAAGCCGTAAGGCTCATATACGGAGTAGTCAACGCTCCCGCCAGGAATTTCTGTTGCAGAAGAACCGCTTGTTTCATTTCCCACAGCAGCGATAGTTTGTGGCTGATAGGAAATGTTTTGAGGAGTGCCGCCGTCAGGAGGGGCGCTTGCGGATGCACTGCACCCAGCCAAGCATCCCACAAGCAGCACCCCTCCAAGGGCTAACGCAAGCAGGTTTTTTGTGTTCATTGAAGAAACACCATCCTTTCTTTGAGTGTATCTAAAGAATACCACCCTTTTTTGTGATACGTTTGGGATTAGTTTGTGATTTATGTGTAGTTGAAAAGCGGCGGGCTGATTGCCCACCGCTTTCCTGCATTTGTTAAATTGTAAAAGAAAACTTCACCCCGGATTGCGTATTACAAACCGTACATTCACTTCCATGTTGATATAGTATCTTCTGGGTAACATATAAACCAAGCCCGCTTCCTCCTGTTTTCCGGCTCCTTGAGTGGTCAATTCGATAGAAAGCCTCAAATATTTTAGAAATACTGTCCTCCGGTATGTGGGTTCCAGTGTTTTCTATAGAAAATACCCATTGCTGATGCTCTGCAAAAGCCAAAATGCGGATGGATGCCCCTTGTGGAGAATATTTAATCGCATTTCCAATTAGGTTTGAAAACACCTTTTCCATCAACATTTTATTGCCGTTTATGAATATTTTTGATGGTATATTGAGCTGTATGTGCAAGTCCTTTTTTACAATCAAGTCCTCTGTTTCGCTCAAATAGGATTTAATAATCTGGAAACAGTCCAGACATTCTTTTTTTAAGTCGGCCTCTGCGGTTTCAAGTCTGGATATGGTTAGAATTTCTTGTACCATCACTTCAAGCGCGTTTGCGATTTCAAGCGATCTCGCTAAATACTTTTCCCGGTCTTTATACGCACCGACACCTAAAAGCATCCCCTCTAATTGGCCTTTGATAATTGTGATTGGCGTTTTCAATTCATGGGATACCGCTGAGAAAAAATCAGTTCGTGCCTGTTCTAATTCTTTCTCCCGTTCAATATCCAGTTCCAATTTCTTGTTAGCACTTTGTAAATCGGATAATGCGGCTGACAAATTGTGTGATAATGTATTAAGGTTTTTTTCTAATATGCCCAACTCGTCTTTTCGATGCTCGTCAATCTGCCACTCAAAATGTAAATCAGACATTTTTTCTGATATTTGACTGATTTCTAATACTGGCTTTGTAATAAGACAAGAAAAGCAGCAGGAAGTAATAACCGCTACAAGAACAACAATAAATGCAAGGATTGGAAGTAGCGTGCCGAACGCTCGCTGTAATTCCACTATCTGTCCTGCTGCTCCATAAACAACTAATGTATATTTTGCATCTTCATTCAAAAATGAGATGGAATACCTGTTAGATATGATCGGTGCAGGATAGATTTCACTATTTCCCCAACCATCGTTGCTTTCTTCCACTACAAAATCATCAGTTATATCTCGTGTTGTAGGAATTTCCAGTTCACGACCATCATCTGTAAGCAATTCTATCTTGTCCACGTTTTGATTATCAAGGAAATTGTCAAAAAGATTACCGCTTTGCTCCATTGATACTTCTGACAATTCCAGGATAAACTTCTGCGTCTGTTCGTCTAACGCTTTGTTCAGATTGTTGGAGTAGGTTTTTGGAGTATACCAAGCTAAAATAGCATATACAAGAAAACTCATGCCTGCCAATAATACAGCAGTAACAATAAGAACCTTTGCGAATAGGCTGCTTTCAATTTTCTTTATCAATTTTATATCCCACCCCTCTGATTGTCTGAATAAAGTCAATGCCCAGCTTTTTCCGTAAGTTTTTGATATGGGTATCTACTACACGCTCGTCCCCATAAAAATCATAACGCCACAGCTTGTCCAAAAGGTTTTGCCGGGTCAAAATACGCCCTTGATTGGTGAGAAGTTCTTTCAGCACTTCAAATTCTCGCTGTGTCAGTTCATAAGCGGCCCCATCCACTGTGGCCGTATAATTGTCGCAATCCAAAATAAGATTTTGGTAAGCGATTGTTTTGTGTTCATCCTCCTGCGGCCCGCTGCTCCGCCGCAGGACGGCGGCAATCTTACGAATTAAAATCGGCATGGAAAAGGGCTTTGTGATATAGTCGTCCACTTGCAAATCCAGCCCCCGGATTTGTTCTTCCTCTCCGCTCAATGCGGTAAGCATGATGATAGGAACCTGGGACTGTTTTCTTATAAATTCGCAAACGGCAAACCCATCAATTTTGGGGAGCATTACATCAAGCAGCACCAAGTCAAATTGCGAGGCAGAAAATACAGAAAGGGCTTCCACGCCATCGCTGGCTAAACTAACCTCATATCCTACCTCTTGCAAAAAGTTCTTCAAAAGCTCTTGAATATCCAGATCATCTTCGACAACTAAAATCTTTTGCATAACGACACCTCCGGGAAACAGCATAACATAGTACTTTGTGATTAGTGTGTAGTTTTCAAATTTCTCCTGTTGCCTGCTGGTAATATTTTAATTCTATTCGCAGTATAAAACAAGCTGCAAAATGTAAACAATAAAGATTAGAACCTGTTCTGTATACTTTGTTTTCAACTCGAAAAGTAAAGTATACAATATAGATGGGTGATACAATATGGCTAACATTCAAGATTGTCCCGGTTTTGAACCATTTGGGGAGGATGTCAAGGCGGCAAGAAAAAAGCAGCGGCTGTCCAGGCAAAAGGTCGCTGAAATGGTGGACATCTCAACGGTCTATCTTATCAACATTGAGAACAACCACATCATACCGGCGTTGCCAGTCATAATTCGGCTTATTCAAATTCTTAATCTTCCTGCCGCAAAGTATTTCAACCAGCTTGTGGCCGGGGAAGAAAACGACCAGCGCCAGCGCATAAGCCGCAAGGTGCTGATGTGTCCAGAAGAATATCTGCCAGTTATTGAGGGAGCATTAGACGGGGCTATCGAAAGCAAATAGGGGTCGCTTTGCGAGGATGCAGGGCGGCTTCAATTTTTTTGCGCTTTTTCGGAAATTTCCAGCCTTTGGCGCACAGTTTGGGCGTTCTAATTCGCTTTATTAGTACAGAGGACGGGGAAAGCGGTACGGGGGGAGGGGTAACGTAGCAAGCATAGGGAGTGTAGCCACACTCCCGGAAAACGGTCCGCCCTGGCCCCTGCCGGGCCGTGTCCGTTTTCGCTTGTTGGGATAATCCCAAACCCTTATGCAGAACGGAGGTGACGCATGGCGAACAGGAAGCGGAAGATCGTGCTGCGTGTCCCGGTGACGGCGGAGGAACAGGCGTTGATACAGCAGAAAATGGCCTTGCTCCATACGGCCAATTTTTCGGCCTATGCCCGGAAGATGCTGATTGACGGCTATATCGTCAACGTGGACACCAGCGACATCCGGGCGCAGACGGCGGAGATACAGAAGATCGGCGTCAATGTCAATCAGATCGCCCGCAGGGTGAACAGCACCGGCACAGTGTACGCGCAGGACATGGAGGACATCAAGGGGGCGCTGGCGGAGATATGGCAGTTACAAAGATACATCCTATCAAGTCAACGCTGAAAAAGGCTCTTGACTACATCGAAAACCCGGAGAAAACCGAGGACAAAATGCTGGTGTCCTCCTTTGGCTGTTCCTATGAAACGGCGGACATAGAATTTGAAATGCTGCTTGCCCAGGCTATTCAGAAAGGCAACAACTTGGGCCACCACCTGATACAGTCCTTTGCTCCCGGCGAGGCCACGCCGGAGCAGGCCCATGAGATCGGGCGGCGGCTGGCCGACGAGGTTTTGCAGGGGAAATATCCCTATGTGCTGACAACGCACATCGACAAGGGCCATGTCCATAATCACATCATTTTCTGTGCCGTGGATATGGTGAACTGCCGGAAGTATGTTTCCAACAAGCAAAGCTATTCTTTCATCCGGCGCACCAGCGACCGGCTGTGCCGGGAACAAGGGCTGTCCGTGGTGAAGCCGGGTCAGGACAGGGGCCAGTCCTATGCCGAGTGGGACGCCCAGCGGCAGGGCCGGAGCTGGAAAGCAAAGCTGAAAATCGCCATCGACGCCGCTATCCCCCAGGCCAAGGATTTTGACGACTTCCTGCGGCTCATGGAGAGGCAGGGCTATGAAATCAAGCGGGGGAAATTCGTGTCGTTCCGCGCCCCCGGCCAGGAGCGGTTTACCAGGTGCAAGACGCTGGGCGAAGCCTACACCGAGGAAGCCATCACCGAGCGCATCCAGGGCCGGGCCATCGCCGCCCGGAGGCCGAAAGCCCGCAATGGTATCTCCCTGCGTATCGACATTGAGAACAGCATCAAGGCCCAGCAATCGACGGGCTATGCAAGATGGGCGAAGATACACAACTTGCAGCAGGCGGCAAAGACCATGAACTTCCTGACGGAGCATGGCATCGACGCCTATCCTGATCTGGAAAGCCGGGTGGCGGAGATCAGCGCCGCCAGCGAGGAAGCCGCCGCCGCGCTGAAAACGGCGGAGCGGCGTTTGGGAGAAATGGCCGTGCTGATTAAGAACGTCACCACCTACAAGCAGACCCGGCCCGTGGCGGTGGAGTACCGCAGGGCGGCGGACAAGGCCCGGTTCCGGCAGGAGCATGAAAGCGCCCTGATACTGTACGAGGCGGCGGGCCGTGCCTTGCGGGAGAGCGACGTGACGAAGCTGCCCGATCTGGCCGCGCTGAAAGCGGAGTATGCCCGGCTGTCGGAGGAAAAGGAACGGCTGTATGCAAAATACGGCGAAGTGAAAAAGGAGCTGAAAGAGTACGGCATCATCAAGCAGAATGTGGACGGGATTTTGCGGGTGACGCCCCGGCAACAGGAAAGGAAGCAAGAGCTGTGAGCATACCGAAGATGAACTATCCGCAGTACCGCAAGGCCCGGAGACTGACGCGGGAGTGCTGCAACAACGTGGGCGGCAACTGCCTCCTGCTGGACGATGGGGAGGAATGTATCTGCGTTCAGAGTATTTCCTATTCCCTGCTGTGCCGCTGGTTCCGGACGGCTGTCCTCCCGCTGGATGAAAGTCTGTGCGCCACCCTGCTCCATCAGGAGAACAGGAAAAAGTGTGTCCGCTGTGGTGAATTGTACGTTCCAAAATCCAACCGGGCGAAATACTGCCCGAATTGCGCCAGGCAGGAGAAGCGGAAAAAGACCCGTGACAGAGTGCGCCGACATAGGGCTGGTGTGTAACGATTTAGGGGCAAAAAAGCCTTGGTATTTCAAGGCTTTCCGGGTGTGGTCGATAGGGGGGTAGATACTTTTATCAAATATCTGCTGAAACGGCGTTCTAAAGGCGTACAAATAGGCGCAAAAAAACCGGGGCGCGGGGCCATCATTTCGGCTCCCGCGCCCCGGTTTATACTGGCAATCGGCTTTCAACTGTGATATGATACTGTCAAATCTGAATAGAGAGGTTTTCAGAATGGATAAGGAAAAGGAATTGATCGACTATCCCACCATCAAAGCCGCCGTCGCTGGCGAGGCGTGGGCGATTGAAAAGGTGGTGGCCCACTATGCAGACTACATTGAAGAAACCTGCACCGTAGAAGTCAAAGGGCCGGATGGTTCCGTCAAGCGGTATGTGGACGAGGACATGAAGCAGACTGTCACGCAGCACTTGATCGAGGAAATTCCAAACTTTCCGTTGGCCGGTCATGAGGACAACGTGTAGGGCTGCCCTGTCTGTCCTATCCCGGCCTTGCTTACCCTATACCCCCAGCGCCTACCGTTTACGCAAGCGCCCCACCTCCGGCGGGCCGCTCGCGGCACCTGCGGAAAAGGTGCATCCGCTCTGCGTCTGCACCTTTCCGCAGGTCTGTATTCCTATCCCTGTTGACTACCTGCTATCATCAGGCAGGCGGCTTCCCTGTTACTCGTCCGTAAAGAGAAAGCGCACGTCCTCAAAGTCGGCGTCCGTCATGGCCTCCAACTTCCTGATCGTCTGCCGGGCCAACGCCTGCATATCCCCGTCCATATCGGGGAGGGCGGCGGTCATGCGGCCCATCGTCCTGCGCCGGTCGGCCTTGTAGTAGACACAGACCAGGTTTTCTTCCTCAACCGTGAAATGTACCATCATCCTACCTCCAATTCCTGATTTTTTGTTTTGGCCGGGGCCTTTTTCGGGGCGGCGGCGCTCTTGGCCTCGGCAAGCTGCTTGCGGATAGAGGGCTTGCGGCCAATCTTGATCTTGAACGTGGCCGCACGGTTCTTCTGCCTGCCTTGGCGG
>OFFT01001564.1_pt1 | contig 13522 bp, 18 predicted proteins | sample 1521581 | NCBI WGS metagenome assembly OFFT01 (sample SAMEA3504084, study PRJEB24116) | mouse gut metagenome | biome: mouse gut; feature: mouse-associated habitat; material: faeces | place: Denmark | collected 2011
CGACCATCATCATTCCGGCTCACAACATTCCGGCATTCAAACCCGCTGCAGAGTTCAAGAAGGAGGTGGCAAAGTAAGATGGAATATGAAAATGAGAACGCAGTCGAAGAGCTGACGGATACCTGTGAATGCGGTTGTCATTGCGATGGTGAATGTCATTGCCACGAAAAGCATCCGGAGATTTTCGATGAAAGCGATATTGACCGTATAATAGCCAACCTGAATGACTGGGATTGAAAATGGCATCTGAGAAACTGAATCGTTGCCCATGGTGTGGGGACGACCCGCTATATGTGAAGTATCACGATGAGGAATGGGGGCGACTCGTCACGGATGACCATACCCTCTTCGAGTTCCTGACATTGGAGAGTGCTCAGGCCGGGCTGGCATGGATAACCATATTGCGTAAGCGTGACGGGTATCGTGAGGCTTTTCACAACTTTGATGTTGAGAAAGTCGCGGCAATGACTGAAGTAGATGCTGAGCGATTGATGAAATTCGATGGTATCGTCAAGAATCGTCGCAAAATCCAGTCGGCCATTACTAACGCCCGGTTATTCATCGAAATTCAAAAAGAATACGGCAGTTTCTTCAACTATCTTCGCTCATTCTTCCACGGAGATTTCCCGGTCGTCAACCATCCGGCCACGATGGCTGAAATTCCCGTTACATCGCCGGAATCGGATGCAATCGCTGAAGATATGAAGAAGAGAGGCTTCAAATTCTTCGGCTCAACAATCTGCTACGCCCATCTCCAAGCCACCGGCTTCGTTGATGACCACCTCATTGACTGTCATTGTAAATCCGGTCACTAACAAATTGCTTCGCTAAGGCGTTATCTCTATATGGCACGATATTCTAATGTAATGATTGGAGGCATGTCCTCTTGTTATATGAACGGTCGGCAAATCTCCGTCATTGACGGTGAAGTTTATGTCGATGGCGTTCACTATGTTCCTGCTGACGGAGAAAATGCATCTGTGGACAGTCCATTTACTCCGGGTAAAATGGTGGAACATACGTTTGAGGTTTCCAACGATTATGATTCCATCATGTCAAGAGGATTCATGGATGTTGTATTCAAACAGGTTGATAAAGATGAGGATTGTGGAGTAACAGGACATCTTCCGGAAAATCTGATACAGAAAATGGAATTGAGGGTTGAGGCTGGCACGCTTATCATATCAATGAAGCCTGGAAGTTATAATCTTAACTTGCCCGTGACTCCGACAATATATATTTGCAACAAAGCCATAAAAGATGTGTCATCCTCCGGGAGTGGTGATTTTACTATCGAAGGCAGTTTAGATACCAACGGAAAGGATTTCTCAGCAAGAACATCCGGCAGCTCAGATTTCAAATCGGGTAAAATCAAAGCAGCCAAGGCTAACGTTTCCATAAATTCATCCGGGTCCGGCGATATAGACATTGATGGAGCGGATTGTCAAATATTTTTGGTCGGCATATCCGGTTCAGCAGATGTTGACTGCGGTACGGTCAACGCCAAGATAAGTTCTATCAGCATCAAAGGCTCCGGTGATGTGTCTATCAGTGGAAAGACTGACTCGGTAGAATTTTCTATTGCGGGTTCAGGAGATATTCAGGCCGGAGGTTTCAAGGCAAAATCCGGCAAAGCCACTGTTGCCGGCTCCGGTGACATTACCTGCAATGTTGAGCGATTATCCGACAGAGTAAGAGGTTCCGGCGATATTAACAACAGATTCTGATTATGGCTTCGAGACGAACGATAATACAAGATTGGATGGTGGCGCAGAAACGTCACCATCTTTCTGATATGCAGGTGCAGATGGCGCGAGAACTTGGATTCAAACTGGATTCACTTCGCAAGATTGACAATCATAAGCAAGAACCGTGGAAAACGCCCCTGCCACAGCACATTGAGAATCTCTATGAAAAACGTTTCAAACGGGAACAGCCGGAGGTCGTAAAATCTCTGAAACAGCAACTCATCGAGGACGAGATAAAACGCAATGCTAAGAAGAAAGCCAAGGATGCTCGTCGTGCAGCAAAAGCCGCGGAAGAATCGCAATGCAGTCCCGAAGTGATTGAGGATTCAGAAGATATTGTGCAATTAGGACTTGACAGTTGCGGAGATTGAATTATGCCGATGTGGAATCCGTGGCATGGTTGCCACAAGATAAGTGCGGGATGCAAGCATTGTTACGTTTATCGTGAGGATGCGGCATTTGGCACGGCTACACCATCAAATGACGAACGTAAAACGGCACTCTCTAATAAATCTGATTTCATGGAGTTTAAATTTTATTGCTTAAAGTACTCCATATATGCACTAAGCGCTGAATATTTATCTGCTGTAAGAAATGACAGCAAAGAAAAAATAACAGTTAATAAAATACCAACAATTGAAATTGTTAGCGATTGAGTATTACGTTTATTCTCTTCTTTTAATTTTAGTTGTAGTGCATCAATTAAATCTGCAATGTATGAAATATTCTGAATCGCAAGAGCTTTATTTGAATCTTCTAATTCAATAATATAGTTATGAAGGGTCAATAAAGCGGATCGTTCCTTACCTTTCAAATTTGAAAGGTAATCCATTTTGCGTTCTTCTACTAATATTGGATTAACAATTGAGAGTACGATTTTACACATTTCTCTAACTTCGTCTTTTATATTTTCATTAGTCGAAGCATCCTTGCATACATCGCAAATCACATTTAATAAATCAATAAATGTATCTTTTTTGCTAGTGTAATTTATGTAAAATCTAAATAAATCTTCCCTTGAAGAGTATCGTCCATTATAAATTGACTGGATTAAACGTTGCGGGTCATCTAACTTTGAATCATACTCTCTCTTTTCAGCAGAGTTGGACTGAGATAGTGTCGCATAAATAATACAAACAACTAAAGAACAGCAAATACCCAGTCCCATAGCGTTTATATATGGGATTCCAGAAGGATTGATTTGTGCCATTATCGTATAAAGCACTAAAAGAAAGACTACGACAAATACAAATATGAAAAATTTAATAATACCGGGTTGCGTATTAAAACACCATGCAACTATAATAGATAGAGTTAATAACCCTATCCACGAACACAAATTATAACTAAAATAAGATAAATTTATAACTCCAAATGCTTGTAAAGTGGAAAGTAATACAAAAATAACAAGTGCGATAATGACGGCATGTGCTAGTGTCATTTTTCGTTTGATTTTCATGTCGTATTAAGAAATGATTGTACGTTTCGGTAATTGTGTGATTAGATTTCCATTTCCTTGCGCTGTTCTCTACAAGAAAATATTATAGAGTTAAATTATATCCTTGGATTCAAGGAATTAGGGTGAGAAACTAGAACACTACTGAAACAGTGAAGTTAAGATATGAGTTGTGATCTCCATTATCAAAAACAGGCATAAGACCATACTCATACCCCATACCTAACTGGACATGGTAGAACTCAAATCCATACTTGGCACCTAATCCAATATCGAATTTCTTAGCATCATTGAAATAATCATCTGTACTACTTACCATATAGCGGAAGTTTGGCCCAGCTGCTATAAAAAACGCACCAATTCCGATAGGAAAATGGAATCCAAAATTCACAGGTAATGAGATATAGTACGCATTATACTTGTCTTCTGATCTCCAATCATCATCCTTGTATTGAAGGGATTGAAAACCAAGTCCATATTGAACGTAACATTTTCTCGATGTTGAAGTTGCGCCAAACACTGAAAAATCGTATCCGATTTCATTTCCTCCGAAACCGGAAAATCCTACACCAGCCTGAATTCCCCAACGTGTTCTCTTTTCTTGAGAAAAGGCATTCAGATGAATAAAAAGGGTTAAAAATAACACACTAAAAAGTGCTATTTTTCTACAAACCTTGTTATCTACCATATTTTAACACGAAAAAAATTAAAAATGATCGTATATTTCTGTTATCGACCAATTCGATAACCATTCATCCTTGTCTTTATCCCATAAGAAGCAATTTAGGTCTGCTCGTTTTGGCACACATACTTTGTCTTTATCGTTTTTGAGATAAAAAAATTTATCATCTTCCTTATATTGATCAAAGGAAGCCCAAATAGCATTTGGCTTTTCGGATAAATATAATCGCCATTTTTTGCCATCCCTTACGTAGTACCCTGTAGAAAAACAAAATAGACCCACAGAAGAATCAAAAAAACTGGGATAGATAATACGCGTTTTATAAACCACTTCCCAATTACCATTAACCCTTTTATAGAAATCATTATTGGATTTTTTGGGAATTGCCAAAGAGATATTGTTGTTACTAATTTTATAGTAGTTCTCCTCCTCGGTATATTGGGAATAAGTCGCCCACACACCGGGCTTATCCTTTGGTCGGTATTCCTTCCAAGTTGTTCCAGCTTTAACAAAGAAGCCTCCTTCGTATGTGAATAAGCCTGTTTCTCCGCCCCATAAGGAAAGCGAAGAAACAACTAAGGCAATCACAAGAACAAGTTTCTTGAGTAGCATATCTTTATATGATTAAACTAATTTCATTGGTTTGGAAGTCAATCACCCAATTACCATTTTCCACACCTTCCCATTTGTACTTAGAGGACATATCATCCCACCATTTTTGAAACTTTGTGGTTGTCTCACCAAGGTCTTTTACAAGACGTTCATACAGTTCAACATTATCCGGAGAAAGGATTTTTGCCAACTCATTGAGACCATTTCGACGCTCAAAAAGCACCTGAATCTGGGTCTTCTCTTCTTCGGTCACATGACCGACTACTTTCTTGCTCATATCTTATTTACTATTTTATCAAATGGATCTAAATAATCAATCTCTGGAATTGATATATTAGTTTGTACTCTTCCTTGTCTTTTGAGAGTATTTAGCAGGTGCATGGATTCATTTCTCTCCAGATGAGAAACCACACATTGCTCATGACTTGGAGTATTTACCTCAAGTGTTGTTTTTTGATTGAGCCATACACATCGTTTGCAATGATAGGCATCGCACTTTCTACATAGTGGCGCAAATTCTAATTTGAACAGTTGCTGATTAGGTATTGAAAGACCATCATTCGGATTTCCGACATCGTCTAATCCATCATGATAGAAAGCCGGACAAATATAGAATTTGCCGTCTGGTGCAAGAGTGATACTTTCTACTCCTGCATTGCAATTATTCATATCAGTCAACAGCATCCTATCAGTAACAAGATTTATTTGTGTTTCTGTACCATAAATAGCAGTATTCTCAATAGCTTGAGAGAGTTTATTCAATACCGATTTATAGGTGTCTAAATCAGTCTTATCAAAATCGGCTATATCATTTATGATGATTCGGAAAGATATACCATTCTTAATAAGTTCGATGATGTTATCAACGCTCTTGAACAAATCCTTGCGATTCAATCGAAGAACTATATTGTCAGAAGCGGTATTAGCTATCTTTGTGATAGAATCACTGCCATTGAATATTACGACATCGCCTTTAAAAGTGCTAGGCGTAATATCTATGTGATCCACCATATCAATAACTTCTGCGTATTCTTTTGGAAGATCATAAGACGGATATACTAACTGAACCATTAGATTTTCCTTCATAGCCCATAATAAGCCATTTTTCAGTTCCTCTAATGATATAAGGTTGTTTTCACTACGATTATTTTCGTAGTGACAGAACGATACCGATGTATCATCCAAAATGACTATAAGGTATTTCAGCATGGTTCTGTTTTAATTTGAGGTTTTGATTTCTCGAATTCTGCGCGCCTCCCTTCAAGTTCAAGAGTACGGAACAATTTATTCCAATAATAGTTATTGGCTCGCACTCTCGCCTTGTGCATTTTGCAAATGGCAGTAGAACGCTGATATATTGTTGAAGATTCGGCTGCATCGTAGTTTTCCCCTTGACACCAAGCACAACCACTTGCGACCTCGCATTCCAAACACTTTTGTGGTGATTGTGTTGTCCTGTCGAGAGTTAGGAATGGACGAAGCTTGTTCTCATCTATTCCATTTTCAACGTTGCCTATAATAATAGGTTGCTTTGCTCTTAGAGAGTACGCTGCAAATCGAGTGCAAGGATAGAAGTTGCCTTGCGCATCAATCGATAACATTTTCCCTGCGCCACACCAATTTCCATTGTCCCTTATATCAATGGGTTTGCCTATGGATTCTGAGAAAAAAGAACAGGTGTTTTTTTCAAAAAGTCGTTTTTCGATGATTTCATCTGCAAGTTTAATTAGTTGCTCTTCAAATAGCAAATCGTCATTATCCGACCATACGTTTTCAAACACGCAATTTATATTCACTTCATGAATCCCTAAAGAAAAGAGATGCAACACACTTTCACAGATATATGGTATATCTGCAGAACTAATAGTCACCTTAGTAGCTGCTCCGGGAAATTGGGATAACCACAACGGAATGTTTTTAACAACATCATCGTATGAACCCTGTTCAGGGAATTGGCCTTTCCAGATTCTGTTTAAATCGTGTTTCCTTTTTGTTCCATCAATAGTTATCCCGATTGATAAGTGGTCTCTATTCTTAGCTATAAACTTTTGAACAGCATCAGAGTCATAATTGATTCCGTTAGTCGAGAAATTGAATCGATACGAATTGAACCATTTATGATTCTTCATAAATAGTTGTGTCTTTAGATAATCACATATCCTGTCAATCAAGTCTATTTCTAAAAATGGTTCACCGCCTATAAAATCCCACACAACTGAATCTTCCGGAAAAATTGCAGGATTGCCAGTGATGTAATCAATGGCTTTCTTCGCAATTTCCCAAGACATACGTTCTTTGGAATTTTTACCAACCAAATAGCAATATTTACACGCAAGCTGACAATCCTTAGTAACGATAAAAGTGATACTTTTAGTTACATTAGATTGCCAACTTTGGAACTCAGATTTGATCTCTGTCATAGAAATTATTTGCTTCTATATTCGCATGTGATGTTACATGTATAGAAACAGGTTCCTTTACATGTTGATTCGCAAGAGCCTTGGCAACTACCGTGGCAGAAACCTCTATCGCAAACATTAGCACAAACGCCACTACATGAAGAACCACCACACTCTCCTGTACAACCTGATCTGCAACTACCTTTGCACTCGCCAGAGCAAGTGGAGCTACATGTACTGCTACAACCACTTCCACAAGACCCGGAACAACCGCTGGAGCAACCACCACTGCAACCTCCGCTACAACCGCTACTACAACCGCTACCACATGAGCCGGAGCATCCGCTGGAACAGCCACCGCTGCAACTTGATGAACATGATGATGAGCACCCCGAGCATCCAGAAGATGTTGAGGAACCATAGCATGAAGAATAACATGCGCTACTACAAGAAGATCCAGTGCAGCCTGTACTGCCTACATTTAAAGCTCGTTCCAATTCCTCATTATCTTCATCACATGAAGAAAGCAGTCCCGGCATTACGCCAACTGCCAAAATAGGAAGTACTCGCTTTGCAGACTTCTTGAAGAAATCTCGGCGAGATAATATTTCGTTGTTGTCTTTACTTTTCATTTCTTATGTCCGAATTGAGCAAACTTATATGAGATAGTACCGAGAATCGCGATGTTGTTAAGCGACTGACTGCATGAAGATGATACCTCGGTGAAATCATATTCTATATTGCAACCGATGGCGAATTGTTTCCATTCAACTTGAAAACCGCCACCAACGCCACATTGGAAATCAGCACTCCATGAATTAGAGTATGTCTCCAAGTCGTTGAGTGGAAATCCCAAAGAAACACCACCTTTCACCACAACATTAACTGGCGACAATGAAATTCTATAGCCAAGCGGGTATATACGTGCATGGATATAGTTCATGCCAAAATCAGCGGCGCCTTTCTTGTCAAAACCTAAGGCCAATTCTGAATACCAATTTCGTGGTATGAAGCTTATATTGTCTTCAAAATAGAGTTGCCCCACAATATCTGCCGAATAGGAGATGTCGCCATTTACATCACCATCACCCCAAATGAAATTAGAGTATCCCACACCACCTTGAACTGTGAGATATAAACTCAGTTTATCAGTTAGGGAAGAACCTATCGTAATAGGTGTTGAAATATCATCGGAATTATTCTCACTGACGACATAAATCGGAGTTTCTTCGACTGGTTGTTCTTCAACGACCTCTACTAATTCTTCAACTTCTTCCGGTTCTTCAACTACCTTCTTGGGGAGTTCAGTAATATACTTTGCACTCACATAGCCTACAGAGTTGTTGAACTCTACTTTTGCCCATCCATGATTGATAGACAATACTGTTATTTCTTGCCCACTTTTAAATGTGCCCAATACGGTCCCAGTTGTGGATGGGCTTCTTCTCACATTTAATCGAGATGAAGATGTAACCCTGTAATTCACTTCCGCAAATAGCGAAGCTGCCGAACAGAGACACAGTGCTGCAATGATTAGTTTAAGTCTCATAAATATTTTGTTGTCGGGTTTATTATCCTACGGCATTCTCAAGCACGATCTTCAAACATATGGCCTTATTAGTATCGCTGTCATAAAGAACATAATAGTTCCCGGAAGCTTCTGCCATATTGAATTTCAAAGTCGTTGCACCTGATGTTGTTGTTTTCGACGTAGGTTCAATAGAATTTTTTACGACATCTTCGTAAGAGATTCCGTAAAACTCCATTTTCTTCTTTTTGCCCTTGAATTTACGCATCTTTATTAACTTCAGATCATGTTTTGAATTTAAGAAGCTAACAATCAGTTCGGGCTTTTCTACTGCAACAGCAATTTCTTCAAGTGCTGCTTCTTCGGGATATGTCATAATACCAGATATTTCTGTGAGAGAAATAGGTATATAGACCTGATTATTTAACTTAATCTCATCATTTGTAACAGCCGGACTAAATACTCCGTAGTCCTTACAAATGATTGCTTGGAAATTTGGTATCTGGCGAGTTATTTCAGTAATTACGCCATCAAAATCACCTTCATAATCCATCTTGCCCGAATTGTCTGATAGACGGAAGTATGTTCCTTTACGATTGTTGAAGTTAAGTACGGTTGTATTGCCTCCATCAAGAGCATCTCCATGTACCTTGACTTTTTTCAACTTTGCAGAGTTTGCCTTAGCTTTGATGCGGGCAAAATTACTACCTCGGTAATGAAAGAACTCATTATATACATGTTCGTTCCCTCTGAAAATTTCAAGTGTAACTCCGAGGGAGTCAGCCGTGATAGTATAGGGTCTCTCTTCCGGGAGTGAATTATTCGTAACCTCAATAGTTATAGAAACAGTATTGGGTTTGCAAACAAATGGTTTGAGTGATGAGCCTGTTGAATCTTGCATCGCATTCTGCATAGCTCCGATAATCGCTTTACGAGGAAGACGACCATTAACTTGCGCGGTAGCACCTATTGAAAGCGACATACCAGCAACTACTATAAAAATTAGCTTATTGAGTTTCATATTATTATCCTCCAATGTAAGTTATACGATAATTTTCATCCCAACTTTTTTTGATAAAATCGGTAATTCCACTTGTGCCATAACGATAAGTTTGACCTCGGGATGGAGAATTTACATATATAGACATAACGCAAAGCCAATTATTATTTCCACTGCATTGCAATGCCGTAATACGATAACCTTCATCCCACTTTTTTTTGACTTTTTCTTCTAATTCACTTTGAGATGACGCCCATAAATAAGATTGATTGGAATAGAGATTTGTTTTACTCATGACAACGGTCCATAGACCATCTTTAACAGCGATGTCCGTAATGTAATAATCTTCATTCCACCATTTTTTTATCCAATCTTTCATCCCATCCCATGGAGCGCTTCCAATTTCCTGCTTGGTGTAGTTTGATCCTTTTGATGCAACTACCATCCAATTTGAACCGCTGTAGTGGAGTGTTGTTATAAGATAACCAGATTTAGCTTTCTCATGAATCCACTCATCAGGCCAATCGCTTGTTTTTCTGTATGATTGGTCGGTAAAACCACAGCCCTTGCTCATAGACACGAACCATCCAAGAGAGGTATATGATACTGCATTGATGTAATAGTCTTCATTCCAATATTTTTTAATTTCTTCCGTTTGAAGGGAATTGCCAGCCCCACTGTAGAAATAGGTCTGCATTCCAATACCTGAATTCTGAGACATCACAACAACATTCTGACCATATAAATATATATGGCCTAATAATATGGAAACTATGGCTATAATTGTCCTTACCATATAATTACAGGCATATCGTTTGAGAAGTTACCCCACATAACGGGATGTTGTTTATCCCTACTGAGTTTCTTCACGTTTTTACTTACATAGTTGAAAATCTCTTTGGCCGTTATTTTTCTATCACGGTTTTCATCAGCCTTACCACTCAATCCGTCTTTAAGACAGATTGTGAAGAACCCATTAGTCATATCACGTCGCTCAATGGACGTTTCATTATCTCGAGATGAGAGGAACAGCATAACATTGGAATCAGAATTTTCCTCCTTTACCTGCCTCTTGCCTTGACGCATTTTCCCTGAAAAACAAGCGTCCGCAAATATCATTTTGTTTTTGCATTTGCTTGACCCCATTGCTTCTCGGATAAGGCTATATGGCAACTCACCATCATATGCAACAAAACCACCTTTATACCCATGTCCACTAAAGAAAAATATTATTATATCATCAGTGCTGGCATGGTCAAAACGTGCATGAATCTCTGATAGAATAGCGGACTTCGTAGCTTCCTTGTCTAATAAGATTGCGGTACCCGCATCTCCATTCTTATCAATAAGAGTTTTTATGGCAATCGCATCCTTTGTTGGAAGATTAAGAGGGTTAATGGGTTTGGGATAATCACCAATACCCACAGCCACAAGAAGTACCTTTGCCGATACTTCTTGTGGAGTGAATGTGAGGATTGCCAATAATGATAGCAGTATGTGACTAATGAATCGGCTCATATTGGGGTTATGCGAGATCTACAGGGTCTGCGTCATTTACATAGTCGGGAAGATTCTCGTTGGAAGCGTAGTATTCTTCGACTTCATTTCCTGAACCAGTTCCGTTTCCGCTTGCCTGTGCCAATTCTTGGAACTGTGAAACTGACATATGCTGGTCTGAAATATCAGTGATTTCATTCTCTTCAAGAGTATTATTGTTGTTGAGGTCAACAGCCATGAGATCGAACTCGCCGTCTTGACCATCTACATCTATGAAGTAAACGGCTTGGCCATTGATGCCGGCAACGCCTATATTTGAAACAGAACCATCCTCATTCTGCACCTGCTCTACCCCAAGAACTTCCACAGTCATATCATCTTCTCCAGATATAGTTTCACCTTCATGTCCGGTGGTAGTCGTTTCTGTATGGTTAGAACCGGTGGAATGGTGTGCATAGGTGTTCGTTGCATGAGAATGTGAAGTATCCACGCCAAGTGTTTGGGCTGTAAACTCATCATGTTGCTCCGGAGTCATTGCATTCCATTCATTGGCATAGTAAGTACCATACACATTTCCATGCCACACGAAGCAGCCTCCAGCACCGACTTCACTACGAGCGGCAGCAAATGCCTCATTAAACGACATGTTATCGTTAACACCGGTTGCGACATTGCCATGTGCCACTACATTAGCGACAGCACCTTCTTCGGAAGACTCAGATGTAGTTTCTGCGTTTTCTTCTGAAGTTGTTCCTTCTTCAAGGTCTTCAGCAGCTCCCAAAGTCGATGCTGTTGCTGCAAACGATCCAGCTCCACCAAGTAGGATTCCGGAGATGCCACCAATGGTGACTTCTTTCCATTTCAGAGTTTCTTTCTTAGGAGCGTTTGATGTTGTTTCGTTGTTTGCCATAACTTTTATTTTTAAGGGTTTGTTTCGTTTTCTGTCGCAAAGTTAAGGTTGCTACATGGCCGATTCCAAACCTTTTATGTTATATTGTACGTATATATGGGTTTAATACATGTAGGCTATTTTTAACTAATCAAGGCTGATAATTGCAATTACATGTCCCACACTTTTTCTTTGATTTAATAGAGTCGTATGGACTAAAACCTAGGAATTGTTTGCATTTGGGATTGGGACATACATAGTCCTCTTTGAACTGGTCATCCAATTCCCGTTTCTTTATGATGAAAGAATCATCTGTTTGATTTCCTCTCATGTAGAAGTACACACCCAAAGCCAAAGCACCCATTACTAAAACGGCTCTCAACCATGTTGGAATTGGGAACGTAGGCATAACCGATGGGATTATCACGAGAACCATCGACGCTTGAGATAAGATGCCTTGGAGTTTTTGTTGGTTCTGTTTTTTCTTATCCTCAAGTTGAAGACGAAGAAGTGCTTTATCGTAACGCTCCCAAACTCTACGCAAATGTTTAATAGAATATGTAGGCTGGTATCCTATAAGAGTTAGAATCTTCGCTAAGTTAATCCTATACTGATCTTCACCAAGCTCAATTACGCTGGTTTTACTTATCTTACACGATTCAACCTCTTCTCCATTTACATAGGTAACATTCATTTCGTTGAGGTTTTCTAATCTCATGCCATTCGTACTTATAATAATACGGCAATGAGCAGTGCCATCGCTATGATTATAACGACTGACAGAGTTTGGGACATTCTTGCCAACATCCATCCTATATGGTTTACCATCAACGACAATCATCAGCTGATTTCCCTGAGGTTCTCTTCCTATCACAAGCTCCATTTTCTTATTGCTTTAAGAAATTCTCAATGAAAATTTGTTTGAGTTCTTTCAATGCCTCTTTACCAATAGTTAGCTGATATGAAAATGATGCACCATCACTCAGTATAACTTGCTGTCTCAAGGTGTTTATTGAATACACATACCTTAGATTGATAATGTACTTCTTGCCAACTCTCGCAAATATCGAAGCATCTTCTCGCAATTTATCGCTCAAATATTTTTGCATCTGAGCCAGATTTGTACAAACAACACCTTTGAGGCGATTAACGGAGACTATATTGGTATAATTCCCATCCGCCTCAAAGTAAGCGATGTTGGAAATGTCAATTCTAAGAAACTCATCTCGTGAATTGAGAAACAAATATTGTGGTGTCGTTTGTGTCATGTTTGCTACTGGTTATCGAATTTCAGATTGGTATGCCCGATTGTGATTACATCGCCCAAGTCAAGATATACCTTTTCGCCAACTCTGACTTGTTTTCCATTTACTTTGACTGGATTGGCGGCGTTAAGCACTTTCAGTATGTAGTCAAATCCATAATCGTCAGGGACAATATTTATTGATATTGAACGACGGCTTATTGTATCATCTCCCGAAATAGAAATGTCACTTGGTGCTTCATCATCATTTCGGCCGACTATTGTTTGCCCTTCCGAAAGCTTATATCGTTCAGCTACCAATCCCAAAAATTTCTTTCGTGTTAGAAACAAGGACTCTCTGAGTTTGGGGCGATTCTTATGTTGCCTTTCTTCTTCATCCTCTTCTCCGGGAATGTCGTCATACGAATGAGCTTTCTTCTTATCTTTTTTATATATAGTTTTATCCTT
>OFFT01001573.1_pt1 | contig 13464 bp, 9 predicted proteins | sample 1521581 | NCBI WGS metagenome assembly OFFT01 (sample SAMEA3504084, study PRJEB24116) | mouse gut metagenome | biome: mouse gut; feature: mouse-associated habitat; material: faeces | place: Denmark | collected 2011
TCACAGTCATCCTCAACCTTCTTGCAGTTTCTGCGTACTTCCTGCATAACAGCCTTCACATCTGCCCCTTCTTCAAACTCCACAATCATCTTCAAAGTCATAAAATTAACCACAGCTTCCTTCACTCCGCCTGTCTTTCTTGCGGCTTCCTCCATCTTATTCGCACAATTTGCACAGTCTACCTCAATCCGATACGTTTTTTTCATGGTCTTTGTCCTCCGAACCTTTTATAATTTAACATATGAATAATTGTTCATATGTTAAACATATTATAGCACAAATTCCATCTATGTCAACCCATTGTATCATTATTTTTTCCAAGCAGTACAGGCAGACAGCCTCCCAGCCCCCCGCCGGCTTCCAGTCAGCCCGCCACGGCTTATTCCTGCCCAAAGAGCCTTCCTGCAGAGAAGAACGTATCCTTGTACACAAAAAACAGCTGCCCGGCCGTTTGCACCAGGCAGCTGTTTTACGCACATGATTTTTTTAGGTTCCACCCGCTATTTTTTCTTTTTCAACATAGACAGTATCGACTGCAGCACAATAAAGAAGCAAAGCAGCGCCGCAATCGTAATCCTCGTCCACCAGGAGGAAAGCGTCCCCTGAAACGTAATAAACGCCTCAATCGTCGCCTTAATCAGCACCCCAAACAGCGTCCCAATCACATTCCCCACACCGCCGGTCAAAAGCGTCCCGCCAATTACCGCCGAAGCAATGGCGTCCATCTCAAACCCCTTGGCCTGCTCCACAAAGCCCCCCAGAGTATTAAGACAGAACAAAATGCTCCCCACGCCGCACAAAAACCCATCCAGCATATAAGCCTTCAGCTTAATCATCCGCACATTCAGCCCCATCATAAGCGCCGACTGCTCATTCCCGCCTACCGCATAAATACTGCGTCCAAACTTCGTAAATTTCAGCATAATAAACGCAATCACCAAAAGAATCAGCGCAATCACCACTGTCGGATACACATACGGATAAATCATAACCCCCTTCTTATTCAAATGCCCGCCAACAGGCAGATAAATCTTCATCTTCGCCCAGGCCATAAACATCTCATTGCTGATACTAATCATATCCTTCGAAATAATCGCCGTCATCCCCCTGGCAAAAAACATTCCCGCCAGCGTAACAATAAACGGCTGAATATCCATATAAGCCACAAGAAAGCCCTGCACCAGCCCGAACACAATCCCCGTAACAAGCACAATCAACACCGCCGGAATTGCCCCCATACCGGCCTTTTCCATCATCCAGGCCAGCATCATACAGCCCATAGCCACAAAAGATCCCACACTGATATCAATCCCGCCGGTAATCATCACCACCGTCATTCCAATGCCAATTACAATCAATCCTGCATTGGAAATAAACAGATTCAAAAAGTTCTGCGTCTTGGCAAAGCCCTGATCCTTAAAAAGCACACAGCCCACAACATACATCACAAAAAACAGCGCAATAGTAATTAAAAGAAGAAAACTCGTCTGATTCAAGGTACGTTTGCTTTTCATCTATGCCGCCTCCTTTCCTTCGATTGCGACCGCCTTTTTCTGGGCAAGGCCCTTTCTCCATCTGGCAAAGCCCGGAGATTGGAGCGTCACAATAATCACCACCACAATCGCCTTGTACACCGGAATCTGATCCGAAGAAACATGCATGGCGTACAGCGTCGTCGTAAGGGCCTGAATCGTATAAGCGCCAATAACGGAACCCGCAATGGAAAATCTTCCGCCGCCCAGAGAGTTGCCTCCGATAGCCACCGCCAGAATCGCATCCAGCTCCATATTCAGGCCGATATTATTGGCATCCGCCGAATAAATACGGCTGGAAGCAATCAGCCCGGAAAGCCCGGAGCAGAATCCACAGTAAGCATATGTAAGGAAAATAATCAGCACCGCCTTAATTCCCGTAAGACTGGAAGCCTTCTTATTGATACCCACCGACTGAATATACATGCCCAGCGCCGTTTTTTTAAGCAGCAGCGCCGTAGCCGCCACAACGAGAATCGACACAATAAAGGGAGCCGGAACAGGAAAGCCCGGGAAGGAAGATCCCAGTGTCTTATAGCTGTCCACACGCACATAGGTAATCTGCCCGTCCGTAATAAGCTGCGCAATTCCCCGCCCTGCCGTAAACATAATCAAAGTAGCAACCATCGGCTGAATATTCAGCTTCGCCACAAGAACGCCGTTAAAGCAGCCGATAAGGGTTCCGACCAGAACCGCTGCAAGAAATCCTAGAATCAGCGGATTCGCATACGCCGTAGCCGCCCTCTCGCCTCCGGTCAGAATGTTGCAGCACACGGCCGCGCTCACCGCCATAATCGCACCCACGGAAATATCCGTTCCGGCGGAAGCCGATACCACCAGTGTCATACCCACGGCCAGTATCACCAGCTCCGACGCTCGGTTAATAATATCAATCAAGAATCCGTACAATACACCGTCCCGAATCTCAATGGAGAAAAAGTCCGGTCTTGTAACAAGGTTAATCAGAAGCACCAGAGCGAGACAGAAAACCGGCAGAAATAACCGCTTGGATGTTATATTTTTCAAAGTCTTATTCATATCACTGTCCTCCTGCTATGGTTGACATAATTGTTGACTGATTCATCTCTTCGCCGCTCAGCTCGCCTACCTTGCTGCCGTCGCGCATAACCATCATACGGTCGCAGGTACGAAGCATTTCCTCAATTTCCGAAGAAATAAACACAACCGCCATCCCCTCTTTTGCCAGCTTCACCACCAGTTTTTGAATCTCCGTCTTTGTTCCCACGTCGATTCCTCTGGTGGGCTCGTCGAGAATCAGAAAATCGGGATTGGTCAAAAGCCATCTTCCAATAATCACCTTCTGCTGATTCCCGCCGGAAAGAGATTTGATCGGCGTCTCCCGGCTGGCCGTCTTAATCTGCAGCATTTCAATGTACTTATCCGTAAATTCCTCCTGCTGCTTTCTGGACAGCAGATGGAACATGCCGCGCTTGGCCTGAAGCGCAATGATTAAGTTCTCCCGGACAGACAGATCCGCAATAATTCCCTCATTCTTGCGGTCCTCGGGAAGATAAGCCATTCCCTCATACATCGAATGAATGGGATGCTTGGCCGAGATCTTCTTTCCTTTTACAAAAAGCTCTCCTTCATCTGTCTTTTCCGCTCCGTAGAGCACCCGGACCGTCTCGGAACGGCCGGAACCCAGAAGCCCGGTGAAGCCTACTACCTCGCCTTTATGTATCACCAGATCAAAGGGCTTGATGTATCCCTTCTTTCCAAGACCTACCGCCTTGATGACAATATCCTCGTCCCCATGAGCAGCGCCCTCTCCCTCCGACTGCTTGATAGCCGCCAGATCATCAAAATCCTTGCCCATCATCTTTGCCACAAGCTGTACCCTGGGAAGCTCGGCCGTGGTAAACTCGCCGATAAGCTGGCCATTGCGCAGAACCGTAATTTTATCGCACACCTCATACACCTGCTCCAGAAAATGCGTGACGAAGATAATGCCCACGCCCTCGCCTTTCAGTCTCCGCATCAGCCGGAACAGCTTTTCCACCTCGCTGTCATCCAGAGATGAGGTCGGCTCGTCGAGAATCAGAACCTTTGCCGACATATCCACCGCCCGGGCAATGGCAATCATCTGCTGGATGGCAATGGAATAATTGTCAATGGTTTTCGTCACATCCGCAAAAATATCCAGATCCGACAAAAGCTCCGCCGCCCTCTTGTTCATGGTTTTCCAGTCAATCATGCCGCCCTTTCGCGGTTCTCTTCCAATAAAAAGATTCTCTGCAACCGTAAGGTTCGGACAGAGATTGATCTCCTGGTAAACGGTGCTGATACCGTGCTTCTGCGCCTCCTGGGGGCTGCGGTTAATAATGAAGCCATCCGCACCCTCCATTGCGATCTCCCCTGTTTCAAATTCCTCCACACCGGTCAGCACCTTGATCAGCGTGGACTTTCCCGCTCCGTTTTCTCCCATCAATGCGTGAATTTCTCCTTTTTTCAAGGTAAAATCCACATCCTGGAGCGCCTTTACGCCGGGGAATGTCTTATAAATATGTCTCATCTCCAGAACGGAATCCTTCTCCATAAAAGCTTCGCCTCCTATCTTATTCCGGTTTTGCATATTCTAAGCAGCGCCTCCTAATCCGGATAGATTTCCGGCCGCAAAAGATGTGTCTGCAAATCCGTCCGGGCGCTGTTTGGAATATGCTGTTTTTAACTTCCTTTCAGAACAGAAAGAAGGCGCAGAGAGGAGAATCTAAGCCTCCGGCTCTGCGCCTCCTGTTACTCATTGCGATCAAGCTTTGAACATTTTTTACCTGTCTTAGTATGCTCTCTCAGCCAGGATAGCTTCCAGATCCATGCTGGTATCAAAGTAAGCCTCGTCTACATACTGAATCTTGTCTACGGTCTCGCCAGCCTCAAGCTTCTGGATAATCTCAGCTACGCGGGGTCCGTGAAGCGGATTGCACTCGAAGGTAGCGTTCAAATCGCCTGCGATCATGGATTCAAATGCGGCCTTTACAGAGTCAAAGCTCACTACGATGATGTCGCCGTCCGGTCCGCAGGTCTTTCCTGCCGCCTTGATTGCGTCGATGGCGCCGAATGCCTCGTTGTCGTTCTCACAGATAACTACATCAATGTCGTCATAGCTCTTTAAGAAGGACTCCATAACCTCCTGGCCCTTTGCCTGTGTAAACTCGCCGGACTGCATCTCAAGCATCTTCCAGTTGGGATGCTCTGCCAGTTTGTTTGCCATACCCTCGGTACGTCCAACCTGTGCGGATGCTCCGATGGTTCCCTGAATCGTTACCATGTTGATCTCTTCCTCGCCGCGTCCTGCTGCCTCTAAGTAATCTGCCAGCCAGTCGCCGCAGGTCTCGCCTTCTTTTACAAAGTTTCCGCCGACCCATGCTTCAAAGAGGCTGTCGTCGGATACGTCCATCATACGGTCGGAAAGGATAACGGGGATTCCTGCTTCCTTTGCTTCTTCAAGAACGGTTTCCCAACCGGTTTCAACTACGGGAGCAACTACGATGTAATCAACCTCCTGCTGAATAAAGGAACGGATTGCCTTAATCTGATTTTCCTGCTTCTGCTGTGCATCGTCGAAAATCAGCTTGTAGCCGTTTTCCTCTGTAAATGTGGACTTAAAGGACTCCGTATTTGCCGTTCTCCAGTCGGATTCAGCACCAACCTGTGCATAGCCGACGGTAATCAGATCTCCGCTTCCCGCGTCTGCGGCCGGCGTCTCTTCCTCTCCGCCTGCATCCTCAGCAGGAGCTTCCGTCTCTGCGGGCGCCTGTGTGTCGGCCGGCGCTTCCTTGGAGCCGCAGGCTGCCAGGGACAGGGTCATTGCTGCGATCAACAGTGCGGATACAACTTTTCTTTTCATACTTTTTCTTCCTCCTTTTTTCGTACTCCTATTCCAGCCCCGCGGCAAACAAATCTTACCGTTTCCGGTTTCGGAAGGACTTGCGTATGCAAATCCTTCCGCTGTGGTTCAAGGAGTCACTGTTTATGAAACTTGTTCTTTACATCCTTAATTATAAAAAACAGGCCGGCCATTTTCCATGAGATATTTTTTGAAAAAGGTTGAATATTTTGTAATAAAAAACACCGGCTTGGGGAATTTCCTCCCTCTGCCGGTGAAAAAAATACACTTTTTTCATAAATTTTTATAATTTTTTTGGATCTGCATCCACCGAGACCCCCAGGCGGACCCGGACGCAGGTTCCCTCCTGCTTTTTCGATGTAATGGTAATCTCCGACTGTTCCCCGTAATACATATGGATTCTCTGTGCCACATTGTTGAGTCCGAAGCCCCCTTTTCCGGAATCCAGACGGCTTTTCTCTCCCCGCAGCTTTTTCTTAAGCTCCTTTAAGGTCTCCTCGTCCATTCCGATTCCGTCGTCCACTACCTCAAATACAATGTGCTCTCCCTGCCCATAGCCCCGAATGGTGATTTTTCCGCCGCCGCGTTTGTTTTTAATTCCGTGGTAGAGGGCATTTTCCACAATGGGCTGCAGCGTCATTTTGAGAATAACCTGCTTCTCTATCTCCGGCTCAATGCAAATATCATAATCCAGGATATTTTCATAGCGGATCTTCTGTATTTTCAGATAGCTTCGGATATGGCTCTCCTCCTCCGCCACGGTGATATAATCATTTCCGCCGGAAAGGACGGTGCGGAAGAAGTCGCTTAAATCTGCCGTCATTTCCACTACCTGCCGATTGTTGCCCCCTTCCGCAAGCCATACAATGGAATCCAGGGTATTATAGAGAAAATGGGGATTGATCTGCTCCTGGTGCAGCTTAAGCTCCGCCTCCCGCAGATTTTTCTGCTCCTGCTTGGTCTTTTCCATCAGTTCCGCTATTTTATCGCTCATGGTATTGAAGGTTCTGGAGAGCACATTGATTTCTTCCAGGGCGTACATCCTGGCCCGTACCTCCAGATCTCCCATACCAAAGCGCTCTGCCGTCTGTCTCAGAGAATTGATAGGAGTGGTGACGGATTTTGTGATCATAGTTGACAGGACAAGGCCCGCTGTCAATACGCTCACAAGCATTGCCATAAATCCCCTGACGCTCTGATTCACCTGCTCCTCCAGTTGCTTTTGAAGCTCTTCCATGTTCATCAGCTCATAGTAGGTGTACTGTGTGATGTAATCCTGAATCATGGAGCAGAGTCCTTTGATATCGTTCTCCCAGATAGCCGCGCTTTCCCCATAAGTTCCCGGCACAGCGGAATTTTCAATCATCCGGTTGACTGCCGTCTCCAATGTGTCCAGGCAGGACAGGATTCCCTGAATTTTTATGTAGCTGTCCGTTCCCGGCACCCGTTCAATTACTGTTCCGAAGGAATACCGTGCCGATTCTATCATATGGATGGGATTCTTTACCACGGTGGCATATTCCGTGGAGCCCTCCAGGATATCGCCATTTTCAAACTTGGAGGCATCAATCAGGCCGATCATAACACGGTACATGGAATACTCCATGTCTTCCTTGAATTTTATGTTGTATTCGTTGGCCACTTTCAGATTTGCCATAATTGCGTTGTAGGAATCGGAGTATTCCTGTATCATATTTAAGATTCCCAGCATCATGCCGGTCAGAGGTATGGCCGTCACAAACAGAAGAACGGACAGGCGCATTTTTAAGGTTAAGCGATAGGTCCTTTTTTTCTCTCCCTGTTCCATTTCCGCCTCCTAATTCTCCATATTTTTTCCGCCCCGGAAATCTGTGGGGGATTGTCCCATGATCTTCTTGAAGGTGGCGCTGAAATAATGCGGGTCCCCGTATCCCACCTGCTCGCCTATTTCTGCGGCCCGGAGGTTGGTGCACTTTAAGAGCTCGCAGGCTTTGTCAATCCGTACCCTGGTCAGGTATTCCACCAGGGTCTGCCCTGTCCCCTGCTTGAAAATGGAGCTGAAATAGCTGGGGCTCATGCCGATGTACTCGGCTATGCGGTTCAGGGAAAATTCGCTGTTGCCGAAATGTTCTCCGATATAGTCTTTGGCCTCCCGAATGATCTGACCGTACTTGTCGCTGGAATTGCTGTCCCTTACTGTGAGGGCAAAGGTAAAAAGCTCCTTTAAATATTTTATTGTATTTTCCGCGTTTTCAATGGCCTTTGTGAGCCGTTTCAAATCCATCCATTCGCCGGAATCCTCCGCTTCTTCCACGCCCACTGCCTTGACAAACTCCCGAACGCAGTAAAAAATATCCATCGTCATATACTGGCGCAGGAGGAGAGACATATAGTTTTCCTTTCCCACCGCCTCAAAGTATTCATCAATAAAGATTCCGCATTCCTCGATTTCTCCTGTTTTAAGAAAATTTTTGATAAGCTTCCGATCTACGCCGCTGTAGTCGGTTTTATCAGGAAATTCCATATATTTTTCATAATTTACAAAATAGCGCTCCAGAAGGCGAGAATGTTCCTGTTCCTCTCGGATGGTTTCTGCCGCTTTTTTCAGAGCGTCAATAAGCGTAACCGAAGTTACCGGCTTCAGGAGATAGTCGCTGATTCCAATTTTAATAGCTTCCTTGGCGTAATCAAATTCATCATAGCCGCTGAGAATGATAATCTTTGTTCCGGGAAGCTCTTTTTTTACCAGGCGGCTCAGCTCCAGGCCGTCCATAAAGGGCATTTTCACATCTGTCAGGAGAATGTCCGGCCGGCTTTTTAAAATCATGGGGTAAGCGTACTCTCCGTCCTCCGCCTCTCCTACCAGCTCCAGTCCATGGGATTCCCAATCAATATTGTTGCGGATTCCACGCCGTATAATCGCCTCGTCCTCTACCAAAAATACTTTTATCATTGTTCCTCCCTCATTCTGCTTGTGCATTTACATGTATCTTTTTCGTGTTCTATTCTGCGAAACGCTGACGGGTGCTGTCTTAAGCTCCCTTTGTGTGAAAGAGGATGGCGCGGAAAGCTTCTTCCATATGCGTCATCCTCTTTTTTACATTCTTGTTTATATCATGGCCCCGGCTCTATTTCAAATGCTCCACCGCTGCGCGTTCAATGGCAAGTCCTTCTGTATAACGCTCAATAAATGTGTCGTAACCTGCCACATCTTTTGCATCCGGTTCCATCCGCTCGCCCTTTTCGCCGGCAAATACCTTCTCGGCAAGATATGCTCCCAAGCTCTCGCCTTCGCTTCGGTTCTTCATATAGGCTGCTAATAGGGCAATTCCCCAGGCGCCGCCCTCGCCGGCTGTCTCCATCACCACTACGGGAACGTTCATAACTGCGGCTACGAAGCGCTGTCCTACGCCCTTGGTCTTAAAGAGACCGCCGTGTCCTACGATCTCATCTACCTGAACGCCCTCCTCCTTGATGAGAATATCCATTCCCGCCCGCATTGCTCCCAAGGAGGTCATTAAATGCACTCTCATAAAGTTAGCCAGGTTAAATTTGCTGTCGGGCTTTCTAACAAAGAGAGGCCGTCCCTCTTCAAAGCCGGTCACATGCTCACCTGAAAAATAGTTGTAAGCCAAAAGCCCGCCGCACTCCGGATCGCCTTCCAGCGCTTTTTGATACAGGGTTCCGAAAAGCTCGTTCATATCCACCTTCATACCGAAGCTCTCTGCAAATTCCTTAAATAAGCCTACCCATGCATTCAAATCAGAGGTACAGTTGTTGGTATGGGCCATTCCCACCAGGCTTCCGTCCGGAGTGGTTACAAGATCAATCTCGGAATGTACTTTCTTTAATTCATCCTCCAGAACAATCATGGCAAAGCCTGACGTTCCTGCAGAAATATTTCCGGTTCGCTGCGCTACACTGTTGGTAGCCACCATGCCGGTGCCGGCGTCACCTTCCGGCGGACATAAGGGGATGCCGGCTTTAAGTATACCGGATGCATCCAGAAGCTTTGCGCCCTCCTCGGTAAGCGTTCCTGCCAGCTCTCCTGCGCCGAGTACCTCCGGGAGAATCTCTTTCAGCTTCCAGGAATAATTTTTATCTGCTGTCAGGGCATCAAACTGGTTCAGCATGCGCTCGTAGAACTGTCCGGTGGCGGTATCAATGGGAAACATGCCCGATGCCTCGCCTACCCCCATTGCTCTCCGGCCGGTAAGCTTCCAGTGGATATAGCCGGCAAGGGTGGTCATATAGTCGATACGCGGAAGATGTTCTTCTTCGTTCAGAATCGCCTGATATAGATGGGCAATGCTCCATCTCTGAGGGATGTTGTATTGGAACAGCTCGGTAAGCTCTGCGGACGCCTGTCCGGTGATGGTGTTTCTCCAGGTTCGGAAGGGCACCAGTTGGTTTCCCTCCTTGTCAAATACCAGATAGCCGTGCATCATGGCACTGATTCCAATGGAGCCGATAGCTGTGATCTCTGCGCCATACTGTTTCTTTACGTCCTCCTTGAGCGCCGTATAGCTGCCCTGAAGGCCCTTCCATACCTCGTCAAGAGAATAGGTCCAGATGCCGTTCTCCAGCTGGTTTTCCCAGTCATAGCTGCCGGATGCGATGGGCTTGTGGGACTCGTCAATAAGTACCGCCTTGATCCGGGTGGAGCCAAGCTCGATTCCCAGGGATGTTCTTCCGTTTTCGATTGCTTCTTTCAAATTGCTCATCTTGTAAAACCTCCTATTCGAGTTCCGTAATTTCCCGCAAAGTACACTGGTATGAAATCATTTTACAGTCACAGGTGCATGTGCCTGTAAATTGATTTGTGCACTTTGCAGAAAATTACTGATTCCAGTTCCTTTTTCCTACCGGAAAGCAACGGAGTTCCAGAGCATTTCGTTCTTCAAAGTGCGGATGGTGGTATCCTTATCAATGTAAACCGCTTCGATTCCCATAGCTGCCGCCCAGTCACCCATCTGCTCGGCGGTCAAATCATAGGTAAATGCCGTATGATGGGCGCCGCCTGCCAGAATCCACGCTTCCGCCCCGGTCTTAAGATCCGGCTTAGGCGTCCAGAATGCGGTTGCCACCGGGAGCTTGGGCATAGGCTTCTCTACCTTCTTACAGTCCACAGTGTTGATAATCAGACGGAACCGATTTCCCAAATCCACCAGTGACGCCGCAATCCCCTTGCCGGTCTTGGAAGTAAACACCAGACGGGCCGGGTCCTCCCGATTGCCCATAGAAAGGGGGGTTACCTTAATGCCGACTGGTCCCTCTGAAATGGTGGGACATACCTCAAGCATATGTGCCTGGAGAATCCCTTCCTTACCAGGTACCAGGTTGTAGGTGTAATCCTCCATAAAAGAGGTTCCCTTGGCATCCTTCATGCCTTCTGTCATAATCTTCATCAGGCGTACCATAGCTGCCGTCTTCCAGTCGCCTTCGCCTCCGAAGCCGTAGCCTTTTTCCATCAAACGCTGAATAGCCAGTCCGGGAAGCTGCTTCAAGGCTCCCAGATCCCCGAAATGCGTGACAATAGCCTGATAATTTTTCTCCTTTAAGAAACGCTCGAAGCCCAGCTCAATCTGCGCCTGCACCGCGACATGCTGTCTGAACTCTTCCGGATCTCTGCCTTCCAATAAGATCTCATATTTATCATAATATTCTTCTACCAAAGTGTCAACGTCGGCTTTTGCCGCGGCTTCCACATATTCCGCAATTTCATTGACCGGATAGGCGTCAATCTCCCATCCGAACTTAATCTGGGCCTCTACCTTATCGCCCTCGGTTACGGCTACGTTGCGCATATTGTCGGCCACGCGCATAACGCGGATGTGGCTGCTCTCCATAATGCCGATGGCCGTGCGCATCCAGGAGGCAATCCGCCCGATTACCTTCTCATCCGCCCAGTGTCCTACAATGACCTTGCGCTCAATTCCCATGCGGCTTACGATGTGTCCGTACTCACGGTCGCCGTGGGCAGACTGATTTTCATTCATAAAGTCCATATCAATGGTGTCATAGGGGATTTCCTCATTAAACTGGGTATGTAAATGCATCAGCGGTTTGCGGTACTCCTGCAGACCTAAGATCCAGGATTTTGCCGGGGAGAAGGTGTGCATCCAGGTGATAACGCCGGCGCACTCCTCGTCCGCATTGGCCTCGTTGAAGGTCTTGCGGATCAGCTCATTGGTGATGAGGGTGGGCTTCCACACGATTTCATAGGGAAGCAGGCCGGATTTGTTCAGATGCTCCACGATTTTTTTGGAGTGCTCCGCCACGTGAGCCAGACATTCATCTCCGTATAAATCCTGAGAGCCGGTTGCAAACCAAAATTTGTACTGTTTCATTTCTTTTTACCTCCTAAAATGATTGGGTTGTTATGTTTTGCCCCGCCGAATAGGAACAGCAGGGGTGCTTACGCTCATACATTAATTTCTTTCTTATTTCCAAAGCTTTATTCTGTCAAATCTTTTACGGAATTGCGCTCTGCCAGGTAAGGTTCAAATTCGTAAGACGTCCCCGGAAGCTGATTGCGTATCATGGAAATCAACTGCTTTGCGGCCTTTTCGCCCAGCTTTTCCTTGGGATGATGTACCGAGGTCAGACCCACATCCCCAAGCATCGCCAGATCCGTATCATCCACACTGACTATGGACATATCCTCCGGAACAGAGATTCCGCGGCGCTTCCAGATCTCCATAATATGAGAAGCCGTACTGTCGTTGTAGCACATAATTCCGGTACACGCACCCAAACGTTTTACAATTTGCTCCTCCATACCGTCAAAGTCCAAAGCATCCTCCGTATCAAACCAGAGAATGTGCTCTTCTGCCGGACGAATCCCTCCATCCCGCAGCGCCTCTAAAAATCCCCGATAGCGGCGGACGCCCTGGCCGTCATCCCTTTTGAAAAAACCGCCTATTTTTTTATGGCCGTTTGCCAGAAGGCACTCTGCGGCCAGCCGTCCCGCCTGTTCGTCCTGGAGACAGACCACAGGACAGTCAAGTTCAGGGTAGCGGCTGTTGATAAAAAGAATGGGAATCCCCTTCTCCCGCAGTCTGCGGTAAAGAGGCAGATTCGGATTGGGAAGCGCACTCTTAGTAGTCTCAATGATAAGTCCTCTTAAATCCTGCTCCAGCAGATCTAAGAGAATAACTTCTTCCTTCCAGATACGGTTGCCGGTAAATGCAATCTGCACCTGAAAACCTTCTTTCGCCAGCACTCCCTCAATTCCCTGTATAATTCTGGGAAATATATAATTATCCACATAAGTAGTCACCACCGCAATGCGCCTGCTTTTTTTCTGTTCCTCCGCTTCACGATCTACCACATAAGTCCCGCTCCCCTGCCGGCTTCTGACAAGCCCCTGCCTCTCCAGGAGTTCCAAAGCATTGCGGACAGTCTGGCGGCTTACCTGAAACTGTTCCTGTAACTCAAGCTCAGAGGGAAGCTTATTCCCCGCTTGATAAATCTTATCCGTAATCTTCCGCCTCAGCTCATCTGCCAACAGCTTATATTTTGACATAACCCCCAATTCCTTTCACTTCTATTTGTCCCGCCATCCTACATCTCCCCAATTTACCCCCCTGCGGAACAGCCAACCTGTAAAACACACTCTCCTTAATACCTATATACACATATGTATCTCCTACAACGCCTATAAATTTGTACTATTAAAATAATTTGTATTTATTTTGTGCAACTTCAACTATCACTACTATTATATCCATATATTTCTCTTACATTCAATCTATTTTTTATTCTATATACTTTATATATATCCCTTTTTCACCAAAATGTCAATATTTATTCTCTAATTCAAACCATTTATTCCATCACCGCTCCCCTCACTCCTAAAATTTGTATTTATATTAAACAAATACATCTATAGCCTCCTTCTCGCTCCCAGGGATATCCGCAAAAGAAGCCAGCCGGCTTTTCCGATATCAGGTGTCCGGCTGTTCACGCACACGCAGTCTGAAATGGGCGAACATTGACCAAAAAAACCTCCCGAATCCAAAGATCCGAGAGGTCAATGTCCGCCCAGAGCAGACTGTGTGTGCGTGAACCGTCCGAACACAGATA
>OFFT01001575.1_pt1 | contig 13438 bp, 9 predicted proteins | sample 1521581 | NCBI WGS metagenome assembly OFFT01 (sample SAMEA3504084, study PRJEB24116) | mouse gut metagenome | biome: mouse gut; feature: mouse-associated habitat; material: faeces | place: Denmark | collected 2011
TGCATGTGTTAGGCACGCCGCCAGCGTTCATCCTGAGCCAGGATCAAACTCTCAATAAATGTTTCTTCCAAAACCTTTTACCAAAAGCTTTCCCACTTCTAGGACGCCCTCTTCTGGCTTTCCTTTTGTTTCCGTGTTCACTGTTGCTTTGTTTGCTTGTTGGTTCGTCTTTTTTCGCTTCTTCTGAATAATTCTCTTCTCTTTGAATTTTCAGGGTTGCATTGCTGTTTATTTGTCAAGGTACTGTGTTGTAAAAGACAATCTTTTAAGACTGTCAACGGAGAAGGAGGGATTTGAACCCTCGCACCGCTATTAACGACCTACTCCCTTTCCAGGGGAGCCCCTTCAGCCTCTTGGGTACTTCTCCAGGTTTTATTATCTTGCAAAACCATAGAATAAAGCTGATTAAAACTTCATATATAATTGTGTTCCGGAAAAGTTCCGGCGGAGTAGGTATCTCCAGCGGAGAGGATGGGATTCGAACCCATGTGCCCTTGCGGACAAACGGTTTTCAAGACCGCCTCGTTATGACCACTTCGATACTTCTCCAGTTCTTGTTTGTTCCGTGACCAGAACAGATGTTATTCTACCACCTTATATACCTGCTTGTCAACAACTTTTTCCAATTTTTTTGAAATTTTTTTGTTTATGAAACAGGGGACGTAATCTCCGTTATATATTTCTCCATTATCTCCGCAGCAAGACCGACCATTTTGACGCATGGGCGCTTTTGATAATAGGCTTTTGTCCTTTCTTCGGGAACGGGACTGGTGTCTTTGCCGGCAGCGCCAAGCAGTTCCCTGCAGACGATACTTCCCGTTTCTTCCTGAAACCTTTCCGCCAAAAACTGGATTCTTTCATAAAGTTCTTTTTTGGCTGCCGAATCTTTTGGATCATCATACCCAAATATGGCTCCGGCCACAAAAAACATACCGCTGACCGTCCCGCAGACTTCACGCAGCCTGCCCATTCCGCCGCCAAAAGGTGAAACAAGCCTTACCGCCGTATCAAAGTCCATTCCAATTTCCTGCGCATAGGCTCCAACGACTGCCTGCGCGCAATTATAACCTTCCAAAAATAAAGCTTCCGCTTTTTCTCTTTTATTCATAATCTCTCCTACCCTACGCGCAGTTGATCAATGGAATCTATGATTCCGCGTATCTCCGGCGTATCTATATTCTGTTTCTTTAAAATTCTGTCAATCTCGTTTCTGTGCTCCCTGATATTTTTATTGTTAAATTCAATTCGGGAACGCAGCTTTTGCCTGCGTACAATCAGGTTGTGCTTTACTTCTACCATCTCGTTTTTATCAACCAGGGCGGAAGCCTGGTTTGTCCAGACCGCAGAGTCATATAAACGATAACCTTTCAACAGACGCACCAGCTTCGTATTGAAATATTCCAAATCTTCGTTGGTCTTTTTAAACTTTTCCCGTTCTTTGGATTCGTTTAAATATTGTTCCCAGATATAATTTAACTCGTAGGAATTTTTTACATGATATTTTTCCCGGGCATAGTCTACGGCATTTGTAATGTTTACAAATTTGAATTTTGCTTTGTTCAGCAAACCGATTGCATGATTCATATTGACTTCCGAACGCCTGATTTCCGTCTGGTTGGACGACATTTTTATAAATATGCAAAATCCGCTTAAAGCGGCTGCCAGAAGAACAAACAGCCATGCATATGTCGTATCCTCAAAAAATCCTATCTGCAAAACCAACAGGATAACAACGCTTACCGAAAACACTCCAAACAGCACAAAAGAAAGGATTTTCAATATTTTTTGCTGATGGGACAATTCCATTTTATTATAGTACCATTCCGTCTTTTCGCCTTCCAGATAATTCATATCTTTTTTTATGGCGGACTGGTATGCTTCGTTAGACTGCAGGCGAAGAATCGCTTTGGGAATGGAATCTTCGTTCTGCTGCATCTGTACAAACTGCGCATCTGAAATCTTTTTGTCCGTATTCTGATACTCCTCCCTCAGAAGGTCTAATTTCTGCACATTTTCTGCCGCGCTGCGAATTTCTTCCCAGTCTTCTTCCGGCAGTTCTTCCAGTACCTGAATGTCATTTAAATAATCTGTAACAATCCGGTATTCTGCTTTTTCCTCTTCCAGTTCTTTTTTGGCTTCTATAATCTGTTCACAACAGTTAATGATGTAATGCTGTATTTTTTTCTTGCTTAACGAGCCTTCTTCTGCCGCACGCTGCGAAGGTACAATAAGATTTTCCCTTGACGTAATTTCCGCTTTCAGCTTTTTTTTCTTTTTAAAAAAACCCATATTCTGCCCTTTCTCATTTACTGCTTCTTAGATACGCTTCCTTCCATTGATCCAATGCTTCTTCCGGAATCCGGTAATCCATTGCGCCTGCCTGGGATTGCGGAAAAATTCCTGCGGCCAGCTGCAGCGCGCTGCGGCGCTGTTTCTTGGAAAGCGGATTTTTATTCCGTTCATATGCTTTACCGTAACAGGCTGCAGCATCTTCAAATAAAAACAGGCCCGCATAAGCCGTTCCCATATTATGATAAATGTCGCCGGCAAAAGCCCCGTACGCCTGCGGATGTTCCAGCAGCTTTTTGTATGCCGAAATACTGGAGTGATAACGTTTTGTCTGCAGCAGGCGGTCTGCACGGATTTTTTTGCATTCGACTTCACTTTTATGTTCAAAAACGGTTAATTTATCCTGCATACAAAGAATTTCCTCTTCCGTACAATAATTGCAGCCGGACGCCACCGCACAGACAAATTCCGAAAACATGCCTTGCGCTTTTAATTGTTCCAGCTTCTCAGAGAGTTCTTCCATTTGAAGCGCGGTACCGATCCACTGGATCAGTTCCTCATCCATAAAAGACACTTCCACAAGATCAATATATTCCGTCAGATAATAGCACAGCTCCTCCAGAGAATATACATTTGTGGATATATTTTCAATATAGTAGGGAACCAGAGCCAGTTCCCGGCTGCACAACAGCAATTCACCCATATTTCCTCCTTTGCCTGCTTGCTCCATCAGATAGAATATTAATCCGGATGAATCTTTAACGTATGTTCCCATACTTTGTCCGAACTTTTTACAAATTCCCCAAATCCCATATCACGGATACAAAAATGAATCTGATCGGCCGCTATGGGTTTTGCGGTAATACGCAGGCGCGTTGTCCTGCCCTCCCGTTTCGGCATACCGCAAAGATCCAGCGAACGCACTTGCGGTTTCCCTCCGGACGGCTGCGTCAGCCAAATTTCGATGGAAGGATCCCCACCGGAAATCACTTCATACTCACCTTTGGCTTCGCACCAGTTCTCTCCCGCCGAAATAAACGTCAGCAATTCGGTTTTACCTTGATTTTTTACTTTCAGTCCCACATTGACGCGCAGTTCATTGTCCCCCATATACAAGTATGGCCAGTCTGCTCCGGCTGATTTGGCCGCGGCCGCGTAGCATGCGCCTTTGCTGAACAGATTTTTCCCCATAAACGCACGCCTGCCCCGGCAAATCACAGTAAGGGATTTTTTCATCCAGTCCCCGTCAAATCCGTCGCCAATCAGATAGACGGAGGAAAAATAGGATCCGCACAGAGATTCCTGCACAATAGAAGCAAATTCTGCATCGCGGTTTTCCAATATTGCTCCATAACGTTTCTCCGAAATGGTCACAACCTGCGGAACAGCCTGTTTGTCACGGGTCAGCTGCCAGTATAAAAGTTTTTTGGACGTATAATAATATAGGGAAATATCATGGATACAAAGTTCCGGAGACTGGCTGTATGCATAATAATAAAAGCTTTCCCGATAATCTAACAGTATCAGCCCCTCCGGCGGCAGACCCGCCCATTTTGCAAACCGTTTGAATAATTTACGATATTCCATATTCATAAACTCTACGGTAACGGCCAGTTTCTGCCGCCTCTTTTCTTTATGGGGCTGTTCAAACAGGCCCATGAGCATTTTCATAAATAAGAACAAAAGTTCTTCTTCGACAGGCTCGTGTAACAATGCTTTTTTTAAAAGCCCTTCGATACAGGGTCTTTCGTTTTTTCTGGCAAACTGCCTGGCTTCTTCCCCAAACAGCCACGTCCTGCCGTCTTCTGCTTTTATCGCGCACAAAGGGATTTTGTATACCTCGCTTCCGGTTACCATGCTAAACGTACCCGGTTCGGACATTCCCTGTGCATAATGGCTGACCATTGCATATTTGTCATTCAAATCAACGCCAATATATTTTTCCATAGTTCTTCCTCACTGCCAAACAACATATTACAAAATTGTAAATGACTCTCCTGCCATATGTTCCAGATGTTCAAATTCCAGCATTTTAGACTGTAACAACTCTGTCTTTTGGTATGTTTTGAGCATTATCATTTCATTTAACCTCTCGTAGCGGCTGTCCTGCATAACGGATTTTACCGGCTTGCACTGCAAAATACCGCTTTCTGTCACCGTTTTTTGCCCGTCGCTTTCTTCTATAATATAGTACTGGACCGTTTCATCCCAAAATAGGGTAAACGCTTTTACGTAGATTCCCTCCATAACTTCCGGCAGTTCTTCTTCGATATACCTGTCGTCCCCCAGCGCATAACAAAGCTTTATGCGGCGATGCCTGCAGGCATGGTATTCTATAAAATATTTATCGTTTAACTGGTACTTCATCTGCAGCCCAGCGTTCAGATTTTTATAAAACGCAAAACAAATCCCCTGGAATACATAGCGTTTTAAAAGTTCTTCTTCTATCTCTATTTCTTTTTGCTGACGCGGCGGGCAAAACGAATAGTACCTTAACAATTCCAGTTCGCATACTGCGGCTAAATCGCGCTCATCCAGCCAAAATGATTTTAAGGCCGCGTAAAAACCGTCCGGCAGCGCTATGCCGTGCACAAAACTGTGAAAACAAAAATAGGTCAGGTACGCTTTTTTTACCAAAGGGCTGCCCGACGCCTCATAACTTTTATATACGGCGCCCACACAGTCAAAAAATCCCGCGGTATAGAGCATCTGCACCAATATGCGTTCCGCCAGTTCCTGTGTATCAATATAAAATACCTGCGCGCTTTGAAATACCAAAGCCATTACGTTTGCCGGTCCCTGGTAATACCTGCAGAGGTATTCCAAAAGCGTATCGTTATATTTTCCTGCCAGAAACGTATCGGCACAATATTGTACCAAGTCTTCATTTTCTGCAAACTGCGCCCTTGATATCCGGTTGTTCAGCAGACGAACCCGCATTGAGACAGAAAGCGGCTCAAAACCGTATTCCGATGCAATTTTGTACGCCTGACCGTATAGCTGCTTTTCAATACACATTTCCAAGATACGGCCTCTTTCTTCGGAAGTAAGAAAAGAAAGATCCACACGCGATAACTCCCGCCGCATTTCTTCCGTTTCATCCTGGAAAAAAAGCAGACCGAACATTTTAGGGAACAGCCAGGCCCGGTATGCAGGGTTGATTTTCGGGCTTTCCATAAGCGCCTGAAAATATTTTAAATCTTTTTCTTCAAAAAATTCCTGCGCCCTGCGGTTTGCAAAATAATACAATAAAAACGGAATCCTGCCAGGCGAAAGCTGCATGCACCCCCTTATATACCTGCCGGGATACATCAGTTTTTCCAACTGATAAGATACGCTGCCCGCATAACGGTTCCCATACAGATCTTCAATCAATATCACGTAGTCGTTGGTATACAGCGGGAAATACGCCTCTCCATTATAAATCGGCACAATCGCCGGATCCGTCAGCTGCTCCTGCAATATCATTACTTTGGCCGCCTGCGGCTCAAAACAGGTAAGCCTGTGCACAAATAAAACATCCGCAAGGGCATCCGATACTTCTGCGAAATAAATTCCATGCGACAACACGTCTGCATAAATCACCGCCAGATTGTCGTCCATATGGCAAAGCGCCATCTGTTCGGCCGCAAATTTTTCCATAGATGGAAAATGCTGTTCGTATACGTTTGGCTGCTTTGTTTTTGAAGCTATGATATTGACGTATAAAATCGCTTTCTGCCGGTATCCCAGCTGGTTGTTGTACTTGAAATACATCTGGATAATCTGCGGCACATCCTGCACGTTCCTGGTATCCATCGAAAGCAGGTACGCTTCGTATAAGCCGGTTATACGAAGCTTTTTTTCTACGCCGAGCGCATACCAGGAAAAGAAACGCCTGCCGTACGCCTGGCTGCGGATCAGGTATTCGCAGATAACCTTAAGCGCCTGTATGTCTTCCGTCTGCTTATAACAGGCTTCCAACAGCAAAAACGTCCTCTTTTTGTAAGCCTTTCGCATTGGAAAAACGGATACGGCCTGTCCCGCAATTTCTTTTGTCAGGGCATTCTGTTTTCTTGCCCAGTTTAAGATTTTTTCTTCAAAATCGCCCAGACGGTTCATCAGGTACGGCTCTGCCAGAAATAAAACGTATGCTTCCGCATACAAAATGGGACTGTCCCATCCGCCCATAATCCGTTCTTCAAGCGCTTTTAGTTTCTGGTAACGGTTCTGTGCATATTCTTTTCTCAAAAACAAAAGGCACCAGAACAAAACAGGATTTTCGGCATGTTCCAGGTAAATCTGTCCAATTTCCCCGGTCAAACGGTCAATATAAACGTCTTCCCGTTCCATCAGCGTACAGATGTACAGGTAGTACCCCCAACGGGGATTTGTTCTATCTTTCCACTTCCGTTTAAATTCGTCTAAAATCCACTCCGTTTCCTGCTTTTGCCCGTTCAGCCAAAATGTCTGCGCTTTTAAAAGACGGTACCAGGCGTTCCCTGAATCGCGCACAATCAGATCGTCTAAAATCTTTAAGGCAGCGGACGCCCACTTTCCGGTACCGATTTCTTTTAGACGGTATTGCACGTATAATTTCTGCAGCTTTACATAACACTGCCTGATTTCCCGCCTGGCCGGCCCGGATACGGCTTCGCTGCCTCTGGGAACGGCGCAGACAAATACCGTAAGTTCCTGGTGCATATTTTTCAAGATCAGGCGCCCGAAATTTTTGCCGGCATGCATACAGTCCGGATCCAGATAAAATCCGGCGTCTGCTTCGCTCCCCAAAAAATCTTCCATTGTAATCCAGTTTTTTTTGGGCTTTATAAATTTGGCGTCGCTTGCCACTTCAAATTCCACATATCCCCAGGTATTCCTGACTACGGGAACATCCTGCGAGATACTTTTGGCAACCTGCTCAAACATATATTCTGTCTGGTTTACCGTAACGACAACCTGTTCCTTTAATCCGCACGCCAGCAGAAATTCTTCCACTGCCCGTCCCGTCCCGGGCGTTTTCGATAATCCTTCGTATAACAGCCGCTGCTTCATATCTGTTTTTTTGAGTATCCCCAAAAAAGACGGGCCGTAAAATATTTTCCTGGCCTCCTGCCAGTTTTTCTGCGCCAGTCTGACAAAATCCGGAAGGCTTTTTATCATGCCCACCGATGAATCCGAAAACTGTTTCGTGACTGTCACGGCAAATGATATATGGTATTCTTCCTGGCTGCATATCAGGACAAACTCACCCTTCTGGATATTTCCTTCCGTCAGCCCCGCGCTGTGAAACTCATACCGTATCCGGACTTCTTCCCCTTCAAACCCAACGGTCAGACACTTCATCCGCGGATTTAAAGAACAGGCGATTCCTCGCACCGGAACCTGGTTTGTACTCGTGAGCGTAAACTCGCCTCTGTAGTCCGTTCCTTCCACAACGTCTATTTCAATCCGTTCAGCAGAAAATTCCACCATGGGCTTTGCGCATTCCACCCGGCCTTCTGCAAGTTCTCTTATCCGCTTACGCACGTTTCCTCCTGACAATCTGTTGCTTTTTCCGATAAAACAGTTATAATTATTACAGTTACACGTTATTATAAACGATTTATCAGATAAATTCAACCGGAGGTATCCCAGTTATGTTAAAACATAAAGATCATTTCCATGGCAGCGACCTGGAAAAAATCGAACAGATCTACGGCATTCAAAAAGAGGAAATTACAAACTTTTCCGCAAATGTCAATCCGCTTGGCATTTCCCCCAACTTAAGAAAAACGCTTTCCGATCATCTTGGCGTCATCACGTCTTATCCGGATCGGGAATACGCTTCCCTGCGGCAGTGCATTGCAAATTATGTCCGTTCCGATTTTGACAATATTATCGTGGGCAACGGCTCTACCGAACTTATTTCGTTGTTTATCCAGATAGAACGTCCCAAAAAAGCCATGGTTTTAGGGCCTACGTATTCCGAATATGAGCGTGAAATCTATTTGGGAGGCGGCACAACCCACTACTATCCGTTAAAGGAAGAAAACCTGTTTCGCCTGGATCTTTTAGATTTTACAAATCATTTAAACGAAAGCGTCGATCTTCTGGTGATCTGCAATCCGAATAATCCGACTTCTTCTGCCATTACAAGAGCTCAGATGCGCCGGATTTTAGACGTCTGCAAACAATATGATATTTTTGTGATGGTGGATGAAACTTATGTAGAATTTGCTGATAATATGGAAGAAATCACTTCCATTCCATTGACGCATTATTATAACAATATTATTATTCTGCGTGGAACATCGAAATATTTTGCCTCGCCGGGATTAAGGCTTGGATATGCGGTAACCGGCAACCGTGATTTGATTAAATCCATCAACACACGGCAAAATCCCTGGACGATAAACTCCCTTGCAGTCATTGCAGGAGAACTGATGTTTTCCGACCAGGAATATATCCGCAGGACAAAGGAACTGATTTCCTCTGAACGCACGCGGATCTGCCGCGCATTACAAAAGACCCCTTATTTTAAAATCTATGAACCAAGCGCTAATTTTATGCTTGCCAAAATCTTAACCGACGGGATAACCTCACAGGATTTATTCGATCGCGCCATCCGGCAGAAGCTTATGATCCGGGACTGCTCTACGTTTCCGTTCCTGAATCAGAAGTTTATCCGTTTCTGCGTTATGATGCCAAAAGACAACGACCGTCTATTGTCCTGCCTGCTACAAAACAAATAAAACGCCTTTATCAAACTTTAAAAGCCTGCGGATGAATACGGCAGCCAGATTACATCCGTCCCTTTGTCCGCAGAATCGTCTTTCAAGGCCAGGGCCATTGCGGTATCCTTTTGCACAAACAGGCAGGATTTGTGCTGCCCGGCTTTTTCGGATTGCAGAATGCCGTGCTCTGTTTCCCGGAATCCGCCCATATCAAAACAGACGGTATCAAACGGAACCCGCATGCCTTCGCCTGTCATTTTGACATAGCTTTCTTTTAACGTCCACAGATGCAAGAAGCGTTTTGCCTCGTCTTCACAAAGTTCTTCCTTCCCGAAACTGCGGAGGTTTTCCGTTCCATACACATATTCTGTTTCTGCTGCGCTGCAGCATTTTTTGACGACGCTGCATTTTACCCGGCGCAGTCCTTCCACATCAATTCCCACCGGAACACGGGCCACTGCTACGGCTATGGCCGTATCGCAGTGGCTGATATTAAAATAATACGGATCCGGGCTGTCGTAACAGGGTTTTCCATGCGCGCTGCGTTTTATAAGATCCCATTGCAGCCTGACGCCAAAAAATGCGAAAAAAGTTTCTTCTAATATCTGGCGGGCAAGGCTTTTCTGACAGGCGCCCCGAAATTTCTGCGGCTTTGTTAATATGTGATAGCAAACCATACACTGATATTTTTTTTCCATATTTTATCTCTTTGTTTTCACGGTTTTCGCTTTTGACCAGCCGGAGTAAACCATAACCCCGTCTACGGTCTGATAAGAGCGCACTCTGACATAATATTTTTTCCCTGCGGCAAGCTTTGTAACGGATGCTTTTACGGTTTTTTCGTAGGTTTTTGTTTTTGCGCCTTTAAAACTTCTTGTTTTGGCGTACTGGATCTGGTATCCGGTCACCTGCTTTTTCACTTTTTTCCATTTTACGGTAAATCCTCCGGAAATACCGCTAAGTTTTGATACAGACGTGCTTTTTGGACGGATTGTAAACGTCCTTGTCACCGTGCCGCTGTAAATGCCCTGAAATTTCACCTGCGCCACAGCCGTTCCGACATTTTTGTTTTTGCTGTAGGTTACGGTGTAATATTCCGGTGAAATAACAGCGCCTTTGCTGTCATATACCGTAACCGCCGGCTTTTTGGCGCTGCCGTTATAGGTATATGCGGTCTGGGACAGATTTACTTGCGCCGGACGGAAAATAGGCTTGGCATCCGCAATATTGCCGCAGTCCTTACACTTCTGATAGACATATCCATCCCCGTTTGTTGTCGCTGCAACCGTCCGGGTTTCATACGGATGCCGGCTTCCCGCGGCAATGACTGTCTCTGCTTCGCTAATCTCCTGCTCTGCAAAACCGTCGCGAAACAGCTTCCTGCATACAAAACACGTATAATATTCGATATGCCCTGCCTTTGTACAGCCTGCCTCCAATGCTTCGGTTTTGACTAAGCTGTGTCCTGCCGCAGGGATTGCTTCGATTTTAACCTCGCCGCAAGACTTACAGCTTATGGAACGGCTTCCTTCCTGCGTACAGGTTGCCCACCGGTCAATGGTGTACTGTCCGTCCCATACGTGCCCTTTGGCAGCGATTTCTTCCTCCTGCGTATATCCGCATACGCTGCACGACGCCTGCCGGATGCCGGAATTGGTACAGTCTGCGGGAACGAGAATTTCCCATTCTCCGTAAGCATGGGGAAGCGGATCTAAAACCGTTTCTTCTATCGTAATCTCATTCTTGCCGTCTGCGTCAGAAAACAGCAGGCCGCATACGCTGCATGCATAATATGCTATATTCCCGGGCTTAGTACAGGTTGCAGGCTGTTCCGGCGTCATCTGCATAGAATGGGACAGACAATATTGCTTTGCAGTGATATTGCCCCCGGAAGCTTCCGAGGACGCCCATTCTATCCATTCTTTCCAGCTTTCCGCATATTCGTATGGAGTCCACACGGTCACCGGAAGGCCGTCAAACAGGTTTTCGCCTGTGATTTCCGGGTATGCGCCCAGGAAATATACTTCTTTCAGCATATCGCAGCCGCCGAAAACAGAAGACGCTGCTAAAGTAATCCCGTCGCCGACCACAATCTGCCGGATCTCTGCAAGATAACCGCTCCACGGCACTCCATCGGCAAGTTCCGGCATTTCTCCCGTTCCTGTGAAACTCAGTTTCCCGTCTTTATCTAATGTCCATACGATATCCGTTTCCCCATATGTCCCGGAAGCGATATATGTATCCTCGTCGTCTTTTTTGGCATAACCCGTTTCCGAAAGCGCAAGAATCTCCCCATACATTCCCTGCATTGCCGCGCTGTATGAATAAATAAATTCCTGATCCGAAATACGGACTGTATAACCATTTGAAACGCTGCCTGTCGCGCCGGCTAAAAACAGTTCTCCGCCCGCGCCGGCCGCATCCGCATCCGAATTGGCAATGTCCGCCAGGTAATGTTTTTCGTCGTCCATCGTTACTATATTCCACATATGGCTGCCTGCTCCGGACATCGTGCCGTCAACAAGACAAGATGCGGTATACGGGCTTTCAAATTCGGACAAATCGCACAGATACTGGAATGCTTTTGCATACCCTTCACATACGACATTTGTCGCGTCGTCCCCGTCAAACACCCAAATCAACTGCCAGGGATTGCCGTATGGCGTGTCTGTATCCGCAGCTTCATGGTTATACGATACCATGCCGCATATTGTTTCTTTATATGCATAAAGCTTTTCATAATCGCTGTAATCTGCATATTGTTCCACAATTCCCGCTGCACGCCCGGCCGCGTCTTCTGCGGCATGTATCAGCTCCTGGCTGACCGTATACTGCGGATCTTGGGCGCCCGCATCCTGAAATTCCTCTGCAACCGGGAATAAATATGTAATTTCGTCCGGCGCGATCAGGACATACTGCCCATTCTCCGTTTCTTCCGCCCCAAACGTAAGGTTCTTCGTGCCAACGCCCATTGTTTTGTCAAACCAATACAGCGTATAAGGGCAGTCGACCAGCAGATACTGCAAAACCGCATCTATCGCAGGCGCATTCTGCTCCATCCAGGCATCCAGCGCATCCTGTGTAATTTCCCCGTCCGCAACAACTGCGTCCACGCCAAGCTCTTCTGCCGTCCAGCTTTTGTCCGAAACCCCAAGTTCCGAAAACGGCAGTGTAATCTGCGTCCCGGCCGTTTCTCCGGACGCAATACACCCTATCCGGGCCTTTAACGCCTGATAGGCGCTAAGATGCACTCCTTCCAGACGGCCTGCGCCATATTCCCCGTACAGTGCGGCCTTTCCATCTTTTTGAACAAGTTCTTTCATATAGCCCAAAAACAAATCTTCCTGCCCATATTGCGGGCTAACAGCCGTTTCGCCGTCCGTTGCCGCCGCCATAGTAATAGACGGTGATGCCATGGTAACTGCCATTGCAGCGGACAAAATAAATGATACCAACCGTTTCTGTTTCATTGCATTTTCCTCCCTGCTTTGTCGTTTTTTCCGATATGATATTCAGCCCATATTCTGCCTGGCCACAAGCTGCTCCGCGCCGTATTTTCTGCGCAGCGCCGGTTTTTCGATTTTTCCGGTCGCATTCCTGGGCACTTCCGCAAAAATAATCTTTTTGGGGCGCTTATACCGGGGAAGCTGCCTGCAAAATTCGTCGATTTCTTCCTGCGTACAGTCCATTCCCTCTTTGACAGAAATAATCGCGCCCGTAATTTCCCCTAACCGTTCGTCCGGCAGGCCGATAACCGCCACATCGCTGATTTTCTCGTGCCGGCGCAAAAAGTCCTCAATCTGCACCGGGTAGATGTTTTCCCCGCCGGTGATGACCACGTCCTTCTTCCGGTCCACCAGGTAGATAAAGCCCTCCCCGTCCATCCGGGCCATGTCCCCGGTGTAAAGCCAGCCATCCTTTAAAATCTCGCTGGTGGCCTCCGGGTTCCGGTAGTAGCAGAGCATAACGCCAGGCCCCTTCACCGCCAGCTCCCCAATCTCTCCCTGGGGGGTCTCGGCGCCGGGGGCGGAAAAGATTTTCGCCTCCCAGCCGTAGCCGGGCACCCCGATGGCCCCCACCTTCCGGAGGTTTTCCACCCCCAGGTGGACGCAGCCGGGGCCGGTGGATTCGCTGAGGCCGTAGTTGGTGTCGTACTTGTGGTGGGGGAAGTAGCTCAGCCAGTGCTTGATGAGGGAGGGGGGCACCGGCTGGGCGCCGATGTGCATCAGCCGCCACTGGGACAGCCGGTAATCCTCCAGATGCAGTTGCCCCACATCCAGGGCGTCCAGGATGTCCTGGGCCCAAGGTACCAAGAGCCATACGATGGTGCAGCGCTCTTTTGAGATGGCGGACAGGATGGTCTCCGGCCTTGTGCCCTTCAACAGCACGGCCCTGCTCCCCGCCACCAGGCTGCCCATCCAGTGGAATTTCGCGCCGGTGTGGTACAGGGGCGG
>OFFT01001589.1_pt1 | contig 13380 bp, 10 predicted proteins | sample 1521581 | NCBI WGS metagenome assembly OFFT01 (sample SAMEA3504084, study PRJEB24116) | mouse gut metagenome | biome: mouse gut; feature: mouse-associated habitat; material: faeces | place: Denmark | collected 2011
CCGCAGGGTATCTTCCCGGCGGCAGCTCCTTTTTGCCCTGTGATATGGAAAAACCAGGCCGGAAACAGACACAGGAATTTCCGGTGCGGACTGCCCGGCCACAGGGCTTTTCGGAAAGGATTTTTAATATGAATTATGCAGTAATTAAAAAAAATGATATTGCCAACGGCCCCGGTGTACGGGTGTCCCTCTTTGTAAGCGGCTGCCGTCACCACTGTAAGAGCTGCTTTAATGCGGAAGCATGGGATTTTGCTTATGGCGCCCCTTTTACGGATAAGACCATTGAAGAAATCCTTACCGCCCTTGCGCCCGACTATGTGGCGGGACTTTCTCTGCTGGGGGGCGAACCATTTGAGCCGGAAAATCAGGAGGCGGTTCTTCGTTTGGTAAAGAAAGTTCGGCAGCGTTTTCCTGAAAAAACGATTTGGTGCTATACGGGATTTACTTTGGAAAAAGATCTTTTTCCCGGACATGTGGGCACGCCCGAGACCGCGCGGGAGTTGCTCTCAAATCTGGATGTACTGGTGGACGGAAAATTTGTGGAGGAATTAAAAGATCCGGGGCTTTTGTTCCGCGGCTCTTCCAATCAGAATATCATTGACGTTCCCCAATCTTTAGAGCAGGGACATATGGTACTCCTTCCCGGGAAATGGTACCGCACAATGGGAAGCGGAAATATTGATGAGGCTTAACTTGTATCATAGCTGCTCTTATCACAGCTTCTTGTATCATAGTTTCTTGTATCATAGCTTCTCTTACCGCAACTTTTATTCATAACTCTTATTCTAGTAAAAATCTTCTGGACTGTTCGCCCAAAGCGCGCTAAAATAGAGTACGATTACGTAAGAGGAGCTGTTATTATGATCAATGAAAATAAGAACTGGTTTTTAAAGGGACTGCGTGACGGTATCCCCATTTCGCTCGGATATCTGGCTGTGTCCTTTACTCTGGGAATTGCCGCGAAAAATGCCGGTTTTACCGCTTTTCAGGCCATGCTCACCAGCCTCACCAACAATGCCTCCGCCGGACAGTTTGCCGGCTTTACATTGGTGGCTGCCGGGGCCGGATACCTGGAGCTGGCCGTGATGGAGCTGGTGGCAAATGCCCGGTATCTTCTGATGTCCTGCGCCATGAGCCAGAAGCTGCACCCGAGTACCTCTCTTTTTCACCGGTTGCTGATCAGCTTTGATGTGACGGATGAGATATTCGGCGTATCCATGAGTGTTCCGGGAAAGCTGAATCCCTTCTACACCTATGGTCTGATTGCCATTGCCGCCCCCGGCTGGGCTTCGGGTACTTATCTCGGGGTGCTGATGGGCAATCTTCTGCCGGTGAATGTGGTACGGGCTTTGAGCGTGGGACTTTACGGAATGTTTCTGGCTGTGATTATTCCGCCGGTCAGAAAAAGCAAGGTTCTGGCCGGGGTGATTTTTGTTTCTATGGCGGCCAGCTTTGCCTTTACGAAGCTGCCCCTGATTGCGGATCTGTCCACCGGTACGCGCACCATTCTGCTGACGGTGCTGCTTGCCGGAGGCGCGGCTGTTTTATTTCCTGTGAAGGAGGATGAGGAGGCATGACGCACAATATTTATCTCTATATTCTGGTTATGGCGGCTGTTACCTACACCATACGTATGCTTCCGCTGGTGCTTATACGCAAGGAGATTACCAACCGCTTTATCCGTTCGTTTCTTTTCTATGTGCCCTATGTTACCCTGGCTGTGATGACCTTTCCGGCGATTCTGTCCGAGACAGGAAGTGTCTGGTCCGCCTGGGCCGCTCTCCTGACGGGGATTGTTTTGGCATGGAAGGGGAAAAGTCTCTTACAGGTATCGGTGTGCTCCTGCCTGGTGGTGTTTGTGCTGGAGCTGTTTCTTATATAATGTTTCAATGGCTGCCGACCTATTTTTCGGCAGCCATTAAGCATCGCATGTTTTCTTTGTTAATTTCCCAAACTATCTGAAACAAAGCTTATGTTTTTCTGCTATGTGAGTTTAGACAGAAGTGCCATATTCATCAATAAACCTCTTCAGCTCTTCTGCCAGCATATAAACGGTAGTTCCCGGATCGTACTCCGACGGCCTGTTTTTCTCCTTATTAAAATCCGCCATTCTTCGTTTCGCATGCTTTATAGCCAGATTTACGCCATCATAAGTATCCACCATATCGTAAATATTTTCATAATTCTTTTGATATTTCCCATCACCCAAATTATATTGTTTGAATATTTCATCAAGCTTTTTATTCCATTCATCTCTATGCAAAGCGGAATCACTGTAATTAAAATGCAGATATATCCAATATTCAAAGGACTGGTTACTCCATGCTGCTTTATAACCTTTCCTGGCTGCTTCCATGATTGCCTGATCAAAATCCTCAAAATCGTCCTTGTCAAATACAACCCATATGTTTTGATAAACGATTTTTGCATCCTTCACAAGCTGTTCCGTAACCTCAATTAGCTTTCCTGTGGCACAGCCCTCTCCATGTATCTCAATAAGCGGAGCTTCCACCACATCAACCACACCGCCAAGCTTCTCTTTTATTAATCTCTGCATCCCTTTAAAATACAAAGGCTCCGTGCATTTCCCCTCTGTTACAATTAAAAAGGAATTGGCTCTTGGGTTTTTATATTCATACTGCCTGCGTTTCCTGTCCTCGCGTCTCTTTTTAAAAAGCTCGTCACTCCCCAATTATACACCCTCTTTCATAACAAATTCCTTGAGAAGCGGAATCCCGCCATATACACCGGCCAGATAATCTTTTTCGAAAGAAGCGTCGGAACGAACTTTAAAATCCGACAAAGCCGACAGCTCCGAATAACCAAATTCATCCTTTTGAACAAACCAAATCTGATCTCTCCTGAAAAATTTTCTGTCCATCAGTGTTGTGTCATGTGTGGTATAAATTAATTGAGCTGTCGAATCCTCATCATAAAACAAATCAATAATGAATTTTAAAAGTAATGGATGAAGCTTAATATTTAATTCATCTACAAAAATAGAACTGTTGCTTAGTATCGCCGCACGCGCATATATAAACAGCATAATGCTTTTAATCGTTCCTTCGGATTCATCATACAGATTTAAGAGATAATCTTCCCCATCCCTCCCCTTATGATAAGATATAAATAAAATTTCCTTTTCACTGTCATCATACGTAATATTCTCAATCCCCGTATCAATTGCATTTAAAAACTCAATCAGCTTTTCTTTCTCACTCTTGCTGTCTATCACCTTAGGCAAAAATGTATGAAGCATTCTGGTGTCCTCGCAAAAATCTGTGGGAACCACTAAGGTATCCATAATGCCATAATACACCTCTTTAAATATCTCTGTTTTTAATTTTAGCTTGTTAAAAAAAGACAAAACCAATGTCTCTACCGGAATCTGCTCTTTATATATATCACATTCCTTTCTCACCGTCGCGCCAAAGTCTACAATATCCGTTGTTCTTTCAAATATAGTTGCCGTCCTGTTTGTCTCCAGATTTTTCCTGTAAAGCCATTCTGCCACAATGCACTCCGCATTATATTCAAATCCGTAACGGTATTCAAACGCTCCGAGAATCTCTACAATTTGAAATTCCGAATTTTCTCTGCCCTTTTCAAATTTAAAGGGATTGTAATACTCTTCTATTGCCGTATTGGTGCCGTCTTCCACATTATTTAAAGATTCCACAATAATTCTCTGGAAATAATTCATTGCAAGATATAAATTCGATTTTCCGCTGGCATTTGCCCCATAAATAGCGGCAACCTTGAGAAATCGTTCTTTCGTCCCAATATCAATCAAATTGCATTTGTGCTCTTTATATGCATTGATTGCGGTCATATCCAATATGGTTTCTTCTTTAAAAGACAAAACATTTTTCATCATAAATTGCACCAACATACAACAGCACCTCCTTACCTTATATAATATACCGTTTTTCTAACCTTATGTCAATTTTTTTGTGAAATTTTCACATTTTTATCTTTTTAATATCAAAATATCTCTTGTAAAGTAAACTTTTAAACTCCTGTTTTCACATCTAAATTTTCAAATTTCGGATTCCCGCCTCCAAATTGTCTTTTACATAAAAATATCTTTTACCAGGTGAAAAGCCAAATTACCAGAGAATATAACAAAAGGAAAGAAAAAACAGGACGATTGAAGAATAGGACGCAGATATGGAAATATCAGCCGCCTCATTCTGCAATTGCCCTGTCTTTTATTTTAAATCAACGGGTTCCCCCACTAACGCATCATGTACTAAAAACCGCCTTTTAGCTTAAACCTCCCCACAAGCCCCTTCATAAGCTGTGACTGGCTGGAAAGCTCTTCGCTTGCGGCCGCGCTCTCTTCCGCGGTTGCCGAGTTTGTCTGAACAACGCTGGAAATCTGATCTATTCCCATCGTAATCTGGGAGATAGCATCTGCCTGTTCGCTGCTGGCCTCTGAAATCTGTCCGATAATGCCTGTCATTTGATTTACAGCATTTACGGCCTGAAGCAGAGACTGCGCTGTCTCTCCGGCAATCTGGGTTCCGTTTTCCACTGCCTTTAATGAATTTTCAATCAAAGCGGAGGTATTATTGGAAGCTTCCGCACTTTTGCTTGCCAGATTGCGGACTTCGTCGGCAACTACGGCAAAGCCTTTTCCGGCAGTACCTGCCCGGGCAGCTTCTACAGCCGCGTTCAGGGCAAGAATATTGGTCTGGAACGCAATGTCTTCAATGGTCTTAATGATTTTTCCGATTTCACTGGAGCAGCTGCTGATATCGCCCATCGCCTGTATCATCTGCTGCATTTTTTCGTTGCTTATATTCATTTCCATGCTGACGCTGCCTGCCGTGGCATTGGCCTGCCGTGCATTTTCCGCATTCTCATTTACCTTGTTGGAGATCTCATTGATGGAGGCCGCCAGCTCCTGCACGGAGCTTGCCTGCTCGGTTGCTCCCTGGGAAAGAGCCTGGGCGCCGCTGGACACCTGCTCCGATCCGCTTGCTACCTGGGAAGAGCTTTGGCTGATTTGCAGCATTGTGTCGTTGAGCTTTTCCGCAATGCCCCGGAAGGACACAAGCAGCGGATAGAAGCCCCCCGTATATTCCTCCTCACAGACAGAATCCACCGTAAAATCTCCGGCTGCCATTTTAGCAAGGAATTTATTTTCATCATCTATAATAACCTGAAGCTTGCGGATCAATCTGCGTACCTGCTCCGCGAGAACTCCCATCTCATCCTTGGAGGTATAGGAAATCTCCACGTCCAAATCACCCTCCGCCATCTTCGTAGCGGCATTCTCGATTTCGGAAATCGGGAACTTAATAAGGCGTATAATCACAAATGAGAAGAACACACCCACAATAATAATCGCAATGATAATTAGCGTCATAAGGAGGGTGGCAGTTCTGTAAAGGGAGAAGCTTTCCTCCGTTGCCGCGTCGCTGCCCTCCGTATTGTAGGTGACAATCTCCTGAAAGGCGCCGTTTAAAGAATTGTAAAGCTCTACACATTCGCCCTCCAGAATGGCACGGGCCTCCTCCTTACGGCCCTGCTTGGCTAACACCTGTATTTCATCGTCCGCTTCCCTGTACTGAGTCCAGAGGTTCACTGCATTATTATAGAAGCCGCTTTCCTCTTCGTCGATTAATTCCTTATATGCGGCTAAGAGAGTATCCATTTCCCCCTTCTCCTTTTGAAGATACTGAAGGCTGGATGCTTCTGCGTCATCAGAAATTGCGGTAAGATACCCTAATTCATTCAAACGGATATTGGAAAGGGTATTGGTCAGGTCCCTTGCCGTATCAATACTGGGAAGCCAGCTTGTTGAAATATCGTCTGTCATCTCGTTCATCCGGCCCATAAGATAGAATGACATGCCGCCGATAATAAACATACCAATCAGCGCAACTCCTATGAGGATATAAAGCTTTAATCGGATTCTTAAATTTCTTATGTAGTTGATCATGTCTCCAGTCTCCTTTTTTGTTCTGTTGTCCGCAGCTTCCGATTGTGGAAAATCATCCTTCTTTTCCATGTCTCTTATTTTCCGCACAACATGTTCAAAAATATATCGGCATAATTTTTCCTTTTGATAAGGGGAATCCATATATCAATCTCTGGCATTTTCACCACATTTTCAAAAATAACCCATCCGAAGGTCTGCAAAGATTCGGGGTGAGCTGTTTTTGTAACTTTTCGGTAAAATCCGCCAATGCTTTACCGTGTCTGGTCTTTACTGCAATGCAGCCTTTTTATCATGCCCTAATGTGGACAATCTCAGTGCCTTCGGCTTATTTGTACTTAGCTTTGTCAGCTATGAAAGAATCGGCAAGTGGGATGAGGAAAGATGCAGGAAAGGTGGCAGAAAGCCTTATTTTATCGAGCTTGACGGCACTCCGAGATGGATAACCCTCTATGCGGTAACGGATGCAGATATCTATTATAATTATGAAGCGTGATAGAATGAGCTTGTCTGAAAGAAGTTAGACAAGCTTATTTTTCCATAGTAAACTACACTATTGTTAGCTTCGATCATGTGTACTTTACTAAGTTGACTTTTTTGAAAAAATCGGATATGCTATAGTAAAGTACACAATCATTGAGAAATTTACGTGTGGTTTCATAGAGGTGAGACAATGCTTGATGAAAAATTGATAAACGCTGTCAGGAAGGTTTTTGCCAAACACGATTATATAATGACGACTGCTCAACTGGATTCCTACAGAATTTACTATGCCGATATTCAGCAGCTATTAAACGAGGGCATTATTGAAAAAATCAAATGGGGCTATTATCATTGGACAGAAACTTATGGCGAACAGGAAGTTAAAATTATCAACCGTCTTTTTCCCGATGCGGTGCTTTGTATGGAAACCGCCCTCTTTTACTACCAGTACAGTGACCGCAGTCCTGCCGAGTGGAATATTACGATTGATAAAAATGTCTCCAGAAGCCGTACAAATATTGACTACCCCTTTGTAAAGGCATATCGGGTTGAGCCTGCTTTAGTACCCCTCGGCGAAACAAAAGGCAGTATCAATTTTGTTGATATCCGTATATACGACCGTGACCGTACCATTTGTGATGTACTGCGGAATATGAACAAAATGGATAAAGAGATTTTTAATAAGGCAATACAAGGGTATGTAAAAGACCCGAAAAAAAATATACCGAATCTGATGGAGTATGCCAAAGTATTGCGTATACAAAAGCGTGTAAAAGAATTGATTGGAGTGTGGTTGTGATGGCTGATGCAGCAGCATCTGTTTTGGCAAAGCTAAAGAATAAGGCGAAGGCGGTTGGTATCAGTTATCAGCAGTGCCTGCAGCTTTTTATGCAGGAAGAATTTTTGCGGAAGCTTTCAAAGTCTGGATATGAGGATACTCTTATTCTTAAAGGCGGATTATTTATCTATACGCTGACCAATTTTGAAAGCCGAGCAACGATTGATGTAGATTTCTTGCTTCGTAGTGCCTCCAATTCGTTGGATGAGGGAAAAGCCCTTATCCTAAAAATTCTTGCTACACCTACGGGCAATGATTATATTGAGATGAGTGCGAAAGGATTTGAAGAAATCTCACCACAAAGAAAATATCATGGCATCAGCACACAGATTATTGGAAAGATAAAAAATGTTCGAGTTCCTTTTAATGTGGATATTGGTGTGGGCGATGTGATTGTTCCCCGTGCCGAGCAACGGACTATCCATACACAGCTTCCCGATTTTGAAGCTCCTGTCATTATGACCTATTCTCTTGAAAGCACCATAGCCGAGAAATTCGATGCGATTCTGCAGCGATTTGAACTAACGGGCAGGATGAAAGACTTTTACGATATTTACTATCTGGCAAGGACTTTTGATTTTGACGGAGCAAGATTGCAGACGGCAATATTCAGAACATTGGAACGGCGAGGGACGCCCTACGAAAAGGACAGCTTCAAGCGTATTCTCACCCTTGCCGAGGATGTGGATATGCAAAAGCGGTGGAGATTCTTTTTGAAAACAATAAAAAATGATACGCTTGAGTTTTCGGTGATTATTGAGGAAATACAGACTTTCCTTGAGCCTGTATTTGATGCGATTGTGAATGAGGATGAGTGGCAAAAACAATGGTGCTCGATAGAATGTAATTGGAAAGTAGTAAAAGAAAATGAGTGATTTATTATACAGCACAGGACTTGGAAACGAGATTATCTTCAAGGTAGCCAACGCCCCAGTAAAAAAGGTGAAAATCGAATATGTCTAATGCACATCACCATGAAGCCGCTTATTCTTATGGATTTTAAGAGTAGGCGGTTTTTTGCGCCCTGTGACCGTCATGGCTATCTTTTCCGCCAGATTTGTAGAGATCAGCCCTATCTTCTTCACAGACATATGCAAAAATTTTCTGTTCCAGGCTCTTGAAAGATACCAGCTTTTCTTCTACAATAGATTTCATCACACAGTCTCCTTTATATGTTTTCTTGGTCGTTAACATCATAAAGAAAAACTGTATGGTTGGGAAGTAGGGAATTTCTCTGCTTCCCTTTTATTTTAGGAATAACTCCTATTTTTCCATTAATAATTATACACTAACCTGGTTCTATTACATAAAAGTGGAGCCATTGCTCCATAGATAATTACTCATCTATTTTGCAACAGCCCCTTTCATTAAATTATATACACTTCAACAGTAAGGTCTTTCCACTGCCCTCTCGCAAAAGATCAACATTTGCCCTGCGAAAAGCCAATGCCTGCTAGTATGCGATCCTAAACCAAAGTACGGATTACTTTGCCTGCCTATTTTGTATAGCAGATTGAGCCGCCGCCAAACGTGCAATAGGCACCCGGAACGGGGAACAGCTCACATAGCTCAAGCCCGCCTTATGGCAGAACTCGATAGAAGAAGGATCTCCGCCATGCTCGCCGCAGATACCGAGCTTGATATCCGGTCTGGTAGCCCGGCCTTCCTCAACAGCCATCTTCACCAGCTTGCCAACACCGTTCTGGTCCAGTCTTGCAAACGGGTCAGACTCATAGATCTTAGACTTATAGTAGGAATCCAGGAACTTCCCGGCATCGTCACGGGAGAAGCCGAAGGTCATCTGAGTCAGGTCGTTCGTACCAAAGGAGAAGAACTCAGCCTCCTCGGCAATCTCGCCTGCCAGAAGAGCCGCACGGGGAATCTCGATCATGGTTCCGATGTGATACTTAATATCGGAATTTTTCTCTTTCTTCACACGCTCCGCAATCTTGACAACCATCTCTTTTACAAACTTCAGCTCTTTCTTATCACCGATAAGAGGAATCATGATCTCAGGAACGATATCGTAGCCCTTCTCTTCCTTCACTTCGATAGCAGCTTCCATAACCGCACGGGTCTGCATTCTCGCAATCTCCGGATAGGTAACGGCCAGACGGCAGCCGCGGTGTCCCATCATGGGGTTGAACTCGCGAAGCTCCTCACATCTTGCCTCAACCTCTTCCACAGTCATGTTCATATCCTTTGCCAGAGCCGCAATATCCTCCGGATCGGTGGGTACGAACTCATGAAGCGGCGGGTCCAGATAACGAACCGTCATGGGCTTGCCCTCAAGCGCCTCGTACATAGCCTTGAAATCGCCCTTCTGATAAGGAATCAGCTCCCAGAGAGCTTCCTCTCTCATCTCCTCTGTCTCGGAGAGAATCATCTTCCGGATCTTCGGAATACGCTCCGGCTCAAAGAACATATGCTCGGTACGGCAGAGACCAACACCCTCTGCGCCAAGCTTAATCGCATTCTTTGTATCAGCCGGCGTATCTGCGTTGGTGCGCACGCCCAGAGTACGGAACTCGTCCGCCCAGGCCATAATACGCCCGAAGTTGCCGCTTACGGATGCCTCTATGGTCTTAATATCTCCAAGATAAATCTTTCCGGTGGAGCCGTCCAGAGAAATGTAATCACCCTCTACAATGTGATGTCCGCCCAGATCAAAGTACTTTGCTTCCTCGTCAATCTTAATCTCGCCGCAGCCGGATACACAGGCTGTTCCCATTCCGCGGGCTACAACTGCCGCATGGCTTGTCATACCGCCCCGCACGGTCAGAATACCTTCGGCCGCATGCATACCCTCAATATCCTCAGGAGAAGTCTCCAGACGCACCATAATGACACGCTCACCTTTACCCCTGGCTCTCTTGGCATCCTCTGCCGTAAAGTATACCTTACCTGCCGCCGCTCCCGGAGATGCGGGAAGGGCCTCGCCAATCACCTCGCCGGCCTTCAGAGCTTCCGGATCAAAGGTGGGATGCAGAAGCTGATCCAGGGACTTCGCCTCAATACGAAGCACAGCCTCCTTTGGCGTAATCTTTCCTTCGTCTACCAGATCGCAGGCAATCTGAATGGCTGCAGGAGCCGTTCTCTTTCCGTTTCTGGTCTGGAGCATATAAAGATGCTTATCCTCGATGGTGAACTCCATATCCTGCATGTCTCTGTAATGGTCTTCCAGTTTGTTGCAGATATCCACAAACTGTCCGAACACTTCGGGCATGGTATCCTCAAGCTGTGCAATGGGCTGAGGCGTACGCACGCCTGCCACCACGTCTTCGCCCTGGGCGTTAATCAGAAATTCACCCATCAGCTTCTTTTCTCCGGTTGCCGGGTTACGGGTGAAGGCAACGCCTGTCCCGGAGGTTTCGCCCATGTTTCCGAAGGCCATCATTTGAACGTTTACCGCGGTTCCCCAGGAATAAGGGATGTCGTTGTCGCGGCGGTACACGTTGGCGCGGGGATTATCCCAGGAACGGAACACGGCTTTGATTGCGCCAAGGAGCTGTGCTTTCGGGTCAGCCGGGAAGTCCTCTCCGATTTTTTCCTTATATTCAGCCTTAAACTGGTTCGCCAGTTCTTTCAAATCCTCTGCGGTCAGCTCTACGTCCTGTGTCACGCCTTTATCGGATTTCATTTTGTCAATCAGTTCTTCAAAGTATTTCTTTCCCACTTCCATAACAACATCCGAATACATCTGGATAAATCTGCGGTAGCAGTCCCAGGCCCAGCGAGGATTGCCGGATTTTGCGGCAAGGACTTCAACCACGTCCTCGTTAAGTCCCAGGTTCAGAATGGTATCCATCATACCCGGCATGGAAGCTCTCGCTCCTGAACGCACGGAAACAAGCAGAGGATTTTCCTTATCACCGAATTTCTTTCCGGTAATCTCCTCCATCTTGCTGATGTGTTCCATAATCTGTCCCATGATTTCATCGTTAATCTGTCTTCCGTCCTCATAGTACTGAGTACAGGCCTCGGTGGTGATGGTAAAGCCCTGCGGCACCGGCAGACCCAAATTGGTCATCTCAGCCAGGTTTGCTCCCTTTCCTCCCAAAAGGTTGCGCATGTCGGCATTACCCTCCGTAAATAAGTACACCCATTTCTTCATGAATTGTCCCCTCCATTTTCATTTTCTTTTTTTATGGTGTCACCCGCCAATTTGGCAGGACAGTGCTGTCTTTTCCTCAACCAAGGCTTTGAGCCTTTCCATTTTTCCTTCCGGAAGCATAGGAACCTCCTTCAGCAGATAGGGACGTCCCAGGCTCTCATATTTTCCTTCGCCGTATCTGTGGTAAGGAAGAATATGTATCTGTGTAACGCCCGGCAGGGTATCCGCGTAAGCGGCTATCGCAAGTAGTTCTTCCTCCGAATCGTTGAATCCCGGAATCACCGGCACCCGGATAATCAGCTCGCACATGCGGCTTTCCGCAATTTTCCTTGCGTTTTCCACCATCATGGTGTTTTCCTTCCCGGTAAATTCTTTATGTTTGGCCGGATTCATATGCTTGATGTCCATCAAATAGGTATCAAGATAGGGTAAAAGGCTCTTAATCACGTCAAATCTCGCAAATCCCATACTCTCTATGGCGGTTGTAATTCCCAAATCCTTTGCCGCGTGCAGAAGCGCCGCTGCAAATTCCGGCTGCAGAAGGCATTCGCCGCCGGATAAAGTGATTCCTCCGCCGGAGCGCCCGTAATAGGGCATATCCCTCTTTACCGTTTCCATCACTTCTCGCACCGTCACGTCCCGGCCTATGGTTTTGGGCTTTCCGTTTACCATCATGGTCTCTATGGCAAACTCCTGGGACTCGGGATTGCAGCACCACTGGCACCGAAGGGCGCAGCCTTTCAGAAATACAATGGTACGGATGCCTACTCCGTCATGGATGGAATATCTCTGTATGTCAAATATTCTTCCCGAAACATTTAAATAGTCTTTCATTTTCTCCCGTCTGCTGCTTTCTGCTATCGGTCAGATTCTGACCTGTCAAACTGTTACCTGTTGGTTGCCTGCTCCGTCCTGCGGATGATATCATCCTGCAGGGATTTGGATAAGGTGGTAAAAAGCGCCGAATAACCAGCCACACGAACCACCAGCCCGCTATATTTCTCAGGATGCTTCTGGGCGTCTAACAGCGTGGCTCTGTCAACCACGTTAAACTGCATATGCATTCCCTTCTGGTCAAAATAGCCGCAAACCAACGATACGAAGCTCTCAAGTCCCTTTTCTCCCGCCATTGCAGTAGGATGCATCTTCATGTTAAAAAGGGTTCCGTTGCTGGCGATGCCGTGGTCAAGCTTTGCCACGGAGTTGCACGCCGCGGTAGGGCCGTTTACATCCTTTCCCGAGGACGGTGACACGCCGTCCGCCACAGGCATATGGGCCAGTCTGCCGTCCGGTGTGGCGCCAGTCTGCGCGCCTAAGGGCACGTTTGCGGATACGGGATAGAGCCCGGCCTGGAAAATCCCTCCTCTTGGATTTTTGAAGGTTTCCAGAGGTTTCGTGTAGGTGTATGCCGCGTCTCTCGCCAGCATATCCACCTCGTCAATATCGTTTCCAAACTTGGGAAGCTCGTCAATCATATCCCGGATTTCTTCATAGCGCGCTTTCTCTTTCGCCGGAAGCTCCATGGTAAGCACGTTTTTAATGGTCATGGCAATGATGTCGGGCGTTACTTCTTTGCCCTGCTCTTTTAAACTCTCCGCCACCTGCAGTGCCACTTCTTTTGCCGTGATGGCGTCAAATCCCTGTCCGAAATTCATCTCAAGGGCTTTTTTCAGTTCGCCCATGGTTACTTTCTTATCCTCGTACACCAACTTTTTCACGGTATAGAGGGAATCCGCCACATTTGCGATGCCAAAGCCCTGGGGACCGGTGAAGTTATAAACCGCGCCGCCCTCCTGAATGCTCTTTCCCCGCTTCATGCAGTCGTCCACCATACAGGATTCAAACGGCAGGGGACAAAGGGTCATATGCGCCATATCAATGGCATTATCTGCGTTCACAAGCAGGGAAATATTGTATTCCATCTGCTTTTTGTAAGCGTCATAAAATTCGTCAAAGGTTTTGAAATCTTCCACATTGCCTGTCTGGATGCTGGCGGGA
>OFFT01001591.1_pt1 | contig 13352 bp, 15 predicted proteins | sample 1521581 | NCBI WGS metagenome assembly OFFT01 (sample SAMEA3504084, study PRJEB24116) | mouse gut metagenome | biome: mouse gut; feature: mouse-associated habitat; material: faeces | place: Denmark | collected 2011
CCACAAGCCTGCCGCCGGTTCCGCAGCCACCGCCTTTGCCACACTCCCCAGATCCGCAAACAGGCAGCCTGCCGCACCTGCAAACAAAAAGGCATAGAACAGAACTGTCGCAGGATGATGCCTCTTCAGAAGAATCCCCGCCACAATACTGTAGGAGGCATAGCCAGCTGCCGCCCCAAAGCCCCACAGATACGCGGACGGCGGATACGCGAAATCCGGACATTATGCCAGATACAAAGCCACAGCCTGCAATCGCCAGGACGACGGCCGCCCCCTTTTGAATAGTCAATGCTTCACGAAAGACGACGGCCGAGATCAACATTACCAGCGCAGGCGACGTGTAAAGCATCACTGCCGCCACCGACATGGACGCCTTCTCTATGGCAATCCCGTAGCTCACATTAAAAAATAACAGACAGCAAATTCCCGCAGCCGCAAACAGCGGCAGATCCCGCAGCCGGATCACCAAAAGCTTTCGCTTCACCATCAAGCACAGCCCCAGAATCACAGCCGAGACAAGGAATCTTCCCACCGTTAGTTCAATGGAACGGATCCCAAAGCTTCCCAACAGATGGACAAACAGCCCGATTGACCCCCACATACAACCGGAAAGCCCTGCCAGAACCACCGCCCTCTTTCTCTTTTCCTCCATAACATTCCTCTCCCATAGGAAGAAAGCGCCGCCTGTTGCCAGCGGCGCTCTCTTTCAAGCCAGCTCTCTTCCGTTTGATGCAATTACCTTTTTATACCAGTAGAAACTGTCCTTCCTGCTGCGCGCCCGGCTGCCGTTTCCCTCGTCGTCCAGATCTACATAGATCAATCCGTACCGTTTCTTCATTTCTGCTGAGGAACAGCTCACAATATCAATGGGCGTCCACATCAGATAGCCCTTCAACGGCACTCCGTCCCGGATGGCCTCCCTCATCTGGAGGACATGCTCCCTGAGATAATCGATTCGGTAGACATCATGAATCTTTCCATCCGCGTCCGGCACATCCACTGCCCCATATCCGTTTTCCGCGATATAAATATCCACCCCCGGATAGCGCTCCGCGTAGTGATTGAGGTTCACCCGAAGGCCAATGGGATCGATCTCCCATCCCCATTCCGACGTCTTCAGATACGGATTCTTGCTCTTATCCATGGGAGCATACGTATTTTTCGTAGAATCATTAATTTTCGTATAATAATAGCTGGTAGACAAAAAGTCCATCACATTCTCCCGCAGCAGCTCCTCGTCGCCAGGCTCAAAGTGAAGGGAAACTCCCCGCTCCTCAAAATAGCGGAACGCATAGGCCGGATAAAAGCCCCTCAGCTGCACATCCGGGAAGAAATACTGCATCTGATTCTTTCGCTGATTAAACAGCATATCCTCCGGCCTGCAGGTAGCCGGATACGCCAGCTTATCGCTCAGCATCGTTCCCACCAAAAGGCCATCATAATGCCTGGAAATCTTCTTTGCCAGCGCACAGGCCAGAAACTGATGGTGTACGCCCTGATACACAGCCTCCTCAAAATTCTCCGCCCGATCTCCCAGGATGCCTAAGGAATTAAAGGTCAGGAGATTGATCTGATTAAATACAATCCAGTATTTCACCTGATCATGATACCGTTCAAACAACGTCTCACAGTATCGTTTGAAAAAATCCACCAGCCTGCGGTTCATCCAGCCACCGTACTTTTTAACCAGGTGAACCGGAATCTCATAGTGGGAGATCGTCATAAACGGCTCCATTCCATGCGCCCGGACAGACGCTATCAGGCGGTCATAGTATGCAAGCCCTTCCTCATTGGGCTGCTCCTCATCCCCGTCGGGATAGATCCGGCTCCAGTCAAAGGAGGTGCGAAAAGCCCTAAGCCCCATCTCCTCCATCATAAACAGATCCTCCTCAAAACGGTGGTAAAAGTCAATCCCCTTCTGCTTTGGATAATACAGAGCCGGATCAAGGGCAAGCGCGTCCTCATCGTTGCGTATCGTGGCGTCCTCCTTGCGGTCATCCCGGTTCTTCACATTCCGGTAAGGGTGAAGGTCGGCAATGGAAACTCCCTTGCCGCCCTCCCCAAATCCGCCGTCCGCCTGATTCGCCGCAATCGCTCCGCCCCACAAAAAACTTTCCGGAAATTCATGCTGAACCTGGTACATAGCGTTACTCCTTTACGTGTTTTTCCAGACTGCGTATCCGCTCATCCGTCTTCTTGTAAAGATGAATCAATTTTTTCGCCAGATTGTACTCTGAAAAAATCGTCATCACCGTATCCTGCGCATGTGTAAACAGAAGGGAGTACTCATATCTCGTCCCCGCTGCTTCAGACTGCACCACGCCCGTCTGGGATACATGGGCCTGCCTGAGCTCCTCCTTCGCATCAACCAGTTTTTGCTCCGCCTCTTGGTACCTGCCTTCTCCGGCCTCGTCCAGAGCCTCCATCACCAGATTGCGCGCGTCTCCCGCATGAAGTATAATCTGCATTGCCACCTCGGCAAGCTGTTCTCTTTGCGCCTCATAATCCATTGTATCTGCCATCATCATTCAAACTCCTCTGCTCTATACTACAGTTCCATTTTCCTCTTCCGCTTCCAGCTTTAACTGCTGCCGGTCATAAATTTTGAAGAAGGGGAAGAAAATCAAAGCCGCCACAGCCAGGTTAACCGCCGTCAAAATCAGTCCGGAGATACTGTGATTCACCAGCCAGGAACTGATGAATACCGGACAGTACCACATATTAAACACCTCCACCGGAATCGCCACCAGACCGGAGACCTGGGCAAGATATGTAATCAGCGGAAGAACGATTGCTGTAATCCACAGGGGAATCATCAGAATCGGGTTCCAGGCGATACATCCAAACACAATCGGCTCATTGATGTTCAGCACACTGGGTACAATCGATGCCTTGCCCAGGGCTTTCAGTTTCTTGGAGGCTGCAAACAGGAGCATGATAGACAGCGGAAGGGTTGCCCCGCGTCCTCCCAGGCTCAGCCATGCGTAGGTCGCCTCATTGGTAAAAGGCTGCGTTGCTGAAAGTCCATTTGCCACTGCCTCTGCGTTGGCTGTAATCGCCACCAATACAATGGGATTTAGAATGGGCTGGAATACCCAGCCGCTGATGCCCATGGAGTACAGGATCGTTGGGAGCAGATACAGAAGAATCATGCCCGGAAGAGACTGTGCAATGGCGTTCAGCGGAGTGAACAAATTGACAATAGCCGTATAGAGATCAAAGCCCAGCTGAATCACAAAGAGCCATCCAATCAGCACCACCGTAGCAATGGGCAGCATAGAGTCAAACCACTCTTTCACAAAATCCGGAACTACAGAGTCCCCTTTAAAAAAAGTAAATTTTGAGTACAGGTTCATAATAAAAGCGGTAAAAAGCCCTGCCACAATAGCTACAAACATGCCGCCTGCGCCAAAGGAAGAGAACTGATATACATAACCTGCATCCGTGATCTCCGGGTTCACCAGGATCATAAACAACGCGATGCCGGTAAATCCCGCAATGTGTTTCATTTTATGGTTCTTTTTCAGCTCCAGCACATAATACGGAATCAAAAATACCATAAAGAGAGAAATCAATCCAAAGGTGTAATCCCTCAGGCTTGTCAACACCGGCAGGGATGGAATAAAGTTTTTAATTACATTGTAAATTGTAATCAGAGAACCCACCAGTACCATGGGAAGAGTCTTGATAATTGCCTTCTGCATAGCGGACAGCCACGCATTTGCCGTCAGTGCTTCCATTTTGGGAGCGACCACGTCTCCCATCCAGTTCATGAATTTTTCCATTTGTCTTCTCCCTCGTTCACTTATTCATTCATCAATGCCAGCGCCTGCTTCAGTACAGATTCGCCATCTAAGGTTGCATAGTATCTGCGGTCAATAATAGATGCCTTCACTCCAAAGGGCTCCACATCCTTTTGAATCTCCTCAAACCGATGTTTCAGATGCGGCCCGATCAGAAGAGCGCCTATGTCTTCGATATTCTCCATAATCTCCGTATCGCTCACTGCCCGGATGGATACCTCAAGCCCCTGCTGCTTGGCCGCCTTCCTCATTTTCTGTGCGATAAAGCCGCTGGACGCGCCTGCCCCGCAGGCCAACAGAATGTTCTTCATATTCCCCTCTCCTTCCTTATATACAGGCTTGTTTTTGATGATTCCATTATAAAAAATCCCATCCCCCGCCGCAAATCTCCGATTTCACAGAGGTGATGAAAAAAAATACCCCGGCCTCACCCGGCCGGGGTCACACTCTCCTTGTTTCACAAACTACAACTCTTCTCCATTGGTAGCAATCACTTTTTTGTACCATTCAAAAGTCTACTTTGCCATCCGATAGATCTTTTCAATATCTTCCTTCCCCAGCTTCTGGATGCCGCCGATGGTCCGTGTCTCCATATAAGTACACTTATATGCCAGCTCCTTCATTTGATCCTCGCCAAGCTCCACGCCCAGCTCTGTGATGCTCACCGGCATACGGATAGAACGGAAGAAATTCTCCAGAGCCTCGATGCCCTCCAGCACCGTCTTCTCCGGATCTGCATAATCATAGGGAATCCCCATGACATTAACCGCGAATTTTGCAAAACGGGCTACATCTGAATGGTACACATAGCGCGCCCAGCTGCCCCATACAGCAGAAAGCCCCGCGCCATGAGCTACGTCAAACATGCCCCCCAGCTCATGCTCCAGCTGGTGGCAGGCCCAGTCTCCGGTACGTCCGCAGCCGGTCAGCCCGTTATGGGAAAGGCTTCCCGCCCAGAGAACCTCCGCCCTGGCTTCGTAATTCTTCGGATCCTTTAAAAGAATCTTCGCTGCGTGCATGACCGTTTTTAAAAGCCCTTCTGCCAGATAGTCGGTCAGCTCCGTATTCATCTCATGGGAGAAATAGCGCTCCAATGTGTGCATCATAATATCCACGCAGCCGCTCATGGTCTGATATTCCGGAAGGGTATAGGTCAGCTCCGGGTTCATCACAGCGAAACGGGGACGTATGAGAGCGCTGTGCAGGCCGCGTTTCAGCCACCCTTCCTCATTGGTAATCACAGTGGAGTCGCTCATCTCGCTTCCCGTGGCCGCAATCGTCAAAACCACGCCCAGAGGCGTACCCGCCTTAGCCTGGGATTTTTTCAAGTACAAATCCCAGACATCTCCCTCATATTTCATTCCCAGAGCAATCGCCTTGGCAGAATCGATGGCGCTTCCGCCTCCCACAGCCAGGATAAAATTCACGCCCTCCTTTTTTGCCAGCTCAATCCCCTCATACACCAGAGACAGCCGCGGATTGGGCACTGCTCCCCCCAGGCTTACATAGGGAATCCCCGCTTCATTCAGGGATGCGCACACCCGATCCAAAAGTCCGGTTCTTATTACACTGCCCGTTCCGTAATGCACCAGAACCTTTGTCCCATTCTGCGCCTTGATTAACTCTCCCACCTGGGTCTCTGTATCTTTTCCAAAGACCACCTGGGTGGGGGCGTAATACTGAAAATTCATCATCGTTTTTCTCTCCTTTTACAAATTCCCCTATCTCTTTCTTCCATCTATAATCTCAGTATACTCAAAAACAATCCATAATACAAGAACGGAATCCTACGACAGCTCAAACACCTCCAGATCCTCCGGCACATAGAGATTTCCTGAAAAATACGGCCTTCCCTCCGCCAGATACAGCTCTTTACGCCGGGCAATATTCTTGTCCTCCGTATGATAAAGGATCAGGTTCTTTACTCCCAGCTCCTGCGCCATCTCGCAGGCGTCCTTCACCGTCGTGTGGCATTTCTCATAGGGCTTAAACTCATCCGCCTGACTGTACAGACAGAACGCCTCATGCAGTAGCCAGTCTGCATTCTTCACATACTCGTATTCGCACTCCCGGTAAGGCTCGTCCCCTGCAAAGGTAAAACGCTGTCCATTCTGGAGACTCATAGTAAAGCCATACTGTTTTGCCTTTACAGACTGGATGTCAAAAAACTTCACCTGATAGCCCAGGATCTCCCGCACATCCCCATCCTCCAAAGGATGAAAAAAGATGCGCTCTCCAATGAGCTTCACAAACTTCCCCTGCACGGTCAGACGCACAATGGTCATCAGTGTCTCCACCAGATCCCGGTGGCAGTAGAGATCGAGATTCCCCTCATATTTTCCCTGTTTCATCCGCGCCGCAATCATCCGGATCATCCAAACCATCCCCAGTAAATGATCCGTGTGCTCATGGCTCAAAAAGATCTGATGGATCTCATCCAGAGGGATCCCTGCCTTCTCCAGCTGCGCCAGAATTCCGTTTCCGCCTCCCGCATCTACCAAAAAATAGCCCTGCTCATTTTGAATCGCCGAACAGGTATTGTAGCATTTCGTCACATTGGCATTTCCTGTGCCAAGAATAATCAGCCGTTCCATTTCTCTTCCTCCTCTGTCCCAGTTTCACAGAAAATATCAATTCCCCTGTAATCCACTGCTTCTATTCATTCTGTATTTTTTATCTTATCCAAAAAAAAGTTCTTGGTCAACTCATTCTTCATGCTGAAAAATAAGATGCCATAAGCATATGATGCAGTTACCTCTTCTTATACGACAGCAGCCCTCCCTTTTCCAGGGAGGTGCTGTCTAATCCAGGCTTAAAAGTTTAAGTGGTAATATAAGTATTGTACCCTTTCTCCCGTACTTCCCGCTCCATAGCAATGGCATTGCTCAGCCGGGAAAATGCTCCTACCTGTACCTTGTACAGGCCGTCCTGGTACACGATAAACGCCGGGAAGCCGTCGTTTTCCAGAAGCTGGAGTAAATTGTCCGCATTCTGGCGCTCCCGGAAAGCCCCTGCCTGCACCCGGTAAAGCTCTTCCGGTTCCATAGGAGGAACCGGTTTCTCGGGCGGCATGGGAGGAACGGGCCGCATGGGAAATCTATGGCGCTCCTCCGGTTCTTCCTCCTCCACGGCACTGGAGGATACGGCCTGCCCTTCCAGGGTCTCCATAATCCCGTCCGCGATGGCCTGTGCAACAGCCTGGAATTTAGAGTCAAAGAGCTGATTGTCCTTATCGCTGTCGATAAAGCCGGCCTCCACCAGAAGGGCCGGCATCTGGGTACTGTTCAGCACCACCAGATTGGGCCTGAGGCTGATGCCGATATCCCGGAAGCCCAAGGCTGCCAGGTTGGCGTCGATTCTCTCCGCTATCTCTTTCTTAATCCCGGAATCATCAAAAATAAGAGTTTGAACACTAGTTACAAAATTAAATGGGTATCCTTAATCTGATATGTAGAAATTTAAGATATTTATATTATAGCATATTTTGAATCAAAGACAAGTTAAACTTTCCATTCTATACTAAAATCATCTTCAAATACACAAATCCTTTTGATAAAATTTTTAACCACTATTTTTCGTTCCTCAAATCCTAAAGAAGAAAAAACTAATTCCTTCAAATATACCTGTTTTCTTACAGTTATCACTTGCGTATAGAGTTCTTCCTTATTTCTATTTAGCTTTTTGATTTCTTCATTCACATATTTTAACGCAACATCCTCTAAAACTCCTGTAGATATAGATGCAACCAATCTTTGAATCTGTTCTTCGATTTGCATAATTTTTATTTTCACTTCATTGCTTATAACAGTCAATTCTTCGTCCACCGGTTCTATGCTACACTTTTCCAGCATCTCTTCCAGGGCTTGCTCTACTTCATCCTCTACACTATCCAAATATAGTCTAATCATTTTATCACATCCATGCTGCATGTGACCACTGCAATACAAAGGATGTTTTGTGCTGCCTTTACGAACAATCGGTACAACCGCCTTTCCGCATTCAGCACACTTCATTACTCCACTTAGCCAAGTATTTTTACTTTTTCCGTTATTTTTCATCGGAATGTTATCCCTTAATTTTCTCTGTATAGCAATCCATAAACCGGAATCTAGTATTCCAGGCCAGCTTCCCAAAGACACTTGTAATAATGCCCGATTTTTTTCTGAAAAACTTGCAATTACTTTAGTACTATTTCGCCCAACAATCAAAATTCCCCGCTCACCTGTAAATTCTTCCATGGGATTTACAATTTTAATCCCAAGCTCTTTAAAATAACTATACAATGTTATATCCGCTTTGACATACACAGGATTTTTCAAAACCCGGGATACTGACATGCTACTCCATGTAGTTCCATAATATGATGGTACTCTTTCTTCGTTTAACTCTGTACGAATACGCGATAATGAATAATCTAGCTCTATGTACGCTTTAGATATTCTCTCCACAATATGAATTGAAGAATTAAACTCTATGGAAGCATAATTCTTTCCATTCATAGCCACACGTTTACAAAGAGTAAATCCATAAGGGGCTGGACCTCCCGGCCAGTGCCCCTCACCTGTTCTACTGTAATAATTATCTTTAATTCGTTCTCCGATAACCTCCCTTTCCATTTGCGCAAAAATCATAACGATGTATACCATTGCTTTTCCAACCGGCGTTGACGTATCAAAGTTTTCATTTACAGAAATAAACTCGACCCGGTGTTTTGACATTATTTCCCAGGCAATACAGAAATCTATTAAAGAGCGGCTGAACCGATCAAGGCGGTATACAATTACCCTATGTATTCTTCCTGCCTCAATATTTTGAAATAACCGAATATACTCTGGACGGTTTGTATTTTTTCCACTGTACCCCTTATCAACATATACTTGTACATTATCGCCTTGGCAGCGCCTTCTCCCAAATTCAATCTGTGTCTCAATGGAAATACTGTCCTTCTTGTCTATAGACTGCCGAGCATATATAGCTTCTTCCATGTCATACAAGGCCATCCCCCCTTATTAGTCACTTATCTTGCTTTTTACTTCTTTTTTTCTTCTTTTGTAACTCAAAGATTTGTTTTTGTGTCTGATTATAGACTTTTTGTACCATTATAGCACGTTCTTTTTCATTTTCATAGAAAGGCATTTTTTGAATCATTTCCACATTTTCCACCACACCCTATTTTTTTATATATACGTATCTTTTTATTTCCTTATTCCGCCCCACATATATATCCATCCCATCACTATTCACTTATCAAAGAACAATTTTCCCCACTAAATCACCGATTTACTTCACAAATCCCAAAAACTCAAACACGACTTTCCGAAGCGGTTCGTTCAGCAATACCGTTACGGCCAAGGACAACAAGGCAAGCACCGCCCCTGCGAGCATAATCCGGACACTCCACCGCAAAACATCTGCCAAGATCTGCGCCAGCTTTGCTCCGGCTGTCAATTTATTTACTACCACCGCCTCTGCGTTCAGCCTTTCCTTTAATTCTTGCTTTTCCTGCTCTTCCTGATGCTCCGCACGGTACTTCAAATACAATATTTTCGGCTTTGTTTTCTTTCTCATGCCTGCCCCTTTCTCTTAAAAAAGCTCTTTTTCTGCGGTTCCGGCTTCGGAAAATAGTCTCCCAAAAAGCTGTCCATCCCCTCCACCTGCACCGCATTGTATGGGTATGCCTCATATTTCGGGAAAAATACCGCCAGGGTCTCACCCTTTTCTGTTGTCATGCTATCCCGTATGTCCCTCTGGTGTCCTGAGTAAGTAAGATTAAACAAGAAGTACATTTCCTTCAGCATTTCTTCCGGACACAGGGCAAACACGCTCTGAAGATTCTCCAGCTCCCACGCCTTACTGCCGGCTACCATCAGGCGGACATTTCCTTTGTTGTAAGTCAGCTGGTCACAGCCTGTATAACTTCCAAAATCTACAATCACAAAATTGTAGCTCTTTCCCAGCACAGCGGCCAAAGACGCTTCTTTCCTGGCCGGATAATAATCTACTCCCCCAATGGAAAAGTAATCCTTCTCAATCAGGTTTTCATCGAAACTTTCCTGTATCCTCTGAAAATCCCCGGATCCGTTATACTCGGCAACCGCCACCATGTACCCCTTGCTCCGAAGGGCAGACGCCAGGGCAATGGAGGTATGGGTCACGCCGATGCGCGCCTGACTCCCTGCAACAGCAATCATTACTTTATTGACGACCTGCTTAATTTCCTGCCTTACCAAAACCTTTTCTGCCGTTCCCGCATCCTTAAAAGATACGGCATCCCGGAATGTCTTTCCTGATACTAGGCAGCATTCCAATTCCTGTCTGATAGTCAGGTAATCGTCCGTCAAAATCAGGTTATACAAACCCAGCTGAAACAGATGGGAAAGCAACCCGTCTCCCGCTCGTCTGTTGGTTGCCAAAATGATAATCCGGCAGCTGTCATACATCATCCGGTAATTTTCCACTGCCTGGATAATTTCTTCATCCGTATCTTTCAGTGCTGACAGGTCTATCACAAGCTGCTCTATCTGGCTCATATTTGCAATATTTTGGCGGACATGCTTCAACAAAAAAAATTCGTTGCTCACCTGACAGTTTAATATTAATAACCCGCAGCGCTCAATCGTACTGCGTATCACTTCGTTATATGGCTCTGATGCAATATAATAAATCATGCAATCACCTCTTCCATCCGCATTTTTTTACTTTGTATCTTTTCCAGTTTCGGCAGAAGAAGCAGTTTCAAAAATTCTGCCCTCTGAACCGGAATCCGGCTTAATACAGCATCATAACCATCTTTGACCTCTTTTCGAACGGGAATTGTTTTTACAATCCTTTTTTTCTTTGCTTCCTGGAGATTTCGCACCGGAAAGGTGCAAGTAATACTCCCTTTTTCTTCTATCTCCTTCTGCAGCTCCTCCAAACTCTGCATCAGCAGCCCCCGGAGCAGGGGAAAGCTTTTCAGTGTTGTAAGCGTAGTGCAGTCATTCAAAAGGACAATTTCCTCTTCCGAAAACCAAATCGTTATTTTTTCCATTCCAATCCCCATATTCCTTTCTCTGTAAACCGGATCTCTGTGTAATCCATTTCTATGTCATCATAGATATATTCTATTTCCAGGTCCGTTTCCAAGTCTGCAAAATAGCAATGAAAACCAATCCTGTTTTCTTCCCGGCGCGCCATGCCCTCCCTTAACCGAAGTTCCAAATCCCGGTTTTCCGGAAGCGGCAATTCCTTCTGTGTTTTCAAAAATTCCATGGTCGCCGGAACCAGATCTGCATATGCCTGATAGGGAAGAAAGGCATCATCCTCCTGGATCTCTTCCATCTCCGTAAAATATACGCTCCAGCCATCTTCTACACCGAAACGCTCCGGCGTCAATTCTTCCTCTTTTGCAGGTTTTTCTGCCGGCTCTGTTCCGTTTTCCGGCTTTTTCTCCTTTTCTTCCTGTATTTCCTCTTGTCTATTTTCCTGTCGGTTCTCCTGGGTATCTTTATGGCTCTGGCCTGAAAAAAATTGAAAGTACAGGCCTAAAAAGGCGACGATCAGGCACAACGCCACCATGAATATCGCTTTCACATCTTTCATTGCGTTCTCCTCTAGTAAAAACTCCAAAAATTTTTGCCCTGGGATAAAATCAAGTTCAAATTAAATTCCGTCCGGTTATAATTTTTGCTGGCAGAATCGTTTGGATCATTCACCAAAATGCGTCCGTCCTCCGTGATTCCTTTCAATACAATGAAGTGGCCAGTGCTGGTGAATGTTCCGGGCCCCATGGAAGCAATCACCGGATGCCCCGATTCCAGAGCAGAAATAATTGCCTTTGCATCTTTCCCCAAGCTGCTGCAGTTGTATCCGTAATGCGACGCCACAGCTGGAAAGATGCTCCAGGAGCTTCCCACCCCATCCACGTAGTACCGGTTCCCGGTAAAATCTACTATGTCAAGGGGGGTAATCACACTGCTTTTCATATAACTTGTGACCATAGCCAAACAAGCTATTGCACATCCGCTGTCCCGGATAGTTCCGTCCCCATAGGGATAATCCGCCCAGGCTCCCAAGTATTGATACATTTCCGGTATTCCCATGGAATTCCCTTCCATCTGAATATCATTCTTATAGGCCTCATCTGCTCCGCCAAAGTGAAAATTTTCGCTCTCCGTCACTTCCCCCAAAAATTCTTTGTAATTCTGGAAGACGGTCTGAAAATATCCCCGCTCTGTCTCATCTTCTCCGCAGGTCAGGCGCTCAATCTCATCCATCGTGCGAAACTGGTTATAGATGAAGTAATTGCTTCCTAGATGCTGAATTTTAATATCCTGGATGCTGGAAAGAAAATCTGTCAGCTCTTTTTCCTTTAATCTGTATTTCTCTCCGGCAACAATCTCTTCATTTTTCACAGAGAGATAAGACAAAAGGTATGCAAAATCCATGTGATTGCAGATTACATACACATCAACGGTGCATATTTCCACTTCTTCTATTATGGTAATGGATTCCCCTGTTACGGGATCTGTGCCCGGACGCTCCTTTTGGACCGTAATTGTGTTTTCTTCCACAATCTGTTCCGCAATGACCTTCATCTCTTCCGTCTGCTTGTCCATGTAGCTTTTATACACCGGAAACACCGCCTGGTAAATTTCCGTTTCCGTAATATCAAATTCTTCTGTTATCTCTCCTTCACCCAGCAGTGCGCGGATTCCCAGAAGGGCAATGGAAGGGAGCGCAAGGACAGCTAATACTGTTATCAGTACCGTGCAGAGAAGTTTTTTTGTCTGTTCCGGGTCGCTTGCCAATTTGGCCGCTACTTTTATACCTGTATGCACTGCCATAATTAAAAATTTCCTTTCTCAACGATTGACACCATATATGCCGCTATATATGATAACAGTGGAGGTACTAAACAATGAAAACCCTAAATGAATATTTGTCTCTCCCTTTCAAACTTGAAATCATACCCGATAAGGAAGAAGGGTATGTCGCATCTTACCCCGAACTGCCCGGGTGCATTTCCTGCGGCAGTACTATGGAAGATGCCATCCGCAATGCAGAAGACGCTAAGAGAGCCTGGCTGGAAGCTGCCTTACTTGATATTCCAAACGCAGAAACCCTGGCCGCCATCGATGACGTATACCATGAAAGGAATTTAAGCAAAACCTTTCACTCCGTTGAAGAACTAATGGAGGACTTGAATACTTGATCTCATGCTCTATCCAATAATTACCGTTTCCATTACCCAGCCGCACCCCTCGGTACGGCCGGGTTTTTTTACACATACTTTTTACTGCTCGTCTTCTTTCTTTTTGCGGCGCCAAATCACGCAGCCGCCAATTCCCGCCGCGGATGCTGCCAAAAGGGACAGCCAGGCAAGGGGATGGGCGGTATCTCCTGTAGGCGGAGATGCCAGGCCTCCTTGGGTGGTTCCCAGAACTGCCGGCGTCATGGACGCCTCTTCCGTAATCTCCCGGCTTCTCTTGATATGCTCCACCTTCTGCTCTACAATCACTTCCTGCTCCGGCTCCGCCGTGTTCACTACTTCATAGGCGGGCTCTGCCA
>OFFT01001597.1_pt1 | contig 13314 bp, 7 predicted proteins | sample 1521581 | NCBI WGS metagenome assembly OFFT01 (sample SAMEA3504084, study PRJEB24116) | mouse gut metagenome | biome: mouse gut; feature: mouse-associated habitat; material: faeces | place: Denmark | collected 2011
TTTCTCTCTTATTAGTGTATTTGTCTGTTTTGAACAAAAGAAAGCTGTTTCTTTTACCCTCACAACTATATCGACTATAGCACAAACGAGGCTGTACTGTCAACTTCATTATTTGAGATTTTTATACAGCTATAGCCATAATAACGAAACCGGCACAGCCGTCCCGGAATCCCTGTGCTGCCTGAAAGCAGGCATATCCACACAGAGCATTCCAAAACGTTGTGCCGGTATTGTTCTATTTCTTGATCGCTTTAAACAGTTCGTTTTAACAACCCGTTATCATTACTCATTTTCGCAGTTTATTTCAACAGTGATTTCTTCTGCGGCTCCACTGTCTCCTTCGGCATTACCACCTTATCCAGCTTCCAGATCTCATCCACATATTCCTTGATGGTTCTGTCGGACGTGAACTTGCCTGCGCAGGCCACGTTGAGGATCGCGCTTCTTGCCCAGCTGCTCTCATTCCTGTAGGCAGCCTCCACCTTCCGCTGCGCTTCCGCATAAGCCTTGAAATCCTTCAGGATAAAGTACATATCCGCCTTGTTCGTGCTCAGCGTATTGAGCAGCGAATTGTAGAGCGTTCTGAACAGCTCCGGATCGTGCGGCGAGTAAGTGCCGTTGATGAGCTGCATCAGCACCCTTCGCACGTCAGGATCGTTGTTGAAGATCTCGTTCGGGTCATAACCGCCGTAGTTCTCATAGCGGATGACTTCGTCGGAGCTCAAACCGAAGATAAAGGCATTCTCCTCGCCCACTTCTTCCACGATCTCCACATTGGCGCCGTCCATGGTGCCCAGTGTAAGTGCGCCGTTTAACATGAACTTCATGTTACCCGTTCCGGAGGCTTCCTTGCTTGCCGTAGAAATCTGCTCTGATACATCGGCTGCCGCAAAGATGATCTCCGCATTGGATACACGGTAATTCTCGATAAAGACAACCTTGATCTTATCACCGATAGCCGGATCGTTATTTACCACATCAGCCACGGCATTGATCAACTTGATCGTCAGCTTCGCATTCCGGTAGCCTGCTGCCGCCTTGGCACCGAAAATGAATGTTCTCGGATAGAATTCCATATCCGGATGATCTTTCAATTCATTATACAGATACATCACATGCAGAATATTCAGCAGCTGACGCTTATACTCATGCAGTCTCTTGACCTGTACGTCGAAAATAGAGCGGGGATTCACTTCAATCCCGTTGTGCTCTCTGATATATTTGGCCAGACGAACTTTGTTCTGATACTTGATGTTCATGAACTCCTGCTGTGCCTTCTCGTCGTCCGCATATATTTTCAGTCTGCCTATCTGCGGCAGATCCGTGATCCAGTCATTGCCCACATGGGCCGTCACCCAGTCAGCCAGCAGCGGATTTGCGTGCAGCAGGAAACGTCTCTGCGTGATGCCGTTGGTCTTGTTGTTGAACTTCTCCGGCATCATCTCGTAGAAGTCTTTCAGCTCCTGATGTTTGAGGATCTCCGTGTGCAGTCTCGCAACACCGTTCACGGAATAGCCTGCCGCGATCGCCAGATGGGCCATCTTCACCTGTCCGTCGTATACGATCGCCATCTTGCGGATCTTCTCCTGATTACCCGGATATTTGCGCTCGATCTCGATGATGAATCTGCGGTTGATCTCCTCCACGATCTGATAAATACGGGGCAGTAATCTTGAGAAAAGCTCGATCGGCCATTTCTCCAGTGCCTCCGACATGATCGTGTGGTTGGTATATGCACAGGTCTTCGTGGTCACTGCCCACGCCTCTTCCCAGGTCAGATAATGCTCATCCATCAGGATACGCATAAGCTCCGCGATCGCTACCGTCGGATGGGTATCGTTAAGCTGGAAAGTCACTTTCTCATGGAATTTCCTGATATCATCGTGCTTTCGCATGTATTTCGCAACCGCAGCCTGTACGGATGCGGAGATGAAGAAGTACTGCTGTTTTAAGCGCAACTCCTTACCCGCATAATGGTTATCGTTAGGATACAGCACCTCTACGATATTCCTTGCCAGATTCTCCTGCTCCACCGCCTTCTGATAATCACCCTTGTCAAAAGAATCCAGCTGGAAACAGTTCACCGCCTCTGCATCCCAGATACGCAGCGTATTGACAATACCGTTGCCATAGCCGACGATAGGCAGATCATAGGGAATGGCGCGCACTGCCTGATAGCCTTCCTGCTTAAAATGCTGTCTGCCGTTCTCATCCATGTATACATTCACATAGCCGCCGAACCGGATCTCCTTGGCATATTCCGGCCTGCGCAGTTCAAAAGGATTGCCGTCCTGCAGCCAGTTATCAGGCACTTCGACCTGAAAGCCGTCCCTGATCTCCTGCTTGAACATACCATAACGATAGCGGATACCACAGCCGTAAGCAGCGTATCCAAGGGTTGCCAGCGAATCCAGGAAACATGCCGCCAGACGTCCCAGACCGCCGTTACCAAGTGCAGGATCCGGCTCCTGATCCTCGATCACGTTCAGATCCAGCCCCAGCTCCTCTAACGCTTCCTTCACTTCCTTATATGCCTGCAGATTGATGATATTATTTCCCAGAGCACGACCCATCAAAAATTCCATGGAAAGATAGTAGACCATCTTCGGATCCTGTTTCTCATACTCCTTCTGACTCTTCATCCAGTGATCCACGACCGCATCCTTGATCGCGTAGGATACCGCCTGGAAGATCTGCTGGTCAGTAGCTTCCTCAAGACTCTTCCTGTAAAGCGTCTTCACATTGTACAGGACGCTTCTCTTGAAAAGCTCCGTATCAAAAGTTGGTGTTGCTGTTTTCTTTGCCATTATGCGCCTCCTCATCTGCTGTTATTTCAGTAATGCAATGACTGTCTTAACTACATTCTTTTTTATTATATATCGTATTTGCACTTTTGACTATAAGCAATGTGCTTAAATTATAAATTCAGCTCTTTTCATCATTTCTCTGTTTTCTCCACGCCAATGGTAACTTTCTCGCCATTGACATTCCATTCCCTGGACACTGCCAGCGTTTCATCCGTCACGATGGCATCCGCCAGCACCTTGCCGGAAACAGCCTCGATATTCTTCTGCACGATCTTCTCTACCTTATCGCTGCCGCTCACCGACACCCTGATATGATCCGTCACCTCGAAGTCTGCTTCCTTACGCATGGTCTGAATCTTGCTGATCACCTCGTACACAAAGCCTTCCTCGATCAGCTCCTCCGTCAGGTTCGTATCCAGCACCACGGTAACACTGTTGTCCGCCTCAGATACGTAACCGTCCTTCTGGGCCGTCTCGATCAGCAGGTCTTCTTCCGCCAGCACGATCTCAACACCGCCAACCTCGAATTTCAACGCACCGGCAGATTTCAGTTCTTCCATGGCCTTCGTGCCGTCCACAGCGCTCAGATACTCCCTGATGCCGCCCAGCTGTTTGCCGTATTTCGGACCTACCGTCTTAAGCTGGGGCTTGAAGCTGTAGCTCGTAAAAGAGGATACATCGTCACTGAATTCGATCTTCTTCACGTTCAGCTCATCCTCGATGATCTCCTGATAGAAGCTGCCAAGCGTATGCTCAGCCTTGACGAACATGGTGCCGATAGGCTGGCGGTTCTTGATATTGGCCGCATTGCGGGCCGCCCGTCCCATCACCACGATCTTCAGCACTTCTTCCATATCCTCTTCCAGCTTCCTGTCGATCATCGTATCATCCGCCGTCGGGAAGTCACACAGGTGAATGCTTTCCGGCGCACCTGCGTCGATGCTCTTCACCAGATTCAGATAGATCTCCTCTGTCATGAAAGGAATCATGGGCGCCGCACATTTGCTGATCGTCACAAGCGCAGTATACAGCGTCATGTAGGCATTGATCTTATCCTGCTCCATGCCTCCCGCCCAGAAACGCTCCCGGCTCCTTCTCACATACCAGTTGCTCATCTCGTCCACGAACTCATCCAGCACGCGGGCCGCCTCCGGGATCCTGTAATGCTCCAGATCGCTGTCCACCTTCTTGATCACCGTGTTGAGCTTCGATAACAGCCATTTATCCATAACCGGCAGTTTGTCATACTCCAGACTGTACTTCGTAGCGTCGAACTGATCGATATTCGCATACAGCACGAAGAAGGCGTAGGTGTTCCACAGCGTGCCCAGGAACTTGCGCTGTCCCTCCTGCACTGCTTTGCCGTGGAAACGGTTTGGCAGCCAAGGCGCGGAATTGATATAGAAATACCAGCGGATCGCATCCGCCCCGTAAGTCTCCAGCGCCTCGAAAGGATCCACCGCATTGCCCTTACTCTTGCTCATCTTCTGGCCGTTCTCATCCTGCACGTGCCCCAGCACGATGACATTCTCAAAAGGCGCGCAGTTAAACAATAATGTTGACTCCGCCATCAGGGAGTAGAACCAGCCACGGGTCTGGTCCACCGCCTCGGAGATGAACTGCGCCGGGAACTGCTTTTCAAATAATTCCTTATTCTCAAACGGATAGTGATGCTGCGCAAAAGGCATGGCCCCGGAATCGAACCAGCAGTCGATCACCTCCGGTACGCGCCGCATGGTCTTACCGCAGTCCGGACAGGTGATGGTGATCTCGTCGATATAAGGCCGGTGCAGCTCCACCGTCTGCGCCGCCGGATTGCCGGACAGCTTATGAAGTTCCTCTCTGGAACCGACGGATTCCATGTGGCCGCAGCCCTCGCACTCCCATACATTCAGCGGTGTGCCCCAGTAACGGTTTCTGGAGATGCCCCAGTCCTGAATGTTCTCCAGCCAGTTGCCGAAACGGCCCTCGCCGATGGATTCCGGAATCCAGTTGACCGTCTTATTGTTGCGCACCAGATCGTCCCGCACCGCCGTCATCTTGATAAACCAGGACTCTCTCGCATAATAGATCAGCGGCGTATCACAGCGCCAGCAGAAAGGATAATCATGCTCGAACTTCGGTGCGTCGAACAGTTTTCCTTCCTTATCCAGATCCTTTAAGATCTCCGGATCCGCCTTTTTCACAAACATACCTGCGTAGGCGGTCTCTTCCGTCATCTCACCCTTGCCGTTTACAAACTGTACAAAAGGCAGGTCATATCTGCGGCCCACCTGCGCGTCGTCCTCACCGAAGGCCGGCGCAATATGCACGATGCCCGTACCGTCGGTCATGGTAACGTAATCGTCACAGGTCACATAATGTCCCTTCTTGCGCTGCTTCGCCGCAGCCTCTCCCGCGCAGGCAAAAAGCGGTTCGTATTCCTTATATTCCAGATCCGTTCCCACGTAAGTTTCCAGTACCTCGTAGGCCGGCTTCTCTTCCTCTCCCAGCTTGCCAAGCACTGTATCCAGAAGCGCCTGCGCCATATAGTAGGTATAACCGTCGGCCGCTTTTACCTTCACATAAGTCTCCGACGGATTCACGCACAACGCCACGTTAGAGGGCAGTGTCCAGGGCGTGGTCGTCCATGCCAGGAAGTAAGCGTCCTCGCCCACCACCTTAAAGCGAACGACTGCGGAACGCTCCTTGACCGCCTTATACCCCTGCGCAACCTCATGGGACGACAGCGGCGTACCGCAGCGCGGGCAGTAGGGCACGATCTTGAATCCCTTGTACAGAAGGCCTTTATCCCAGATCTGTTTAAGAGCCCACCACTCGGACTCGATGAAATCATCATGATAGGTCACGTAAGGATCATCCATATCCGCCCAGAAACCGACTGTGCCGGAGAAATCCTCCCACATTCCCTTGTATTTCCAGACAGACTCTTTACATTTGCTGATAAAAGGATCCAGACCGTACTCCTCGATCTGCTCCTTGCCGTCCAGACCCAGAAGCTTCTCCACCTCCAGCTCCACCGGCAGGCCGTGGGTATCCCATCCCGCCTTACGGGGCACCATATAGCCCTTCATGGTACGGTATCTGGGGATCATGTCCTTGATCACGCGGGTCAGCACGTGGCCGATATGCGGCTTGCCGTTGGCCGTCGGCGGGCCGTCATAGAACGTATAAGTCTCCCCCTCCTTCCGGGAATCCATGCTCTTCTGAAAGATATCGTTGTCCTTCCAGAACTGACAGACTTCCTTCTCCCTGTCTACAAAATTCAGGCTTGTGTCTACTTTTTGATACATGTTCTGCTCCTCCTTCGCAAACTCGTGATTCCATTTAAGATAAACTGCTGCGCGCTCTCATAGTTCTGCCAAAACAAACTGCTGCACTGTTTACTGCGCAAAAAAGCCCCGTCCCGTAAAAGGACGAGGCCAATGTTCTCGCTAACCACCTGTTACGACGTACCGCCATCCCTAACGAAGGCTATACGGTTCCCGATAACGGCGGGATGCCGTCATTCCCTACTGTTCTCTGCCACTGTTCTACTCCCTTCGGCCTCCCGCTTCCTCTGCATCTTAATTCCTAATATTTATAAATATTATTCATAAATATATAGAAAGCATTCGAAGCATCCGTCTGGTAGTTCCACTGACAGAAAAGTTCAGTCTGAGACTCAAAAGCGATCTTCCCTGTTCCCCTACTCGCACCGGCCTTCCACCGCCGCCGGCTCGCTGTACCTTTGAGAGAACAGCTACTGTCTTCTTCAACGTCTGTATTTATTGTAACAGTCCGTCCTGCGGCCTTCTGTTACATTTCACTGCTATTTATAATATATAGTATATTTTCCCCGCTGTTGTCAAGGTGTTCTGTGGCAGTTTCCGGAAATTTCATCCTTGCCCAGTCTTTTTTACCTTTTATATAAGACCTGTGAAACAAAAGTTTTAGTAAACCCAGAGTCAGGAAAATAATGCAATACTTCAAACAATGATTTGCAAACCGGGATTTAATGATTATAATCTATTTTATAAAGAAACGAAACGATTAGAAATCGTCTGGAACGAAACCCGGAAAGGAACCCCCATGAATAACATAAATATAAAGTTACTCTCCGATACACTGACCGTGCGCAAACTGCACGTCGCTGACACAGATCTTATCTATAACCTGTGCGCAGACAACCAGCTCTTCTACCAATACCACCCGCCCTTTGTCACAAGGGAAAGCATCCTGCAGGATATGGAAGCGCTTCCGCCCGGCAAGGATGCATCCGACAAATTTTATGTGGGCTTTTTTGATGAGGAAGTACTGGTCGCCGTTCTGGATCTGATCCTCGATTATCCGGCAAAAGGTACGGACTTTATCGGCTTTTTCATGATGAATGCCGGTTGGCAGGGGAGGGGCTCCGGTTCGAAGATCATTCAGGAGTGCATCGCTTACTTAAAAACAACCGGCTGCCGTAAGATCCGTCTCGGTGTTGATAAAGGGAATCCCCAGAGCAATGCCTTCTGGCAAAAGAACGGATTTCATATCGTCGAAGAAGGAAAATATATCCTGATGGCGCAGGAAATCCTCCCGCCAGACTAAGCACTTTTTGGGGAATCCCTCACTCCAGACAGCTGATCATCGAAAGCACTGCCTTGGGAACCGGGCTGATATCTGTATTTTCCCCGGACACTACCGCCCGAACAGCGAACTGATACTGATGCTCGCCGTTATCGTATTCCCAGGTGGCCAATACCTGCTTTCCGTCGCCGGAACACTGCACCTTTACATACACGTGCTGTCCGGAACCGGTGCTGCCCATCCAGGTTTCCTCCCGCGCCGCATCATAGGCGATATCCTGCTCAGACAGATTCAATGCGCCGTCCCTGACTGCTGTCATCCTGCAGTCTGCCTCTGCAATATCATCCCAATATTCCACTTCCACCGTATTCCCGTCCGGCTGTCTGTACTCTATGTCCTGAATCCAGCCTTCATTCCCCGGCAGCTGCAGCGGGATCCCGAATGCCGCAGATAACGTCCCGTTATGAATGGCCGGATCCTCAGCTCCCTCCCCGGCCTGCACGGTATCGACAGAAATACCCGCATTATCAGTCATATCCTCTGTGACGTCAGCATCCTGCCCGGCATCCATATGTTCCTTCGTACTATCAGACCTATCCTCTGTACCGACAGCATCCTGCCCGGCATCCATATAATCCTTCGCATTATCAGACATATCCTCTGCACCGACAGCATCATGCTCTGCATCCACAGTCTCCACCGCCACGTCTGCTCTGCCGCCATACCCGGCCTGATCATACAGATCGTGAGGCACGGAGCTGACCGCCAGCTGTTCCTCCGCAGACAGGCCGTTATACCACTCCAGCCACGCTATCGTCTCTGCAGACAGATCGCTCCGGCTGTACCACTGATCCAGATAACGTATTTTACTGTCATCTGCCTTTTCCTTCGGATCTGTTAAAAAGCACACTGCCACCGCCGCACAGGCAAGAACCGCCACCGCCGCAATCCAGCCGGCCGGCTTCCTGTAATGCAGAATGCCCTTGACCCGCTCCCTGACACCAATCTCACCAAAAGCAAGGGGATAAGAAAATATCATCTTTCTCTGCAGGCTGCAGGCAAGCAGCGCATGTGAATAGGCTTTCCTGCCGTCCAGATCCATGCCGCCCACCACCTTTTCATCGCAGGCAAGCTCCAGATCCCTGCAAAAAAGCATATAAGCTATCCACACAAGCGGATGGAACCAGTAGACCGACAAAAGCAGCCAGCCAAAGGGTTTCAGGCAATGATCCAGCCGCTCTACATGGGCCTGTTCATGAGCCAGGATACAAAGCATCTGTTCTCTCGTAATACCGGAAGGCAGATAAATCTTCGGCCTGACAATCCCCAGAATAAACGGAGATCTTACCGCATCACACAGCCATACATTATCCGGCAGCGCAGCCCCTGTCTCCAGCGGCCTGGCCCCGTGCGGCTCTGCACACATCCCCACTTCCCCGGCCTCATACGACTCTCCGCACATCCCCGCTTCCCCGGTCTCATACGACTCTCCGCACATCCCCAACGGCACAGCCTCCCGTACCACGCTGCGCATCCGCAGGCTGCTGAGCAACGCATATCCCGCCATCACGGCCACGCCCACAAGCCAGACAATGCCTGCGACTGCCGTCCAGATGTAGAGCGGATTCACACTTGTCCCCGGCGCCGGCGCAAACCGCTCGCCGATCATCGGATTCAGCGCTTCATTCAAGGCCGGAATACCGCTGTCAATAGCCGGCGCCGGCGCAAATCTGACAACTTCCGCGCTGATCGTCTCCCTGCTTGGTATCAGACTGAAAGAGCTTGCCGGAAAAAACGGACACAAAAGCCTGACCGCCACGACTGCCCACAGCACACAACTCAGCCGCCTTGGCGCTTTTTTCAGCAAAAAACGCACGACAATGACCGCCAGGATCAACCACCCTGCCGCAAGACTCCTGTTGAACACATTCAGGAAAATCATTTCCATTTCCATACCCTCACCCCCTGTCAACTTCCCGTCCGCTACGCCTCATCAATGATCCGTCTGATCTCCGCTGCCTCTTCGGGCGTCAGCGCTTTTTCCTTCGTAAAAGCGGCCACAAAAGCAGGCAGCGAACCGGCAAAAGAATCCTCCACGAATTTCCTGCTCTGCAGAGAATAGAACTGCTCCCGGGTGATCCGGCAGGTGACCGTTCCCTTATTGTTTTCAAACAGCCCCTTGTCACACAGACGTTTCAGCACCGTGTGGGTAGTCGTCCTTTTCCACTGAAACACTTCCGCCGCCAGCTTTACCAGTTCGGAAGATCTGACGGGCTCCCGCTCCCAGATCATATCCGCAAAACGCGCCTCAATCACGCCCAGTTGTACTTGTGCCATACTGATACCCTCCCCGCTTCCAATACTACTCTATGTAGTCTTCCTTCGTATAAATAAAGACTACTCCTTATAGACACTTTTGTCAATAAGAAGTAGTCTGCTGTTTTTGCCCTGTTCTTTGGATCAGTCTTTTCTTCTCACCCTCTGCTCTCCATCAGCAGCGGCATAAAGATACCGCCCTGCACGCTCCTGCCCTTAAAGTGACAGTATTCTCCCGTGACCGTCTCGTACCAGTCGCCGAAAGGATAGCGGGTCGTGGTCTTTTCCAGATAATGCGCCACCGGGGCGATCAGCTTTCCCGCCTGCTCCCGGTCTCCGGCCATGGCCGCGCACCAGAGGATCCAGTCGCTCTTCGTATAATCCTGCCTGCTGTCCAACGGCGTACCGTACTCGTTCACCTTTTCCACGTAATAAGCAAGCTCCTTTTCGTACACCTCTCCGGAGAAAAGGCCGCTGTCGAAGAACTTATCCCACACCAGATTATACTTAAGACTCCACGTCTCCGGACTGCCGAAGACAAGCGCATAATGGTCCTCCGCCTTTGCTCGTTTCTCCCAGTCTGCCGCCATAGCTTCGGCAAGCCCGTGATACTCCTGCGCTTCTTTTTCCTCTCCCCAGAGAGCCGCCAGTCTGGCGTAAGCCTCGATTCCCATCACCGCCTTCACAGACAGATTGACATTATGAGACAGATGCCCGGCAAAGTCATCCGTGCAAAGCTGTTCTCCCGGATCTGCGCCGAACTCCAACAGATATTTCGTCCATGCCTTCAACGTCTCCCGATAGGGCACGGCGAAATCGCCGCTGCCGTCAAGCAGGCAGACCACCGCCGTCATGATCAGCATATTACCGCACTCCTCCACCGGCATCTGATCCCTGAGATCATAAACCTCACTCCCCTGCGGATACATATAGAACGGCGGAAAAACGTCCCCGCTCTCCCCGGAAAAATCTCCCTTCCTGTTATCTTTGTTCAACCCGTAAACCTGACCCCAGGCATAAGGATATCGTCCTACGTCATGGGGCGCAAAATCATATTCCCACACATCACAGGCCGCAAACCGGAACACGGGGCGCAGCATCCCTTTCACATACTCCGTCTGATACAGCAGGAAAAGAGGCACCGATGGGTAACTCACATCCACCGTACCGATGCAGCCGTTGGAGTCATTCTCTTTGGATAAAAAGATCACCTCTCCGTTTTCATCCGTGACCAGCTTGTGCGCGGCGATCGAATGCCTGTAACTTAAACAGCACAGAAACGCATAGTCTTCCCCGCCAAAAGCCATGGTCTTTTGAAAAAGATCCCCGTCAAGCGTCTCCGCCCTGGCAAGCACCTCTTTTCTGTCAAAAAAAGCAGCCCCGACAGCATCAAGAATATCCGTATAGCGCTCCGTCCAGTAAGCCTTTCGCCACTCCCCGAAATAGTTGATGGAAAGCAGGTCATCGTAAGCGGCGATCATGCCTTTCGTCTCCTGCTCCCCGGCAAAATCCATGCGGCAGCCGATCACGCGGTTTCCCCCATCATAGGTGAGCACCGCCTTCTCATCGTCAGAAGCCAGGTAAGCATACCCCCAGTCGATCGTAATATTATCACCGCTGTTTCCCAGAGGCCGCTGCGCCGCCCGTCCCATAAAGGCGTAGCCAAAAGCCGCCCTGTCCTGTCCCTGCGCCTTGCGGTTGCTGCCCCCGACCAGCCTGTCATCTCCCCGCTGCACGAGATCGGAATAAATAAGAAAATCTGTATGTACATTGCACGGCGTCTTTTTATGCACTGTCAGGTCAATATAAGTGCACGGTCTCGACACAAGTGTGAAATCGTCCAGCAGCAGCGGCGAACAGAAACGCACCGTAAGCCCGATCTTTTCATTTTCAAAATAATATTCTGTGGCCGTGGCTGTCACATCCACATATTTCTGCTCAATAACCTGATGAAACTCCCTGTCGCCCATAAAACAGTAAACAGCCTCATCCACCGACACATAACCTCTGATCTTCTGCCTGCATCCGCTCCAATGCGCCGTATCCGTCTCGTACAGGGCATCCGCCGGTGACCAGACCGAAAAATAAGGGTCGCTCACGATCAGCGGAATGCTGGCCGCTCTTTTGATCTTCATGTTTAACCATCCTCCATTCTGCCGCAACAGCGGCTTTTCATCTCACTACTGCCTGTCCTCTTCCTACTGCCTTTCTTCTTCCTCATGCCTTTTGACCTCCGCCAAAGCCCACATGGCCGCGCCTGCTGCCGCCTCCTCCTCAATATCCCGGAATCTGACCGGAAGTCCAAAAAGCCGCTCTACTTCCTGCCGCAGCAGCCTGTTTTTGCGTATGCCGTTTCCACTGGCGATAATCTCCCTTTTCCCCTGCTTCAGCACCTCGGGCAGCTGCTCATACATCCGGTAAAGCTCCAGCGCCATCCCCGCCACGTAGGCCCTGACCATGTGTCCAAGCGTGAAATTCCCGGCTGTCAACCCGGTCATGCTGCCGCCCGGTGCAGGGTTTTCGGGCGCCGGCCGCTTCGCACTTTCGTCAGACGCCTGCCTTTGCCGGCTGCCGTAGAGAAGCGGCGTAATCCGCAGATCCGTTGCAGGCACCTGTGCTCCCGCTTCCTCCAGCTTTTCATAGACATCCGTCTCGATCCCCGTCACCGCGAACACCGTGCCTTTCACAAATTCCGCCAGCCGCTCATACACTTTGCCGCCGTTGACCGAAGCCTGTACATACAGAAATCCTTTTTCCGTAAAAGGGCGGATCTCCGCCTCCGTTCCTTCGATCAGCTCTCTGTAGAACAAAGAAACCTGGGATCCAGTCCCCACGTTAACGCTCAGCGCATCCTGCTTCTCCCCTATGGCAGCATAAAAGCTCGCCTGATTGTCCCCCTGGGCGCAGGTCACCGGAATCCCCTCATACGTTCCCAGAACAAACCCGGCAGCTCTCACCTGCGGATAATAAGACGTTGCCACACCTGCTCTCTCCAAGGCTTCCATAGCAAAACGCCGCTCCTGCAGGCCAAAACCACCCAGACTGGCCGCAATAGAAGGACTCATCACCGGTTCCTTTGCATTACACAGCCGCATGGCTATATAGTCCCCGATATTGGCAAGACACACCGCCTGCGCCGGAATCTGCCCCGTCTGCTGCAGAGTAAAATGCGTCACGCTCCCGTAACCGGTATACATCTCACAGCCTGTCACACGGGACAGATAAGACGCGTAAGTCTCCTCTCCGAAGGTCCCATTCCCTGATTCCTCCTTCCATGTATAATAGGGAGAAACGGCCCGTCCTGCCCTGTCCACATACAAAATTCCGTGCATCTGGCTGGAAATGCCGATCGCCGAAGGTCTGTCGGTACTGTCATCGCTTTGCAGGAAATTGTCCAGCATCTCTTTTACCACCGCATAGATTCTGTCAGGATCCTGCCGAAACGTGCCCTCGAGGAAGTGGTTCTTCTCCTGACGCACCGCCGACAGTCTCCCCGTCTCCTCCTCATAAACACCCAGACAGATGCTGGTCGTTCCGATATCAATTCCGATCGCTCTCATAGTCTGTTCCCTTCCTCTTTGTCTGCCTGATCATCTTTTATCCTCTTATCACCGCGGCCAGCGCTGCATTCTCTCCT
>OFFT01001603.1_pt1 | contig 13266 bp, 8 predicted proteins | sample 1521581 | NCBI WGS metagenome assembly OFFT01 (sample SAMEA3504084, study PRJEB24116) | mouse gut metagenome | biome: mouse gut; feature: mouse-associated habitat; material: faeces | place: Denmark | collected 2011
CAACTGCTCGTTCCCGGTGGAAGCAGATTGGAAAGTATGCCCTAAGTGCGCTGCTCCGCTGGAAGGTGTGGAGATGCCTCCTGCTCCGCCTCAGCGGCAGAGGGACAGAACGCTGGGTAAAATCCTGATTGCCATTATAGTTGTGCCAGTGGCGCTCATTGCGTTGGCAGTGTTTGGCCTCACCGCTTTCCAATCGGTCACCGGCTCTACCACTATGCGAGAGGTCACCTTTGACGAATACGACCAGGAACAGAAATCGGAGACGGTGCGCGAGGCGGTACATGAATGGTTGGACAGTTTGGAAGTCCGCTCCGACCGGGCCTATGCGCTGCGATATGATTACTCCAACGAACCTGGGGCTGGCCAAGAACACTATTATTTGTTCTATGTCCCTGCGGGAGGTCAGTCGCCCTCTACGAGTTTAGGGACTAATGCTGGGTTGTTTGGGACTACGCTGAACCTGCGCCTGGATCACACTGGGAACAGTGGTTCACTGTACTGTGTGCAGACCAGTGTGGAAAGCACTCCAAAGCCCCGCATTGTCCTGGGCGGGAAGCACATCCGCTGTGAAATGCAGGTGGTGGACTATAACCCCACCCTGTTCTTTATTGAACCCAACTACGCCAAGGCGGAGCCGGGATCAGCGGAACTTCCCGAGCGGCTGTCCGTGGTGAAAATCGTGGGTAACGCCAACGTGGGCGCGGTTGAGGTGACAGGTTCGGCGGAAGCTGCCGCCAGTGAGAACGCCGGCGTTGCAGAGATCATCGACGAGGACCTGATGCTCAAAATTCTTTCCGCCATTGACAGCGGAGAGCGGGTACCCATGGAGCAGATCCCCGACTATGACTTCAGGGACGGTTTTGAGATCATTGTGGAGTATCAGGTCCAGGAGGACTTGATCATGCACCCGGACACGGCCCGGCACCTGGTGTTTATGGATGACGGTATCTGCTATCTCATTGACGACCGAGTGACCAACACCGCCCACGGCAGCGCCTACCGGATCATGGACAAAGATTTTTACACGCTGCTGGAGGAGCTGTTTCAGTAGAGGCGGATCAGCTCAAATTCGGACTCCTCCAGCTGGAGGTTGTCCATATAGAACCGCTTATCCACACTGCCGGCGTTGAAGAGGAACTGGTGGGTGGGGATGGCGAAGAGAGGCCGGGTCAGCTCCCGGATGCCGTCCACATCGAAGTCCTCCAGATTCTGACTAGCGAGGATGAGGGCGGATTCTTTCTTCCGCACCCGCTTGAGGGTGTTGCGGATATACTCAATGGTGGTCACGTTGGAAAGCCAGATGTACAGCTCGTCCAGCGTGGCCACGGTGTTTCCCTCGGTCAGAAGTTTGTCGCTGAGGTAGGACAGGACATTGAAGAGCATGGCGTCCTTGACGTTCCGGCTGGCCTGGAGGAGACCCTTCACGCCGAAGACCAGGAAGCGGCTGGACGTGATGTTGGTGTGGCCGTTGAAGAACTTGCTTTCGGCGCCCCTGCACATGGAGTGGAGGCCCAGCAGGACTTCCTGCAGCAGTTCCCGCGGGTACAGCGGGTTTTCCTCTCTGTCATAGTGCTGGTAGGCGTCCTCGATCACATCGTAGAGGTCGGAGAGGATGGGGAAATCATCGGGCCGCATGGACTGGAAATCCGTGTGATTGTTGAGTCCCCACTTCCTGTACAGCCGTTCCAGCATCAGCTCGATGGTGTCGATGTGGCGGTCAGAAAAGTCCTTATAGGCCCGGAAAAAGTCCTTGAGGAAGGAGATGTGCTGGCTCAGGCGCGTCCGCTGCCGGAAGGCGGCTGGTGCTTCCGGATCGTCCTCACCATCGGTATCCCACAGCTTGGGTTCCAGGGGGTTGATGATGTACTGCCCGCTCATGAGATCAGCGAAGCAGCCGCCCAGGTTGGCGCACAGGTCGATGAGCTCATGCTCAGGATCGAGGCAGAGAGCGGACTTGCCGCTCTCCAGGATATTGCAGAGAAGGAGCTTCAGCAGGTAGCTCTTGCCCTGGCCGGAGTTGCCCAAGATGAGGACGCTGGCGGTGGTCTTATCCTCAGCGCGGCGGTCCAGATCCACGATGATGTTGGAGCCGTAGCGGTCCCGGCCCACATAGAAGCCGTTGGGATCGTTCTTGCCGGAGTAGTTGAAGGGGAAGAGGTTCGCCACGCTGGAGGCGGGCAATACCCGTTCATAGAGGGAGCCGAAGACGTTGCTGCCGGCGGGGTTGGAGGCGAGGAAGCCCTCCCGCTGGCGGAGTAGGACACGGTCGGCGTTCAGCTTGGAGCGGGTCAGCTCGGCGGTCACATCGTCCCGAAGGGTGCGGAGACTATCCGAGTCCCTGGCGGAGAGTTCGATGAACACGGCGCAGTGTACCAGCGGCTCCCGGTTGCGGTGCATGGTGGTGATGAGCGCGGCCACGTCCTGGAGGTTGGCCTCCGCCGTAATACTCTGCTTCATGTCATTGGTGTTGCCGCGCTCCATGCGGCTCTTATTGGTGGCGTTGTGGAGGATGGCGTTCTCCTCGGTCGGCGTGACCTGGCGGGTGTAGATCCGCAGAGTGACGCCGCTTTTCTCGCCCAGATGCCGGAGCAGGGCCAGCTCTTCGGTGCTGGTGGGATAGCCCCGCAGGGCCAGGGTGCAGTGATACGCGCCGCCCAGGATATAGCTGTCCGTGTTGAACTTCACGGCGGCGGGGGCGATCATGTCCAGGAAGTCCTTGGGCGGTACAGCTTCTGGTTTTAATGCTGCTTTTTTCTTCCTTTTTATCTGCTTTTTAGCCATTGGCGCTCCTTTCCCCGTCAAAGCGGTCAAACTGCTCCGTGGTCACGTCCTGCTGGTAGTACACCGCCAGCAGACGCATCATGTCCTGCTCCTCCGCCATGCGGACGTGAAAGCCGCAGTCCCGGATGCGCTTCTCGATCTGCTTCAGGTGTCCGGCGTCCTCGGTGGACTTTTCCTCCCTGCGGTAGACGAGGGCGAACTCCCGCGCCGAGGCGGTGGTGGACTGGATCTCGTCCAGGTGGCCCATGTCCTGCCGGAGCAGCTCCCGCAGGGCGGGGAGATCCTCCTGCTCCAGCCGGGCCTGATAGTGGTGCTTGTTGCTCTGGAAGGATTCGCGGGAATCCAGGGCCAGCAGCTCCACTGCTTCCATACCCCGCAGCAGCTCCGTCAGGGCGCGGACACGGCCCCGGACCCCCTCGGCAGACAGGACGGAGAGGTTGTCCGGGCTGACCAGATAAAAAACCAGCTCACCTCTGGCCGTCTTCAGGCCGTGATCGGTGAGCTGGTCAATCCCCATGAGCTGCCGGGTGGACAGATGCCGCCGCAGCTCTTTTTTCTGTTTTCGATTCAAGATCTTCTCTCCCTCCACTCGTAATACTGCTGATGGATAAACAAAAAGCAGACGGCGCAGCGCAGAAAGTCCAGGATGCTGGCTCCCTCCATACGGATGGAGAGGAACGCATACAGCACCGTCAGGATCATCAACAGCATTCCGGCCCCATTCGCCAGCGCCAGGACGGAGAGCAAAAAGCCGACGCCGATGACCGCTACATCCCGCAGCTCCCACAGCCACAGCTTGGGCTTTGCTCTCAGGTTGTCAGGGTAAATATAAATCACAATCACCTCCAACGAGTAAAGGCGGCGTTGCCGCCCTTACTGGGTCACATAGCCTGTTCCGTTTCCTGTTCCGCCTCCGGCTCCGATTCCCCATTGGCTGTCTGCTCAGCCTCCTCCAGCGCCTGCCGGATGCAGTTGAGGAAGAAGGCGTTCTGCTTGATGCCTTTCCGCTTGAGGTAGTCCTTGAACTGATCGAACAGCTCGGCGGACACCTGAAAGGCCACGGTTCTCTGACTTTCTTTCATAGTGGATTTTCCCTCCGATTCATAAAATTTTGTGATGAGCCAGGTCATGTACTGGCCCAGGGTCTGGCCGGATTCCTCCTGTCTCTGACGAAGCTGGCCATGTAAGGACGCCGGAATCTGGGCGCAGAGATTGATTTTCTTTTCTTCCATATTAGGCTCCCTTCTTGCTGATGGTACGGCAAGTATATGACAAGTTCGATGTAAAAGCTATTCACATTTACCAACAAAGAAGTATTTGTAAACGAAGCGAAAGCAATAAAACATCCTTGTCTTGCGCCCGACAGACCGATGTGGTATCATGAGACGGAAAGCGAAGGTGATAGCATGGAACGGACACGCTGCCGCTGGGCTGATCCAGCCTCGGAATTATATCTTGCCTACCATGACCAGGAGTGGGGCAGGCCGGAGCATGATGACCAGAAGATGTTTGAGATGCTGATTCTGGAGGGCTTCCAGGCTGGCCTTTCCTGGATCACCATCCTGAAAAAGCGCGAGGCATTCCGCAAGGCGTTTGACGGCTTTGATCCCGCCGTCGTCTCTGGATATGGTCCGGAAAAGCTGGAGGATCTGATGGCCGATCCTGGCATTGTGCGCAACCGGCGCAAAATTGGTGCGGCGGTCACCAACGCCGCCGCATTTCTGGAGATACAGAAGGAGTTCGGCTCCTTCGACCGCTACCTCTGGGGCTTTACCCAGGGGCAGGTCATTTTGAATACAGACGATCAGGTACGCGCCAGCTCCGAGCTGTCAGACCGAATCTCGGCGGACTTGAAGCGTCGGGGTATGAAGTTTGTGGGTACGGTCATCATCTACTCCTTTTTGCAGGCGGTGGGCGTGGTCAACGATCACGAGACTGGCTGCTGGTGCTATCCCCATTAAGCGGCCATAGCGATGCCCTGCATGATATATTCCACACACGGAATGGCTACGCTATTCCCAAGCGCCCTGTAGCGGGCGGAGTCAGAGGCTCCCGGCAGATCTGTCCAATGATCAGGAAAGCCCTGGAGCCTCTCACATTCCAGCGGCGTCAGCCTCCGGATGAGCAGAGGAGTTTCTGTCTCTGTTTTTTGCAGGACAAGATCCGTGGCGTCTTTGTGCTGGCGTGCGCTTTCGGTAGACGCCACATCGTCATCCTTGAACACATCCACCCACTGACGGGAGAAGGCAGCCTGCCGCCCCTTGACAGTTATAGGATTTGGAAGCTGTAAGGCAAGGGGGAGGTTATTGCCTCCGCTGCCATTGCGATTTGTTAATGTAGGCGATACCCTGTGCGGGCCGGTATATCTGGCGTCAATGCCATGGTTTTCAAATAATTGCACCCCCATCACCAGCGGCTGATGCCCATGCTCCTGGGCCCGCAGGGTTCCAGACACATTTTCGGAGCAGGACATGACGCCGCCGCCCTGGTCGTTGAGACAGATCAGCGGCAGATGGACGCCCATCTGTGCCCGGAGCGTGGGCGTCATATCGGTTGTAATGTCCATGCGTTGCCCCCCATGATCGGTGAGGCAGAGAATGGAGGGCATCATGTTCCCACTGGCGGTCGCTTTCAGCGTTGGAGCGATCTCCTCCTGATAACCGATCCCGCCAGCCGAAGGGGCGGCTCCGGCGCAGAAGCCTGCTACAAACAGAAGTCCACCCGGCTTCAGCTCACCGCTGTTGATCGTTGGGGCGACACCATAGGGAGTAGAGATACGCCTTTGCTGGTTATCCCAGGGAGTCAGACTGCCAGCTACTCCAGCTGTAAACAACAGCCCGCCAGGATTCCGCCCGCCGCCTCCGTCCGCGCTGGCCAGGGTGGGGGCCTTGCTCTCCGGGGTGAAGATGCGGGCCTGCTGGGTATCCCAGGGAGTGAGGCAGTCCTGCGCGATGAAGGTCTGCTGTTTCATCCCCGGCTGCGCTCCCAGCGCGCCGGCCACATCGTGGAGATTCCGTACCTCGTCCCTCTGGTTGGCTGCGAAGGCGATGGGTTCAGATGCCGGAACTGCCAGTGGAATCAGCCCCGCCTGTGCCATCAGCGCCGCTTTCAGCTGGGGCGGCAGCTCCTTCCCACGTTCCCTCGCCCTGCGCAGGATACCCAGGCAGGCGGTTTTGCTCAAATAGTATTTGCGGGGCGGAGCGTCCTGCAAAATCTGCGATAAGGAAAATACGTCTTCTTCGCTGAGGGGTGCGGGGCCAGTATTGAGCGTCGAAGACCCGCCAGGCGAGGGAGAAATCAGTTCCCAGTAGGATTCGCCCAGCAGGTTGCCATGCCCAGGGGTGAGGTCCAGGGACATAAACGGAATTGTTCTTAATTCGGACGATCTCCTCGAGGACGATGCGGAAGTCCTCCCCCTTGGGGGTCCCTGAGCTGAATGCGCCGGGCACGTTCTCCCAGCACATCCATCGTGGGCGAACAGCGAGCCCTGTCCGTCCTCGTTCCATATCTGCATTTCGCATCTCCTTCACAATTCGAATTTGTTCCATAAAAAGGCCGGAACGGGAACCGGTCAAACCAGCCCTCGCTCCAGCCACACTGAGATCCTGACAGGGTGAGCCGCCGCAGATGAGGTCCACAGGCGGCAGTGCTGCCCCGTCCAGCTTGGTGATGTCCCCCACATGGATCATGTCGGGAAAGCGGTGTTTTGTTACTTCGATGGGGAAGGCTTCGATCTCGCTGGCCCACAGGGGCGTGATCCCGTTCCGGACCGCCGCCAGAGGGAAGCCGCCGATCCCATCGAAGAGGCTCCCCATGGTGAGCATATTTCTCCTCCTGTCCTTATTTCGCTGCCGCCTGCACAACGGTGCGGGTGGTATTGACAGCAGCCTGGGCGGTATAGACGGCGCTCATGATGTTGGCTCTGGTGGTGGTGTCCAGGCCGAAGGTCCCGGCGATCCTGGGCACCTCACCCGCGGAGAGCATGAGGCCCAGTCCCAGCAGAGCGTGGTCCTTAAACACCATCAGGCCCGCTACCAGAATGGTGGATTGCAGGAAGGCCGTCAGGCACAGGCCAATCACCTGTTTGATCCACTGGACAAAGCCGTCTGTGTAGCCTCTGGGGACGCTGAACATATAGAGGCTCCCCACGGCGATCTGGATGAGCAGGATGCCGCCTCGTTTGAGGTTGGCGAAAAAGACCTTAATCACAGCATAGGCCATCATGATGATGCAGAACAAAAGCATGATCGGGCTGGTGAGGACGCTCAGGCCGAAGCTGGGCGCGCCCGCCATATCCGCGAGGCTCTCCACGCTCATCAGTTCCTCAATGATCCGTTCTCCCACAGTGCCGATGCTGGTTCCGGCTCCGGTCAAGCCAATTGCGAAGGTCCCTTGCAGGGACACGGACAGAGCGTAGAGCCGCACAGGCACCACGGTAAACAGGCTGACCGCCATAAACCCCTTGATGGCGTTGAGGGCCGTCTGCTGTAAGTTCCCCCGGCCAGTGGAGTATTCGATTCCAAACTCAAAGCCGGAGACCACCAGGCTGACGCCGAAGAGCGCCCAGCCCAGCTGGGAGAAAAACAGGACGATGGCGCTGACCCAGTCCAGCTCGAACAGCTCCACGCCCATATTTCCCATCTCGGCAAAAAAGTTGCCGAGGAAGCCCACCACCTGCCCGTAGAACCAATCGACCAGATTGTCCATGATGGTGGAGGCTACAAAGTCGAAGATAAAAATTGGGTATCACCTCTTTTCTGAATCAGGCTCCTGAAAAAGAAGCAGATAGTTTTCCGCCGCCTCCCAGAGCGTGTCAAGATCCAGAGCAGGGCGGCAGATGCCCCACTCTGGATCAGACCCGCAGCCTGGAGTTTCCCGCTTTCGCCGCAAAGGCAGATCGTGGGAGTGGATGGTTACCGAATCAACCGGCCCGGTGTGCCGGTTGAAAACTGTCAGCGTTATTCCGTTATAATAGCCTCCGCTGGAGGCAAACTCGACCTTTGCAAGATTCCAGCTGTCCAGCCGGACATAGCAGACGGCGCCAAGACAGACAGCGTCTGGACGGCGCCTGGCCACAGCTTGCCGAAGCTCCTCTCCGAACGGCATATTTGCTGCCGGGCCCCATCAGATCCCGATGATGCCCCAGATGTAGTTGGGGGCGGTAAGGGTAAAGACCAGGCAGGCAAAGAGGATCACCGGCCCAGTCCACTCAAACTGGCCATGCTTCTTGTAGTCGAAGTAAGCCATACCTAATTTGGTAAAGAAGGCGATGGCCAGGACCATATCCAGCGCGGGAAAGACCACATTTTCCACCACGGTCTTGATCTGGGTCGCCGCATCGGTCCAGGTACTCTCCACCGCGGAGGCCACATCCCCGGCGGCGAAGGCGGGGGCGCAGCAGAGGGCCGCCACCACCATGGCGGCGGCAAGGATACGGAACATTTTCTTGAACTTCATGTTGATTTTCCTCCCTGTATTTATATTGGATTTACAGAAGAGGAGCCGCCCTTGACAGGCGGCTCCCCATTCAGCATGGTCAGACCGGCTCAATAGCCGGTGCGGGGCAGGGGCTGGGCGGGCTTGTAGACCCTGGTGACCCATCTGCTGGTTGCCATGATCCACTGACCGTTGTACACACCGCCTACATCCGCCTGGTTGACGAACTGGGTCCCTCCGGTGAGCCAGGACACTACATTGCAGTACACCTTGGGCACCTCCACCTGGCGGAAATTGCCGGGTACGATGCCGAAGGAAACCATAAACTCCGTGACATACTCATTGGAGGCCAGCCCCAGAGCGGCAGGGGAGGCGTCCAGCACATGGTTCTGCATGGTGCTCAGGTTGTCGTACATGGTGCGGTACTCGCCGTTGAGATTGGTCTTGAACACAATCTTGTAATTCCCCTGCACGTTGTAGGTCCCGGTGACGATCTTGTCCAGCCGCACCGCCTGAACGGGCAGAGTGTCCCTCCAGTAAAAGCTGGTGAGAGCCGTGGTGGAGTTGTTGGCAATACCGGAGAAATCATAGCGGATCTGCTGGCCGGGCATGACCTCGGTGTAGCCGGTCTTCTTGATGGAGACGTTGGTGTATAGGGCTTTGTTGGTCATGGCCGTCTTGACGATCTGGCCGGCGTGCTCGATCTCCACCTCAATGGGGGTTTTGTCCAGCCCGTAAAAATCGGCAGCCTTGGATTCCACAATTTTGTATCGCCCTAACGGCAGAGGCTTTGACACAGCGACGCCATTTTTATCGGTGCGGATGGTATCCACCAGATTGCCGGTGCGGTAGTGGTAGATCTCAAACTCAGTGTTGGGGATGGGGGTCCCGGCGGGCCAGCCGTTCATGGAATTGTAGTCCTCGGAGGTCTTGGTGATCTGGATCTGTCCTGTGACGGCGGTGTTCTCCCAGGTGATCTCAGTGGTGGTCCCATCGGTGACATAGACCGTCTTCAGCTGAGTATCCACCAGATACCCCTCATTTTCCAGCTCCCGCAGGTAGTAGCGGCCAGAGGAGGGCAGATCGTCGATATACACATAGCCCTTGTCATCGCTGCTGTACTGTCCGATGGGGGTTTTATTGGCGTCGTAGAGCAGGAAGGTCACCCCGTAAATTCCCTTTTTGGTGGTGGCATCGACCTTATGGATCAGGATGCCGCTCATGGCCCGGTTTGTGACCGTGAGGGTGGTCGTTTTACCGTCCCGGATGGTGAAATAGACAGGTGTACTGTCCAGCTTGAAGCCTTTACCGGCCTCGGTTTCCACCGCGTAGTAGTCCCCGGCGTCCAAGTCCAGGTGGGCGCGGCCCTGTTTATCCGTGGTAATGGTATCCACCAGCCCGCCATCCATCTTTCTGACCTCAAAGGTGACATTGGGGATGCGCTGGCTCTTGTCCGCCTCGTTGACCTTGATCAGCTCCAGCCCGCCCGCGCTCTTATTGATAAAGGTGAGGGTCTGGCCTCCCATACCGCCCTTGATCTCAATGCTCTTGGGGGTGGGGTCCAGCACCACGCCGTCGGGCACACGGAGTTCCTTGGCGGTGATAACCGTTCCCGGCTCCAGATTGGGGAGTACAATGCGGCCATTCTCATCGCTGGTGTACTCACCGTTGTTGGGGCCGAGAATGGCGCCGCTGGAATCTGTGACCAGGAAGGTCACACCCTTCAGCGGCACATTGCCGGCGTCAGTCTCCAGATATTTTTCGATGGTCAATGTTGTCTTGGGCATATTCTCCATGGTCAGATCATTGCCGCCGCCAACTGTACCGGCATTTCCACCGCCAGTTGTACCAGTGCTGCCGCCGCTGACCGTTCCCCCGCTGCTGGTCCCGCCGCTGGCAACACTGTTGCTGCCGTTGCGGACGATGATGGTCCTGGGGGTGGGGTCGAGGACATAGTTGGCGGGCACCTTGGTTTCCACCACCACGATGGTGGAATTGGGAATGAGTCCGGTTACAGTCACGGTTCCATCAGCCCCAGTGGTATAGCGGCCCAGAACGGTTCCGTTGCCATCCTTCAAGGTGAACTCAGTGTTAGGCACGGGCTTTCCAGTGACAGCATCCAGTTTACGCAAAGTCAACGAACACAGCGGCTCATTGTACACGGTGATGGTCTGCGTGTCCGCGGGATTGACCTTGACTGTCTGGATCTGCGTGGCCTGGTCAATGATGTGGGTGGGGAGGGTCTTGACCTCCTTGACCACAATGGTTCCCACCACCGGGACACGAATTTCCCCAGCGTCATTGGTGACAAACCGGCCCTTGCTGGACAGGTGGCCGAAGGCGTCATCCACATAGCTGCCGTCCGCATAGGTCAACTCGAACTCAACCCCTGCCAGCGGCTGTTTCGTGATGGAATCCAGTTTGCGGACAACGAGGTATCCCGTCTTTTTGTTGTAAAAACGGAGGATATTTGCCCCATCGTCGCTGATCTTGATGCTCTTGGGAATGGAATTCAGCACCACACCCTCGGGCACCTTGATCTCCTGCACATTCACGGTCGTTCCAGGCTCTACTCCGGCAATGACCACCCGGCCATCCTCACCGGAGATGTACTCGCCGTTGCTGTTGCCGATGACGGCTCCGCTGGAGTCGGTGACCAGAAAGGTCACACCCTTCAGTGGCTCGTTACCGCTCTCGGTTTCCAGGTATTTTTCGATGATCAAGATGTTCTTGGGCGAGTTATAGAAGTAAGCGTGCTGCACATCATCCGGGTTGACCACGATGGTCTGACTCCGGGTTTCCGGGTCGATGGTGTAGCCGGGAATGGTGGCCTGCTCCGTGATGGTCACAGTGCCCACGATCCCGTTGATGGTGATGGTTCCGTCCGGCCCGGTGTAGTAAATACCGTTGGAGGACACCTTGCCGTTTTCATCATCCACCACACAGCCGGGGGCGTAGGTCACTTTGAACTGCACTCCGGCCAAGGGGGTCTTGCGGTCCAGGCTGCTGTATTTGTGGATGACCAAAGATCCCAGGGGCTGGTTGAACAGCTCGACGTTGTAAACGCCGGAGCCCTTCACCTCGACCACCTTGGGGGTATCATCCAGCAGGAATCCAGGTTTTGCGGATACCTCCTGCACGATATAGCTGCCCGGCTCCACGTCTACCTTGATGAACCCATTTTCGTCCGTTCGGAACTCGCCGTTGGAGGTCCCCACCACGGAACCGTCCGTCCGGGTGATGCGGATGACCACATCGCTCAGCGGCTCCTTGGTGGTACTGCTCATCTTCTTGACCAGGATGGACCCAACAGGCTGGTTGTAGAAGTAGACGCTCTGATGGTCGTCCGGATTGACCACGATGGTCTGGCTTTTCCGGTTTTCGTCGATCAGGTAGCCGGGAATTGTGGACACCTCTGTAAAGATCAGCGTCCCGGTCACGCCGCTGATATTGATCTGGCCCTCGGAATCCGTGTAGTAGATGCCATTACTGGACAGCTTGCCGCCGATGTTGTCCACGACCTTGCCGTCCGCGTAGGTGATCTTGAAGCCTACCCCCTCCAAAGGCGTTTTGCGGTCCGCACTGCTGAATTTATAGAGCGTGACAGAGCCCTTGGGCTGGTTCCGGAACTCGAGGCTCACGGTCTGGCCCGCCTTGATGGTGGCTGTCTGAGGCACATCGTCCAGAATGTAATTTTCCTTTGCTCTGGTTTCACGCGCCACGATGGTGGTACCGGGGTCAATATTGGAGACGAGGATGGTGCCGGCGCTGTCCGTCACAAACTTGCCGTTGGCGTCGCCCAGCATGGTCCCTTTGCTGTCGGTGATAAAAAATTCACAGTCGCTCAAAGGCTCGTGGGTCACGGAATCAATTTTCTTGATCAAAACCGCGCCCTTGGGACTGTTGCCGAAGTAGAGCTGCACCACGTCCTGCTCCTTGCCGGAGATATAGGCGGTCTGGGGCGCGGTGTCCATGACGTGATCGCCGTCACTGGCCAGTTCCTCGACGGTGTAAGCGCCTGCCTTCAGGCGGTTGATGGTGAAGCTGCCGCCGGGGCCGGTACGGTATGTGCCAATGACTGTTCCGCCTGTTCCGCTGGTTCCGGACATATACTTTACCTGGAAAATACAGCCCTCAACCGGAGCGCCAGTAACTCTGTCATATTTCCAGACCACCAAGGCCGAGAGAGGGGTGTTCTGGAAACGGACCGTTTTGCTCTCATTTCCGTGGATGATGACCGTCTGGGTGAGGGGTTCCTTGAGCTGGAATCCGTCCGCCGGTTCCACCTCGGTGATGGTAAATTCGCCGGGGTACAGCCGCTTACCCTGCTCATGGAGGCGAATCTCGCCCCTGCTGTCGGTATAAATCTCACCGTAGTCGATGGTGGCGGGGGCCTCCGCTGCCTCGCCGTTGCTGGTGTAGGTGACGTGGAATTTTGCCCCCTCAATGGGAGCGCCCGCAACAGAATCCTCTTTGAAGATGGTCAGCTCCGGGGCCTTGTGATTCTTGAATACCACCGTCTTTTCATCGCCAGGATTCAGAGAGATGGTCTGTACCCGGTCCGCGTCCTTGTCCGGCAGATAGTAGGGGGCGGGGACGGATTTCTCGGTAATGCGGTAAGTGCCGGGGTCCACCCGCAGAGAAACCGTGCCGTCCGCGCCGGTAGTCACATCGTTTTGATAGTCGCTGTCAATGCCCTTAACGGTGAACACCGTGCCAGGAATAATGGCGTTCGTGTCAGCGTCAATTTTGGCGATGGTCAAAAGGGGCTGCTTGAGGTTGTCAAAAATCAGTTCCCGATCCTCTCCGGGGCCGAGGTAAATGGTCTGCGTGGGTTCATCTGCCACCACATAGGGGTCGGGGACAGATTTCTCAATCACTTCATAGCTGTCCACGGGGATGTTTGAGAGAACGGCCCTGCCGTCCGCCCCGGTGGTCACGTCATTGTGATAGTGGTAGTGAATACCCTTGATCTCAAAGACGGTGCCGGGAATGACCTCCTTGGTCTGTGCGTCCCGCTTCAAAATGGTAAGGGAGGGCAGCTTTTTG
>OFFT01001608.1_pt1 | contig 13254 bp, 10 predicted proteins | sample 1521581 | NCBI WGS metagenome assembly OFFT01 (sample SAMEA3504084, study PRJEB24116) | mouse gut metagenome | biome: mouse gut; feature: mouse-associated habitat; material: faeces | place: Denmark | collected 2011
ACAGTCAGGTTATCACCGAAGCCGTAGGGGTAACCGGCGTCGACAGCGGCCTTACTCTCCTCCGGAGAGTGATGCCAAGTGTACCGCCGGTTGGAGCAAACCTGGGCGGCGTTCATCAGGGCATCGTTGACTGGCAGTTCTGACACACCGTTGGCCTTGCGGGTCTGGTTGATGAGCCGTATCAGTTCCAGCCGTATCTCCATGCAGTCTGTCGGGCTGGTGTTATCATTCTCAACGGACGGGGCGGGGTCAACGGTGGCACCGACCGTGAGCGTCATGCTTCCACACTCCCCAGCACTGTTAGAGGCGGTGATCTCCGCTGATCCCTCTGACTTAGCGATGGCAACCCAGAAGGTCAGCACCTGTTCCACCGCTACCGTGTCTGGGTTGCTGGAAGTCACAGTGTAGTTTGCACCGCTGGGACCGATGATGAGGCCGCTGCGCTCTCCTACCTCCAGGGTACTGCCCTTGTAGCTGCTCACGCGGACAGGTTCATCAGGCGCTTCCGCTGCCATCGCGGGGATGGTGAGACCGATAGTGAGAGTGGTCGCAGTCAGTGCGGCGGCAATGCGCTTTTTCATGCTGGTCATACTTTTTTCCTCCTGTATTCCGTATTTTTTGGTGCTTTTGCAAGCAATACAATATCGGAACGGAAGTCAAAAGTCGAGAAGAAAATGCGGTCTAAAACGGAAAAATTCGAGAGTGAAAACAAAGCATTTTACATAGTGTTCATGAGAGGGTTTTGGGAATGCGGTCTATTTTCTAATCACATAATTAGCCACAGACAGACGTGGAACACGTGGAAACACTATTTTTAAAAAATGCAAGAAAGCAATTGGAACGGAGCGAAAACGGCTATAAACTATCAAAAATTGTCCAAAATTCTTTGTAGACTTCTTCGGATATGGAGACGCAGTATCTGAAAGCCAAGAGCAGACCACATCTGCAGTCTGCTCTTGGCTTTTTACTGGGCAATTATTTTGTTATACATAGAAGTTGACGTTCTTAGGAATCCCGATTTAGACGCTAAATGATACCAAGGGTCTTGGTGTGATAAAGCGTCTGTGTACCTTCGAATTTCTTAAAAGGATTGGCTAGAATATTCTACTCTACAACTTTGTCAGTGCAGCTGTTTTTGGCAAAGATACTGTTTTTCTTTTTCGCTGTCAGGCCAACAAAGTGGCGGCCCCCAAATAAGTTTAGATAAACAATTAGGTCAAAAAACTCTCCTGCTCAATAGTAACACCAAGATTCAAAATCTCACGAATTGCGTCCTCAAACACAGGATATGTCCCCTCTGTTAGCATCTGCTCCAATTGCTTTAAATACTTTACTGGCCGCTTTAACCCATTGCGGCAGTGCTTCACAACATCCTCGCCAAACATTCGTATAGGCTGAACATCCGGAAAAATCTCCTGCAAATGAGCATACATCTGAAAACCACCCAAATCAATATCTGCCCAAAAATAGGTTTGCGTACCTTTAGACTCTGCATCCCGAATTTTTAAAAACAGTTTTCTTTTCTGGGGACTAAGGAAACCGCCATGATACACAGCCAGGGTATTCGGTTTCAATTCAGAAAGTAAATATTCATCATAATTTGTCTTATTTTCGATAAATATGATACTGTGGACACCGCTGAGATCAATTTTTGTAATCGAGTCTACCGCTGTGCTGGGCAGGGCTATTCCGTAAGGATACGCCGCGCCAATATTTACTGTTCCTGCCAGCATTGTAAAGCTGCAATTTCCGGAAAGTTCGTAGAGTTCCGGACGTGCGTAGATGCCGAGATAGGCCAGCTTGTCCCGGATACCCATTTTCTCCTGCTCACACACCTCTGCCAGACCTGGGTGGTATTTTTCGGCGATATGCAAAAAGGTATCACGCACTTCCCGTTCAAAGGTCTTGCTGTTATGATAGCACATGCTGCTGAACGCCCGCATAGTAATTGGTTCCCCGCGCAGGAAGTCATATTGTACCAGTGCGGATAGCAAATCAGCCAGAAAGCCGGTATCTTTTCTACAATAACCCGGAACTGTATATGTATCTTTTGCATTTGCGCATATATCGTCCCGCCAGGCGGTGATCCAAGCCGTTTCTACCCTGTCTAAAGCGCTTTGTACCATCTGTTCCACGATCTCTGCCTGCCGTCTGGGATGTGTCCTGTCGGTCATTTGGTAGCAGCGCTCTACCTGATCTAAATTGAGGATAACCGCCGACAGGACTGGCCGTCCCTTCAGCCATTCAGCCGAAATCAACTGCTCCTGTTCCAATTCCTGCACAGCCTGATTGAAAGCATCCCGGATGCTGGCTGTCTCATGCCTGTATTCCGGCAGTTCTTTCTTCTCGATACGCAGCATGACCCGCCTGTTGGAGCTCCCCGGCTCCAACAGGTGCTTACTTTTTTCGTATTTATCTAGTAGGCGGGTAAGAATAATACCCTGTTCCGTCATCAACCCATCTCCTTCCGCCAAGGCATGACGTGCATCTGGTATTTTTCTTTCAGAACCAGAAGCGTTTTATCCGCCAGAGGCATAATGTCGGGAAGCTTGTCCGGCGGAGTACAGATAATCGCCTGCAAGCCCATCTTCCGGAGAAGGCGCACGCTTTCAATGATACGGTCGCTGTCCATTTTATTGAACGCTTCATCAAACACTACCAGCCGGACCGTGTTGCTGGCCAGCGGCGAGAGGTTGTTCACCTGATAGAGCTGGGCGAAGGAAGCCAGCACAGCGATATAAAAGGGGGTCTGGGTCTCACCTCCGGATTTGGTGTTCAGTGTCTGGGACAGCAGCTGTTTGGAATCGTTCTGGTCGGTAGTCTCCAGGTCAAATTTCAAATAGGTGCGGAAATCGGTGTATCGCTCAATATTCTGCTGAAGCTCGCTCTGTTTTCTGGCGTTGAGCTGTGTGTCATCAGACATGGCCAGACGGCCAAACAGCTCATCGATCAGCTGCCCGTACTTCTGCTGGAAGGGCATGGCGAACAGTCCTCCCTCCCCCTCCATTAGCTCCGGAGCCATGATCATGTCGTAGTACTCGGCATAGTCAGGGTTCCGGTCCGCCCGGAATTGGTACCGGTCTGTGCCGAACTGTGTCTGCTTCAGCGCCTTGTTCAGGCTCTTTACCTGATCCTGCACCTGTTCAATGCTGGACTTCAATTTGGCCAGAAAGTCGTTCTGGAACTGCTCCATAGCACTCTCCCGGGCGGCTTTGATCTTCTCCCGATACTTGGGCAGCTCACTCTCCTCCAGCAGCTGCCTCTCTCGGTCAAATTCCTCGTTGGTCATGGCGTCGGTCCGGAAGGAACAGGGCTGGAACGCGCTGACATAATCGGCCCGGGCCTGAAACAGCTTTCGCTGGGTGGAATTCCTCTCATTTTCCGTCCGAATCATCTGGTCTCCAAAGTTCTTTGCAACAGCGGAGGCTCTCTTCAGCCGCGCAAACTCCTGCCGGTAGCGGGGACGGCCTACCGTTTCGATAAACGACGGAGAAAAACGCTCTGACAAGCTGTCCTCCTTTTCGCTCAGCTCCTGATATAAGCCCGGAAGCACATCATACTCCAAGGTATGGATTCGCACCTCCATCTGTGTTTTCTCGCTGTTATACTGTATTTTTTGCTGATCCAGATCCTTAATTTCCTGATCCAATATGCCGATCTGCCGGCGCTGTTCCTCCAGCCAGAACAAATCCAGGTGGGACAGATCCTCTTCCATCTGTTCCACCTCTTTTGTGATCTCTATGCCTCGCTGGTAATCATCCCTACGCTGCTCCACAGTGCTGTGTACAAAAAAACGGCTAAAGAGTGGATCCTTGCCCTTGTGCTTTGCCAGCTCAGCCCCAATGGGCTCCCAGCCGGACAATTCTGTCTCAGCTGTTCTCAGCTCCGATTCCAGCTTTTCAATCCTCAGGGCCACCGCCCGGCGTCCAATGAAGGCGTCCTCCATCAACTCTTTCCGCAGCGGGCGGGCCACATAGCCTTGATAGACCATGCCCTCCGCAGTGATAGCTGTCCTGTGTTTCCGGAGCTGGCTAACGTGGGTACAACACACCACACGGCCTAAGAGGTAGTCGATATAGGTACGGGCCAAATTATTCTCTGTCTCCACCTTTCTGGCCAGGCTGTCATCCCAGGGGGCAAGGTGCTCCTTTTCCCTCAGCTTGGCAATATCCACCAGACCGAAAGAGCGGTTGTTATAATCGCGCTTGATCTGGTCATAGAAAGCCAGCGCCCGCTGGTAGTGCTCTGGCGGGATGAGTAGATAGAACTTCTGGGTGTTCAAATATCCCTCCACCGCATTTCTCCAGGACTCCTCCGCCTCCGGGATCTCCAGAACATCAGCTAGAATGTCAATTGGAACGTTCTGGCCGCTGTGCTGCTTCAGCTCCGCGGCAATCTGATTCCGGAGCTGGAGCAGTCCTTGGGGGTAGTCCTTGATATTTTTGCGCAGATCTACCAGAGCGGCCCTCCGGCGGTCCTGCTCCTCCCTCAAGCTGTGGAGCATCTCCTCCAGCTTGTAGGATACCTCCCGAACTGCCCCCATAAATTGGGCGGCAGCCTCCTGGGCCTGCTCAAAGGGAGCCGGGGAACTGTCAAATATCTGTTCGTCACAGTTGAGGAATATCCCATAAGCCTTCTGGATGTTACCAGCCGTGGAGAATACCGGGGCTAAAAGCTGTCGGTTCTGCCACTCCGAAATTCTTTCACACAAACTGCACAGAGAAATTGCCTCCCGCTTAATTTCCTGCGCGGTGTTTCTCAGCTGGAGCAGCAGATTCCGTTGTTCCTTGAGCAGACGTTCCCTGCCGGAACGCAGCCTGTCCTCCTCCTGAGCCACACTGCTCTGGGCGCAGGCCGCTTTTAGTTCATCTTGCCGCCTGCGTTTGAGGTCGATCTCCTCCGATACGCTGGCAAACCCGGCGGCGGCCCTCTCCGCCTCCGCTTTGCAGTCCGCCTCCTCCGCCTGATGCCGGTTGATCCGGCCCTCCAGGTCCTCCTTCTGCGCCCACAGAACCAAGAAGGTCTGCTGCTCCCAGCGGTCGATAGCAGTCTGCATATCCCGGTAGAGGCGGCTGATCTCCATCAGTTTTTCCAGCTTTTCCTCCTGCCGCTGGGCCAGCTGCTCATGGCGCTTGTAGTCCCGGATATTCTGCTGCATAGCCTCGATATCCGGCTTGTCCGGGATGTCGCAGATGTTTTCCGTAATGAATTTCTGGATATCCACAATAGGGCGGAAGGAGACCGCCTTTTTCAGCATACGGCTGACCTGTTCGTTGTGGACGTTCCACTTGGCCAGCATATCGGTGCGGTACTCCTTGTGGCTGTCATACAGCTTTTGACGCAGGCCATACTGTTGTTTCAGATAGACACGGAGGCTGGGAATGTCCATTGCCTCCTGCCCATCCAGAAAACAGTTCTCCGGAATACCGCCGTCGTAAATAAAAAAGCGCTCCTGCCGGCTCCCGTCGCTGCGGCAGTCGAAGACGATCCCGGTCACAAAGCGGCTGCCCTCCTCCTCATCCAGAAATTCGCAGACGATGTAGCTGGAAAAGTCTCTGCCTCGTCTGGAATAGGGGGAACCGCTGTCCATGTCGGCCCGCAGATATCCGTCCAGCGTCCGCTGGGACTTTTCATTGGCGGCCTGGTTGAAATTCCTGGCGTTCGTCTCGCCCAGAAGGACAATCTGCAGCGCATCGATTACGGTGGACTTACCCGCTCCGTTTTTCCCTGTCAGGAAGTTGATATACTCCACCTCGATGAGCTGTTTTGAGAAATAGAGCCAATTAATCAGCAGAATCTTCTTCAGCTTCTTCACTGTCTTCCTCCTTTCTCAGCACCGACACCACCGCGTCCAGCTTTTCGCTGGATACCACCGACAATACCGTGGGCAAAATCGCGAACTTACAGTTTCCCTGGCTGTATTTTCCCTCAATCCGCTGAATCACACAGTGGTTGTCCAGCAGGGTTAGCGCCCGCTTCACGTCCTTCATGTTGGGCCGTGCCGAAAGGATTGCGTAATCCGTTACCACCTTTTCCAGCAGATCCCGCACGGTACAGATAGCGTCGTGCTCCACCCCCAGGCGCTCCTGATTTTCATCATATATCATACGGATCGCAAGCAAAATGGCAGTCTGATCTTTATCCAATTGACAGCGGTTGGCCTCATCCGTGTTAATGACATAGAAATAGCCATTGAAATCGTCCTTGCGCAGGTCCCAGTCCAGCAGTGCCAGATATTCCCGCACCTCCGCATAGTGGCTGGACAGGAAGAGATAGTCCGGATTATTGATCCGAACTTTGTCCGCCCTGCACAGGGTCTTCACAAGATACGTCCGGCTGAGCAGCTGGTTGCAGACAGATTTAAACTGATCCAGCTCTTTCTGTGTCGCTCCATTGATCCAGTCCACATTCATGTCTTTTCCTCCCTGCGTTTGATTTGAAGCCGGGGGATAGCGTATCCGTTTTCCGAGTAAACTCCTTCCAGCTCACGGACTGTGTAAGTGGAAGACCTGTCGCCGCCAGTCAACACGGCAAGCAAACTCATGATGTAGGCTTTGTCGTCCTCCAGGTTCAAGTCCTCTGAGTAGCACACTTCGGCCTCTCCCAGCCATTGTTCCACATAGGCGGCGATCTCGCTCCTGCCATATTCCGAGTGCAGTAGAAGCTGGGCCTGCCTGGCCATCTCCGGGTCGATTTCCCCCTCCTGAATCAGCACTGGAGCCGCCTTTGTCCGTTTGCCCGGCCGCTTCCGGTACCAGACACTTTTCTCCGAGAGGAAGGACTGCTCATATAGCTGAAAGGCGGGCTGGATCTGCTCCACCAGCTCGGAGGCCCTTCGGTTTCTGGACAGCGCGGTCAGCAAATAATTCAAATTGCCCCGGACATTGTGATCCCGGTTGGTCAGGTTCTCAATTTTTTGTGTGGTTGCCCGGGTATACCGCCGGACCTGCTGGTCGATCTCATCCAGAAATTCATGCTCAATATTGTCGTAGCGCTCCTTGACCCAGAATATCTTGCGCAGCAGGTCGCTCCGGCAGGCGTTCAGATCACTCCCACGTCTGTCTTGAAGGGCAGCGTTGGACATGGCGGTCAGCAGGGCGTCGTCCTCCAGCCAGCCGGTCAATATTTTCTGGATCGGTACCCGATATTTGGGGACGGAGTCCTTGATTTTCAGTGGGCGGATGTATGCTTCCACCACTTTCTGGCCAAAATCATCGAAGTGGGAGGCAAGAACCGTATTGACCTGCTGCATATTGATTTGCAGCTGGAAAAAATGCTTTACATTGTGGTAGACCATTTGCAACAATTTAATCAGCGACTGCGTGTTATCATAGGCACTGTAAACTGCCGCCATTCTATCATAGACGCTGGTTCCCTCGCTGGCCACCTTCAATGCAGAATATGTGCCAAAGACGTAGGAGTAGCCCCGCATGGGGCTGTCGTCCCTCAGCTGGTGAAACAGCTCCAGCAGCCGGCTGCTGTACCCCGGAACGGTGATATATTCGTTAAAATCATCTCCCCGCTGTTTCTCTAACCAGCCCTTGCTGTTCAGCTTCCGAATCAGAAATCTGGCACGACCGGAGACATCACGCAGCTCTTCCTCGTCAATGTCTTCCCCCTCAAAGGTTGCCTCCGCCAGTTGCTGTTCCAGTTTGCCCCGCAGCATGGAGTATAACGTCTCTTCAGGAATCTTTAAATTTTCCTGGTACGACTCATAGAGGACATCCAGCGCATCTGCATACAAACTCCGGTTAGGAGAAGCCAGGACAGAAAAAAGCTCATTGGGAACCGCGTCAAATAGTTTCATATCTAATCCCCCTATAAGGAGTTATCTATGTTTGGAATCTTGATTTTTAACGGAGATCGCCCAGATATTGCATTGGAAGATGGAACCCTGTACGGGGGCCTGCACTGCGGCGATTGCTTCCGATATTACGCTGATGGCTGGCTGCATGTACGGCTGGAATATAATGAGGACGAGTGGGTACTTGTTTGCCATGAGAATCCTATTCCTATCAAATATGGAACACAAGTCAATTTATAAGGCCGATCATTACATTAATAGACTCTGAACTAGAAAACAGCTGTTCTCCTTATTTTTACTTTCCAGTCTTTGCAATCCCCCAAATCATTTCGCTTAGTTCATAGAGAAGCAACTGTCTGTCTTCAATGGCGGCTTTGTTCCAATTGGGCCATGCTCGCAGGATTTTATTTGTGCGGTTGATCGCAGTATCTATCCCCTGGTCCACCAACTCAGACAACGCAGAGGTAAGATAAAACTTGGATTGTTTATAGGCTTTAGCTTTCACATCATAGCCCTCGTTCTGGATAGACTTGTTGATGCTGTTTTCCAGCAATGTGAGATTGCCAAGCCGGTTCATGTAAATAGAGAATTCCTCCTCGGTTATGCTATACTGTGATTTATCAGGGCAGGTCTGGGGCATGATATGCTCAATTTCAACTGTAGACTGAACGTAGGAGGTCATATCCCCCACGATTGTTTGTTTCTGGCGCAGGGCATCTACATAGGCTGTGATTTTTCCCAAGATAAATTTGATTCGATATTGCTGCATACTGTTGAGGCTCAAACGCATGAAGTTGGATTGATTGTCCTGTTTCCAGGCAGTAATTATTGGTAAGATAGAACGGTTTACAAAAGCATTCAGATTTTCAACAGTGGTAATTTCTCGTATCTCCCCGCACCAAGTTGCAAAGGTTCGCTCAGTAATATTTGTAGTGATTCGGTTAATCACAGTATAGTAGACAACAGACTCAATAATTTCCTTGAATCTAATCATCGCATCCTCGTCCATGTTGGAGGCCGCAAGCAGGAGCATTAGATGGAGCTTATAAGATTTGCCGGCGAGCATGGTCACATTCTTCAAATGGATGTTGCCAGCAAGGTCATCCTTTGGGTTTCGGAATTTCATATAAAGATTTACATCATGCTTCATCTTTTCAACGAACTGAAATGGCTTCTCTTCGTATTGACACTGACCATTATTGCTTTTCAGCCAATCATATATTTGGTCTTCACGAAGTATGCCATCCTTTACAGCAGAGGTATTGTAGCTAGCCATAATAAAATAGCGGAGGAAACGGAGCGGTTTCTCCTCAATACTCTCCAAAGCACGGGTGATCTCCTTCCAGTTCATATTGAGTTCCTTGAACTTATTCCTGTCTACCTGACAGAATACCATGTTTTTCAAAAGATCCATGGAATCAAGCCCTTTACCACGCTGATTGATAGTTTCAAATATTTTCAGCGCATCGGTAATATCGTGGGTTTCAATACGTATAAAACTTGTTACCATCAGAAGAAAATACACAAACTTTTTTAATTGAGGCAAATCGGAGAACTTCTCAGACAAAAAATCCGTAATGATTTTAAAGGCATCAAAAAGCCTCTCTCCGCTCAGAGCCAAGTCCTTCGGCCGGCTCCCCCCGCTTTCGATCAACTCAAGGCAGTTGCCCGCATCCTCATACTGGAGCTGTAAATGGTAGCTGTGGATAGTGTCACCATTTGGATCCATCGTTGGACTATAGATGAGATTCTCAATCAAATCCGTTGATTCTCCAGCGGTTTTGTACAGATGCTTGACTGCACAGAGCATAAGAAAAAATGTTGTCAGCCGTTGTTGGCCGTCAATCAATTCGAATTGGCTTCCCGTATCGCAGGTGACGATAGTGCCAAGAAAGTAAGGTTTCTTGTTGTCTTCTTCAAAAGCCTCCAAAAGATCTGAGAGCAACTGTTCGACCTGATCGTTTGTCCAAACATACTCTCGTTGGTAGTCTGGAACGATGTAATGATCCTTGAATGCAGAAGAAATAGAATGATCGCTATATTTGATGTTCGTATCTGCCATGATTTTATCTCCCTTACCTATTCTATTCGTTCAGATAAAAAGGATGGCATCCATTTCGGGTGCCTGCTTCTCTATACTGCCTACACCATCCTCAGCACAAGTTGCCTTTTCCCTGTACTTGTGCTATTTTATATGAGTATACCACAAATTTCCCCCTGGGGGAAGTGTACAATGGAGGTGCAATGCCCGTGGTACGAGAAATTATGCGGGATGAAGCGTTTCTCTCCCAAAAGGCTGAACTGGCCACTTTGGAGGACTTGCCTGTCGCCCAGGATCTGCTGGACACCCTGACCGCCCACAAGGACGGCTGTGTGGGCATGGCGGCCAATATGATCGGCGTCTGCAAGCGGATCATCGTCTTTGACAACGATGGCACATACATGGTGATGCTCAACCCGGAGGTTATCAAGAAGTCCGGCCCCTACGAGGCTGAGGAGGGCTGTCTCTCCCTCACCGGTACCCGGAAGGCCAAACGCTGGCAGTCCATCAAGGTGCAGTATCAGAACGAGCAGTTTCAAACACGCTTCAAGACCTTTACTGGCTGGACGGCACAAATCATCCAGCACGAAATCGACCACTGTGAAGGAATTCTGATTTGAACCGGGAGGCCTGTACATGAAATGTGTCATCATCTTATCCGACACCCACGGCCTGCTGCGGCCGGAGGTGGTGGGATACCTGTCCCAGGCAGATGTCATCATCCACGGCGGCGATATCAACACCCAGGCCATTGTGGACAAGCTCCGGGAGTACGCCCCGCTCTATATTGTCCGAGGGAATAACGACAAGGACTGGGCGGAGGAGTTGCCGCAAAGCCTCTTATTTTCCATCGAGGGCATCCATTTCTTCCTGATTCACAACAAGAGGGATGTTCCTCCAGATTTGTCCGACACGGATGTGGTGGTTTACGGACACTCCCACAAGTATGCCTGTGAGGAGCGGAATGGTGTTCTGTGGCTGAACCCCGGCAGTTGTGGACGTCGGCGCTTTGACCAGGAAATCACCTTTGCTGTCATGACCGTTGACGGAGGACATATTCAAGTTGAGAAAGTAATCATTCCTCATGAAAAGAAATAATGAGATAGAACTGGGCCTGACCATTCCCCTCCAGCGACACTTACACATCAAAACACTCCCTTACGGCCAGGAATCAGACCGCCGCTTCTGCTGGGATCTCCACGTCATTCCGCTGCGGGGCAGGCCCAGTCTGCTGGCGGTCCACTGCCATACGCGATACACATTTGTGCTGTCCGATCTCAGCCATCCGGAATGGGAGTGCCTGCCGGACATTTTCCTGGACGGTCTGCGGCTCAGTTTATCCGCCTCCGGTTTTCCCGCAGAAACGACGAAGGAGCTGTGCGGTTCAAACCCGCCTCTGTTCACCAGGACTCATGGTCGCCGGGAGGTGGCCTTTTTAAACCGCGCCTGGGAGGATGTGATGGCTACGGAACTGGCTCTGGACGAAAACAGCCAAAGTCAGCCCCTGCTGGATCAGCTGGTCAACGCCAAACTCCGCCGCTGCGCGGGAATAGAAGGCCTGGACACAGCGGCAAGGCGGCTGACGGAGATGCTTTCCCAAATCTGAAAGGAGGGGACTCTATGCGCATCATCATCGCCCCGGCGAAGAAAATGGTAGTGGACACGGACAGCTTTGCCGTGGACGATTTGCCTCAATTTATAGAGCAGACAGAGCAGCTGAAGGCTGTCCTCCAGGGTATGTCCTCCAAGGACTTACAGACCCTCTGGAAGTGCAATAACTCCATCGCCAAACTGAACATAGAGCGGCTGGAACAGATGGATTTGCGCCGCAATCTCACTCCGGCGATTCTCTCCTACGAGGGCATCCAGTACCGCTACATGGCCCCCGGTGTGATGACAGCGGCCCACCTGGACTACCTCCGGGAACACCTGCGCATCCTCTCCGGCTTCTACGGCCTGCTGCGGCCCTTTGACGGCGTGACCCCCTACCGCCTGGAGATGCAGGCCCGTCTGTCCGTGGACGGCGCGGGGGACCTGTACGCCTTCTGGGGCGGGCGGCTGGCGGAGCAGCTGGCGTCGGAGACGGACTGGGTGCTGAATCTGGCCTCCAGGGAGTACAGCAGAGCGGTGGAGGGTTATCTGCCTAAAACCGTCCGGTTCGTCACCTGTGCCTTTGGAGAGTTGAAAGACGGCAAGGTCATCGAAAAGGGCACCAAATGCAAGATGGCTCGTGGGCAGATGGTACGCTGGCTGGCGGAAAACCAAATCAAAAGCCCGGAGGATCTCCAGGCCTTTGACCAGCTGGGCTATCAACTCTGCCGCTCCACATCGGTGGGGAATCACACCGCTTATCTTTGGATACAGTCCCACAAGGATTGAGCCGCTTCCTGGCCGGGAGCGGTTCAATATTCCGTATTCAGCAGAAAATCCGCAACGTGCATCATCTTGATCCCCTGGTAATTTCCGCTGGTCTGTTTGTTGATGCGGGGGTATTTTTATATTGCGAAAGTATATGGTTATAACCGCAATACTCACTTAATATCAAAAGTTTTGCGGTTTATATCTGCAAAACTTTTTCACTAAGACAGCTTCGACGGCTTCCAGCATCAGAGAATATCCCATATAAAATCCCCAGATTCAGGGAAAACTGAATCCGGGGTGATAAATTATGGGATTTTTCCGCGATACAAATAGGACAGGCCCCTATTTTGAGGGCTGGTACTTCAAGCAACAGAACCCGCAGGGGCAGACTCTCGCGCTGATTCCCGCATTCCATATCGATAGAGATGGACGCCGCACCGCCTCCCTCCAGGTCATTTCAAAGGATCAGGCGTGGTGGCTGGAATACCCGGAAGCACATCTGAAAGTCTCCCGGCAGCCTTTTCAGGTACAGATTAGACAGTCCAGCTTTGGCAGTCAGGGGATTGACCTCCATATCCGGCAAGACAATCTTTCCCTCTGCGGCTCTCTGCGCTACGGTCCTTTTACCGCTCTGCGGTCTGACATTATGGGACCGTTTCGATTTTTCGCAGGAATGCAGTGCTCCCACGGCGTCATCAGTATGGGTCATTCCCTGAGTGGAACGCTGAAATTGAACGGTGAGCGTTTGGACTTCTCCGACGGGATTGGATACATTGAAACAGACCGGGGCCGCTCTTTTCCCAGCAGATACCTTTGGACACAGTGCGTTTGGGACAGGCCGGAGCAGGGCAGTCTTATGCTTGCAATTGCGGCGATCCCCCTGCCTGTGGGCGGCTTCACTGGCTGTATCTGCTCTGTTTTATACTGTGACCAGGAATACCGCCTGGCCACCTACCGGGGCGTCAAAATCGAGGCGTGGTCTTCCGCCGGCGCAGTGATCCGCCAAGGGAAATACCGCCTGGAAGTTGAATTGCTGAACGAGCGGCGG
>OFFT01001612.1_pt1 | contig 13231 bp, 16 predicted proteins | sample 1521581 | NCBI WGS metagenome assembly OFFT01 (sample SAMEA3504084, study PRJEB24116) | mouse gut metagenome | biome: mouse gut; feature: mouse-associated habitat; material: faeces | place: Denmark | collected 2011
GGACATTCAGCTCCATGGGATCGCCCAAGGGGGCCACCTTGCGGACAAAAATCTCCACGCCCTTGGTGATGCCCATGTCCATGATCCGGCGCTTCACCGGGCCTTCGCCGTGGAGCTTCGCCACAGTCACGGTTTCGCCCACCTTCACATCTTTTAATGTTTTCATGCTGCTCTCCTCCTTTTTGATTTCTTAAACCATAATGCGGTTTGCCATGGTCTTATCCAGCGCGATGCGGCTGTCCTTTACCTGCACGATCAGATTTCCTCCAATCTCGCTGACCACCGTCACATCGCTGTCCACCACAAAACCCAGCTCCGCCAGATGCTGGCGCACATCGTCCTTGCCGGAGATTTTGCGGACCGTGACCGTCTCTCCGGCCTTTGCCATTGTCAGCGGCATCATTCCTTCGCCTCCTCCTGCAACGCGGTTAGTAAAACCTAACCTTGAAATCAGCCTTAGTTTACCACCGCTAACCAACCTTGTCAAGTCCATTTCAAGAAAAACTTGCTTTTTTAGTTAGAATGTGCTAACCTATGCACAGGGATTTATGTGGGAGGAGGAATTTTTGTGAATATCCACGAATCTGCCGAGGACTATTTAGAGACGATCTTAAAACTCCGGGAAGATCACGGAATGGTGCGCTCCATTGATATTGTCCATGAATTGGGCTTTTCCAAACCCAGCGTCAGCATCGCAATGCGAAATCTCCGAGAGAACGGCTATATTCAGATGGATGATGAAGGCTATATCACGCTTTTGCCTCCCGGTGAAGAAATTGCCCAGCGTATCTATGACAGGCACAAGCTGTTGACGCAGGTTTTTATTCAGTTGGGTGTTTCCCCGGAGACAGCGGCGGCGGACGCTTGCAAGGTAGAACATGATCTGAGCGATGAAACCTTTGAGAAAATCAAGGCCCATACCGCTGGCGGAAATTGTCCCCTGAAACCGATTTGACCACATAGGAGAAACCAGCCCCAAGGCTTATGGGGCCGGTTTCTCCTATGCTATTTCAGCTTGATTCCAACAGATTTGTCATGCTCCGCAGGCTGACGCCTAACGTAGAGAGGTTATGCAGCATGGCGGAGGTAGCCGGAGGCAGGACGCCAAATGCTCCAAGGGCAATCAGGGAGCCGTTGAAGCCCATGACAAAGCGGTAATTGGAGCGGATGCGCCCGGTCAGTTTGCCAGCGATCCGCCGCAGGCTGACCAGCTCATGGAGATCATCCGCCGCAATGGTGATGTCCGCAATCTCTCTGGCAATGGCCGCGCCGTCACTGATGGCAATGCCCACATTGGCCTTGGACAGCGCCGGGGAATCATTGATACCATCCCCGATCATGATGACCGTATGGCCCTTTGCCCGTTCCGCCTCCACAAAGCTGGCCTTATCCGCAGGCAGGATTTCCGCATGGTATTCGTCCACGCCCACCTCCGCAGCAATAGCAGCGGCGGTGCGCTCGCTGTCCCCGGTGAGCATGACGGCCCGCCGGATGCCCAACCAGCGAAGCTGCCGGATCACGGCTCTCGCCTCTGGCCGCAGGGGATCGGAGATACAGACCACAGCGGACAGCACGCCGCCGATGGCCAGATACAGATGGGAATATTGATCCGGCAGGGAATCGTAACGCTCCTGTTCCCCCTCTGGAATGGCACAGTGTTCGTCCTCAAAGACAAAGTGGGCGCTTCCGATAATCACACGCCGGCCATTGACTTCGCTGACAATGCCGTGGGCCACAATGTATTCCACCTCGGAGTGCATTTCCTCATGGGACAGCCCCCGCTCCCGTGCGGCCTGGACAACCGCGTTGGCCATGGAATGGGGGAAATGCTCCTCCAGGCAGGCGGCCAAGCGCAGCATATCCGCCTCGTTCTGCCCGCCGAAGGGAATGACCTCCGCAACCACCGGGCAGGCATGGGTCAGGGTGCCGGTTTTGTCAAAGACCACCGTATCCGCCTGGGCAACCGTTTCCAGGTACTTGCCGCCCTTCACCGTCACATGGAACCCGCTGGCCTCCCGCATAGCGGATAGGACAGCCAGGGGCATTGCCAGCTTCAGGGCGCAGGAGAAGTCCACCATGAGAACAGACAGGGCGCGGGAGACATTCCGGGTCAGCAAATAAGTGAGCAGACTGCCCGCCAAGGTATAGGGTACCAGCCGGTCCGCCAGATTTGCCGCGCGGCTCTCCGCCGTGGATTTCAGGGACTCCGATTGTTCGATCATAGCAACGATCTTGTCATACCGGCTGCTGCCTGACTGGCCGGAGACTTGGAGAACGCACTCGCCCTCCTCCACCACCGTCCCGGCGTAGACCGTCATACCCGCGCGCTTGGGAACCGGGATAGATTCCCCGGTGAGGGACGCCTGATTGACCATGACCTCGCCCTCTGTAATCACTCCGTCCAGAGGGATCAGACCGCCCAGCCGGACACATACCTGGTCGCCGGTCTGGATTTGGGACAGCGGCGTAAGGACTTCACCCTGGGGCGTTTTCAGCCACACCCGGTCGATGTTCAGCGACATACATTGCGCCAGATCGCTGACAGACTTTTTGTGGGTCCATTCCTCCAGCAGTTCGCCAAGGCCCAAGAGGAACCGCACTGAGGATGCGGTGGAGAAATCGCCACGGAGCAGGGAGATACCGATGGAGAGGGCATCCAACACCTCCACAACCATCTGCCCCCGCAGGAGGCATCGCAAACCACGGAACAAATGGGGGATCGCTTTCCAAACGGTATAGGCGATCCGGAGAGGAGCGGGGAAAAAGAGGACGGAGACGGCTTTCGCCGCTGCCATGCCCACCAGCTTTTCCTCATAGGTCCGATTCAGCGCCCGGCTGCTGCTGATTGGAGGGTGCAGGCCATCCATCTGGTAGGAAAACCGGCTGAACGCCCGAAGAATCTCCGCCTGGGAACCCTGATACTCCACAATGGCGCATCGGGTCCGCTCGTGGACGGAGGCGCGGATGACTTGGGGAAGTCTTTGGAGATAGCACTCCAGCAGATCGGCCTGCTCCAGAGACATTCGGGGCTGGGCCATTTGGACCCGGATACGGCCCCGGCTTCGGTGTTTGATGATTACTTTCATTTCAACCTCCAAGGGCAAAAGACAGGGGGCCGCAGCCCCCTGTCCTGTGTGTATGGGTCAGGTTTCCTCGGCGTCCGTAGTTTCCTGCTCCGCCCGCTGGGCGTTGAGGTCCTTGGCCGAGGCCAGTATGTCGGCGGCGTTCTCCTGCACAGTGGTCACGGTTTCCATGACCGATTCCTTCATCCGCAGAGCGGCGGCTGTGGCGTGGGTATAGGCTTTTTTTGCGTCCCGGCTGGACAGCAGCTTCAGTCCGGCAGAGCCGAACAGGACCCCGCCCGCAAAGACAGCCAGGTTTTTGACGCACTTATCACAATCCATAAAATTTCCTCCTGATTTTTCTCTTACTTGCGCTTGTACCCTGTGAGCATCACCATGACCATGCAAAAGACGGCGCCCCAGGCCCAAAAGCGGTGCTGCTTCATCGGAATCACCTCCACCTGACGGAAAACCGCCGTTTTTGCTGGCGCTGCTGGTATATGAGGAATGACTGTTTGCTTGGATCAAGTGAATTATATCGGTCAAAAACACGGGGAGTCAAGACGAACCGTATGCTTTTTCAAACTTTCTGTTGGACCACGCTGCGTCAAGGGATTTCCTGCGAATGCTCCAGCACCTGCATCAGCTTGCGAAAACTTTCCTCACTGATGGCGTGTTCCATGCGGCAGGCGTCTTTCTCGGCGGTGTCAGGAGCAACACCCGCTTCAATCAACCACTGCGTAAAGAAGCGGTGCTTTGCGTAAATCCTCTCCGCCGTTTCCTGGCCGACCTCGGTCAAGTACAGGTAGCCGTCCGCGTCCCTGGTGAGGAACCCGCCCTGGCGCAAAAGCCGCAGTCCATGGCTGACGCTGGTCTTGGCGTAGCCCAGGTATTGGGACACATCAATGGCCCGCACCTGTCCCATGCGCTGACCTAAAATCAGGACCGCCTCCAGATAATCCTCCCCAGAAGCCCGTAATTCCATTTCGATCACCACCTCTTATGCCGGGACTGCCAGCCGCTCAATGGGGATTCCCTGCTCAAACATGGCTACATAGGTCTGGATGCACCTGCGGTAGCAGGCGAAGCACACCTGCATTTCCGCCGGATCGCCGTAGGATTTCCAGAAGCCGCAGCAGGTAAAGTTCCGGCCATGGTTTTCAATAAAGCCGATCACATCCCGGAGAGGGTATCCCAGGAATACGCCGATCTCATGGGGAAACTCCGGCTGTGTCCGCAGACGGTATGAAAGCTGTTCCAGCAGGCCGTCCAGGTTTGTCCTCTCATATCCGGCCTCCGCCAAAAAGCTCTGGTAAGCATCGTCAGACAGCATTTGTTCCAAACGGTTATGCCGGTACACAAAGACGATCACCGAGCTGGAACTGGGCCGCTCCAAAAGTATCTGAACGGTAAGGCCGAATGGAGCTAACTGCTTGTTCCATTGGCAAACCTTCTGTCGGGAGACTTCCAGCGGGGAATGATTGAAGCAGAAGATGCTTCCCGGTTTCATCCCCGCCAGCGTGGGGGCGCACTGCCGGACCAGCACGGCCTCAAAGGTCCGGGAAATGTCCTGACTCACCACGCCGCCAGCTTCCGGCCCAGCTCCTTGCAGGCTTCCTCGCTCTCTGCGTCCGGGGCCTCGTTGACCATCAGGCCGTTCTCATCCAGGAGGTTGGCCCCGGCGTCGTCACAGCGTTTGCACCAGTCCCGCATCCACTGGCCGTCTCCCCAGCCATAGGAGCCAAACAGCGCGATCCGCTTGCCGCCGAGGGAACCCTCCAGAGCGGAAAACATCGGCTCGAACTCCGCCTCCTCCAGCACCTCGCTGCCCATGGCGGGGCACCCAAAGGCCACGGCGCTGTAAGCGGAGAACTGACTGGCAGAGAAATCCCCAGGCCCCAGCAGCTCCGCCTCGCCGCCAGCGGCCCGGACGCCCTCGGCAATGTAATTGGCCATAGTCTCCGTGTTTCCGGTTCCGCTCCAGAATACGATTGCGATCTTGTTCATGTCGAACACTCCTTCATAAAAATATTTTTGGTTGTAGTTATCCTAAACTAACTTTTGCAGCCAGAGAAGCCCCAAGGGGAGATAGCCTTGGGGGAAGAAAGTAGGAGGTCATCCTGCCACTGTGGTTAGATATCGCTAACTGCAAAGCATACGTTAGCACAGGCGGCTATTTTTGTCAAGGGGCAAATTGGAAATTTTTTATAACGCCATTTTCTTGAACGGGTCTTGAACGGGTATAGAGATAATAGATAAAATTTCACATTCTGTCCGCTTTTTTCTTGTTCAATCATGCGGTTGTGTATGACTAACCCAGTATGTTATACTGACTTTGCTGTGCGTCGTGATGGGCGAGTCTCTCAGATTGCCGTCTGACGCATTCCTTTGTACCTTATAGTTAGCTATAACTAACTTTTTGCGGAGGTGGCTGTCATTAAAAAACATTTGACTACGATTGTTTTGTTCGCTCTGCTCCTGGTGCTGGCCGTTTGGTCGCTGTTTATTGGCGTTCTGGACGTAGAGCTATCAGGACTTTTGCAAGGGGACCGGGAGCATTTGGAGGTATTCCTGATCTCCCGCCTGCCCCGCCTTTTGGCGATCCTCTGCACCGGGATCGGCATGAGCGTAGCGGGTCTTATCATGCAGCAACTTTGCATGAATAAATTTGTTTCTCCAACCACAGGGGCCACCATTTCCTCCGCACAGTTCGGTATCCTGCTGGCGCTGCTGTTCATGCCCAATTCCACCCTGTGGGGGAGAGCCGTTTTTTCTTTCGTATTTGCGGTCCTTGGCACCTGGATATTCGTCTGGTTCATTCAGCGCATCCAGTTTAAGGACGTGGTGATGGTTCCGCTGGTGGGCATCATGTTCGGCAATGTGATCGGCGGCATTACAAATTATCTGGCGTACAAGTATGAAATGACGCAGGCGCTCTCTACCTGGCTGGTAGGCCACTTCTCCATGGTCCTGCGGGGACGGTATGAGATCGTTTGGCTGACGGTTCCGCTGGTGGTGCTGGCCTTTCTGTTTGCAAATCATTTCAACATTGTGGGCATGGGAAAAGACTTCTCGCAAAATCTCGGTGTTCCATACAACTTTGTGTTGTTCCTGGGTTTGACGATTGCCGCGATGATCACCGCCTCCGTTGTTGTGGTGGTAGGCTCCATCTCCTACATCGGCCTGATCGTCCCCAATCTGGTGGCGATGTTCAAGGGTGATAAGATCCGTGGTACATTGATTGATACGGCCCTGTTTGGAGCGTTATTTGTGCTGGTGTGCGACATGGTGGGCCGGATGGTGATCTTTCCGTATGAGCTGCCCATTGAATTGATCGTCGGCATCATTGGAAGCGTCCTTTTTGTGGCCCTGCTGCTCTATCGTCTCCGCCATGGGCGGAAAGCGATTCGTCTGAACAGGAAGGAGGGCGGCGTGGCATGAATACTACCGCTGTACGGGCCAATCGCCAGAAGCTGGCCATCCTCGCCGCGCTTGTCCTGCTGTGCGCCGCAGGGTATATGCTGGTGGGGGTCCATTTTGACAACGCAAAGCTGTTTCAGTATGCGATGAAGATACGCTTTCCCAAATTGATCGTTATGCTCATTACCGCTTTTGCCATTGGCGGGGCGTCTATCGTGTTTCAGTCTGTTATCAACAATACCATCGTAACCCCCTGCCTGCTGGGTATGAACTCTCTCTATACGCTGATCCATACCGCAGTTGTCTTTGCGGCGGGGTCCGGCAGTATTCTGGCCGCAAACGCAAACTGCTCGTTTGCAGTGGACTTGGTGCTAATGGGCGTAGTGGCAACGGTGGTTTACAGTTTCCTGTTCAAAAAGACAAAGCACAATGTACTCTATGTACTGCTCATCGGCACAGTTTTATCCTCTTTCTTTTCCAGCATCCAGAGTACCCTCACCCGCGTGATGGACCCCAACGAGTACGACAATCTGTTGGCGACTCTGGTGGCCAGCTTCAGCAACATCAACTCGGAGATCATTGTCATATCGCTGATTGTGCTGGCGGCTATTGTTTTTGCCCTTCGGAGAGAGCTGGCCCTGCTGGACGTGATCACGCTGGGGAAGGATCAGGCCATTAACCTGGGCGTGGATTATGACCGATGCGTCCGCCGCCTGCTGCTGGGGGTCACGCTGTGCATTGCCGTGGCTACCGCCATGGTTGGACCCATCTCCTTTCTTGGCCTCATCATCGCCAACCTGTCCCGGCAGCTCTTGAAAACCTACCGCCACACGCAGTTGATTCTCGGCTCCGCTTTGTTCGGCATGATCGTATTAGTGGGCGGTCAGCTCCTTGTGGAACACGCCTACTCCTATACAATCCCGGTCAGCGTGTTTATCACAGTGGGCGGCGGTGTGTATTTCCTCTATCTACTTCTTACCAACAGGAGGACTTGACCATGCAGGTAAAAGATTTGACAAAGCGGTACGATGGGAAAACGGTGGTAAATGAGGTCAGCTTTGCCATTCCCAAAGGGAAAGTGATTTCTTTGATCGGCCCCAACGGAGCGGGAAAGTCAACCGTCATGGGCATCATTTCCCGGCTGATCGCACGGGACGGCGGAACGGTGGACTTTGAAGGCTCGGATATTGGAAAATGGAAAAGCCGGGAGCTGTCCAAGCGGCTGGCCATCCTGACGCAGACCAACAATATCCAGATGAAGCTGACTGTGCGGGAGCTGGTGACCTTTGGCCGTTTTCCCTATTCCGGGGGAAGGACTACGGCGGAGGATCTGGAGATTATCGACCGGGCCATTTCCTACATGGAATTGGGGGCCTTTGAGGATCAGTTTATTGACGAGCTTTCCGGCGGCCAGCGCCAGCGGGCGTATATCGCCATGGTGATTGCCCAGGACACAGAGTATGTCCTGTTGGATGAACCGACCAATAATCTGGATATTTACCACGCCACCAACATGATGAAAATCGTCCGTCGCCTCTGCGATGAGCTGGGCAAGACGGTGATTTTAGTGCTGCACGAGATCAACTACGCGGCATTCTATTCTGATTATATCTGTGCGTTTAAGGACGGCAGGATTGCCAAGTTCGGCACGGTAAAGGAGGTGATGACCAAGGAAAATCTATCCCAGGTGTACGGCGTGGACTTTGAGATCATGGAGATCGCAGGCCGTCCGCTGTCCATCTATTACTAAGCCCCCACATTTTTCGGTACTTTATTTGAAAAGGAGAACAACGCTATGAAAAAATTGATGTCCCTGCTCCTCGCCGCCGTGCTTGTGCTTGGCCTCGCCGCCTGCGGCGGACAGGCCGGCGGTGCGCCTGATACGAACCAGCAGGAGAACCCTACAGCTCCGGTTTCCGATGAATCGACTCCCTCTGGAAATCCCTCAACTCCTGCCGCTCCTGAAACCATCACCATCACCAGTCTGAACGGCAATCGGGAGCCTGCGGAGTTGGAGGTTCCCTATGACCCCCAGCGTATCGCCATTCTGGATATGGCAAGCTTGGATATCTTGGACACGTTGGGCGTGGGGAATCGTGTAGTCGGCTCCGCCTCTACCAGTCTGGATTACCTCCAGAGCTATGTGACGGATGAGAACATCTCCAACCTGGGAACGATTAAAGAGGCCGACTTGGAAGCTGTCATGGCCTGTGAGCCTGATGTGATCTTCATCGGTGGGCGTCTGAGCAAGTCCTATGACGCACTCAGTGAGATCGCCCCGGTGGTCTATCTGGCTACCGACAGCAGCATTGGCGTGGTGGAGTCTGTCCGTAAAAATGCCGCCACGATTGCTTCCATGTTTGGTCTGGAGGATCAGGTGGCATCGCTGATGGGCGGATTTGACAGCCGCATTGAGACGCTGAAAGCATTTGCGGAGGGCAAGAACGCCATTGTGGGCCTGTGTACCAGCGGCGGCTTTAACGTCCTGGGCAACGACGGCCGCTGCTCCATCATCGGCGTGGAGATCGGATTTGAGAATGTGGGCGTGGATGCCAACATTGATACCTCCACCCATGGGAACGAGGCGTCCTTTGAGTTCATCGTGGACAAAAACCCGGAGTACATCTTTGTCATGGACCGTGACGCCGCCATTGCCACAGAGGGCGCACAGCTCGCCCAGGAGATCGTGGAGAATGAGTTGGTCGTGGGAACGGATGCCTACAAAAACGGGCACATTGTGTATCTGGCCCATCCCGCTGTGTGGTACACCGCCGAGGGCGGCGTCACCGCGCTGGATTTGATGCTGGCGGACCTGGAGAGTACCCTGCTGCAATAAAGCAAAAAGCTCCGGCGTGGTTATGAAAACCATGCCGGAGCTTTCTACTGCAATTAGAGCTTTAGAGGGTAAGTTCCGTCTCCTGCCAACAAAAATTGGGGAGAACGGGGCGCGTTTCAGCTCAATGGTGTCCGTGGCCGCGGCCCTGGCAGGCTCTGGACAATCCCGCGGGCATCCGCTTCTCCCAGTCAGCCAGCAGTACGGACAGCATACGCTCTAGCTCTGCACGTTCGTGGGTATTCAATGCGGACAGGGCATCCTCTTGCTCCCAATTGCCATGGTGGAGAACAAAGCCGCATTTTTGCAGCAGGCCCAGAGGACCATCTAACCTCTTATGTTCCACCGGCTCCTGCCCAAAGCGGATTCTTCCCTTGTTGCACCGCAGAGAATCTATGGGGCACCGGTTGTCGCACTGGTCACAGCAGTGTTGTTCGCTCATCATACGCTCTCCTTTTTGTTATTGCTTTTGTAGAAAGAAAAAAAGCGCAAATCCAGGCAAAAGCTTGGATTTGCGCATCTCTATCATGCTACTCAGCATTTTTATTATACCAGATTTCCCGGATTTGTCAAGATTTTTCCCAAATAACTTCAACGGAATTATCAACTTCGATTCGCAAAGCAGCGGTTGAAGATTATCAAAAATCAGGCTTGACTTTTGGGATCGTCCAGTGCTATAGTATCAGTGCAACGTGTAGCGTCACTGCGTAATTCCAGTTGATTGCTGCTCGTTGTTTTCTATTTGCCACAAAATCAATACCGGAAAGCGCGCGGCCAGAAGGCATAAGTCCAGCTCTTCTTGCCGGGCGCTTTCTCATGCTCAAAGGAGGAACAAATTATGGAGCAAAAAGCAAACACTTTTCTTGAAACTGAGCGGATCGGCAGGCTGATGGCAAAGTATGCTCTGCCCTGTGTCATCTCTCTTCTGGTGGCGGCGCTCTACAACATAGTGGATCAAATATTTTATTGCCAATGCGGAATATCTTGGTTCCTACGGCAACGCTGCCAACACCGTGGTTTTTCCGCTGACGGTAGTGGCGCTGTCCATTGCCGTGATGATTGGAGACGGCTGCTGTGCGTTTGTCAGCATCAGCTTGGGACGGAATGATCAGGAGTCCGCCCACAAGAGCATCGGCAGTGCAGTCCTGCTGTGTGTCATCTCCAGCCTGGTTTTGACGGCAATCTATCTGTCCTTTCAGGAGCCAATGCTGACCCTGTTCGGCGGATAAGTCAACGAAGAGACGTTCTGCCATGCCAAAGAGTATTTCTTTTGGATTACCCTGGGGGTACCGTTCTATATGTTCGGTCAGGCCCTCAACCCTATCATCCGCTCGGATGGAAGTCCTAAAGCCTCTACCTTGGCGGGGGCGCTGGCCAATGTCATTTTGGACCCCGTGTTCATCTTTGTGTTCCGCTGGGGGATGATGGGCGCGGCAGTCGCCACAGTGCTGGGACAGATCCTTACCGCCGCGCTGGCTGTCTGGTACCTGTACCACATGAAGGCTGTTCGGCTGGAAGGGCAGAGCTTTCGGATTCATGGCAAGCTTGCGGGGAAATATCTGCCCTTGGGCATCTGCAGCTTTCTGTCTCAAATCTCTCTGGTCATGGCGATGGCGGCGATTCAGAATATGACGCTGAAATACAGCGCCATCGACCCGATCTTCGGGCAGATACAGTATACCCAGATTCCCATGGCGGTGCTGGGGATCGTGATGAAGTTCTTCCAGATAGTCATTTCCATCTCCGTGGGACTAGCGGCTGGGTGCATCCCGGTGGTAGGCTATAATATCGGCGCGGGCCGCAGGGACCGGGCCAAGTCCCTCTTTATCCGTCTGCTGGCCGCAGAGGCCATTGTCGGAGCTGCGGCGCTGCTGATTGTGGCGCTGTACTCCGAATGCCGGGTGGGAGAACATATGTCCTATGAAGATGCCCGGAAATTTGTTGCCCCCATCCTTGCAGATTACGGGGCGGAAGAGTATTTTTCCCCGGAGGAAAAGAACTATCTGGACAATCCGGATTCCACGGAAAAGGAGCAAATCCAGTTTGCCTGGCAGTACGAGAATCTGTGGGTGATGGAGTGGGCACTGGGCCTGACCGACGATCTGTTCTGGCCGGACCGCATCTGCGATGTGCCCGCTTCGGCCAGGCTGATGCAAAACCACCCCACCATGGAGGCACTGCTGGCAGCGGCAAAGCTGCGCCCCCGGAAGGAGCTGCTGGACCAGGCCGACCTGATCTACCGCCTCCACTGGGCCTGCGTGGACGCCCGGGTGATGGGTATGCCCGCCCCCCAGGAGCTGGAGGAAGGCGTGGTCATGGAGCGCCACCGGGCTCTGTTCTGGCTGGCCGGCTGCGACGAGATGTGCGGCTGGGACGATGTTGATTTATCTACCTGAGTACGATAAAAGGGACAGCCCTGTGGGGCTGTCCCTATTTGTTAAGTGCGGCGCGGCGTGCGTTTTTGATACCGGTGAGGGCGGTAATGTCCTTTTTCAGCCAAAATCCCTCCAGAGGAGAGTACCAGCACAGGTCCTTTCGCTTTTTGAAGATACGGTATGCCATGTCTGAGTTGTCATAGATGTGGCACACGTCGCAGACAGGCACGAGCTTGGGAACCAGCCCCAACGCTCTGTGGTAACGGGAAATGATTTTATCCACCGGAACATCGTGCCCGCCCGCTGAGACGCGGCCAGAAACGCGAGCCACGTTGATATAGGGGCTGGAGGTCAATACATAATAACAGCGGATAAAATAACCCTTTTCCTTGGCCCGCTGAAGCAAGAGCAGATTCCGCTCTGTGGACAGCACCGTTTCAAAGCAAAAGCTTTGCTGTGCGGCCAGACAGGACTCCCGCCGTGCTTCCGCGAGCTTGGCTGCCTCCAGGTTTTCGCACCCCAACGCGCGCTGGATGTCGTCGGCGTTGATATATGGGATGCCTTTTGGGCGGAGAATCTCGGTAAATGTGCTCTTGCCGGAGCCGTTCGGCCCCGCGAACACTACGATTTCCGGTTTTTTAATTGAGGCGCTCACTGTATCGCCCCTGTTCCGCGGCGCTGCCCATAGGAGTGATGCTTCCGTCCGGATTTTCCATGTAGATTTCTCTGGTTTTAGGGTCAAACCGGACAATGGGCTGCCCCAAGGCGCGTTTTTTTTGCAGCTCCAGCTTAACGGCCAGCCGCGCGTTTTTGACCAGAATGCTGTCGTCAGGAATTTGATCGGCCATCGTCTGTCAACCACCTTTCCGCTTGCGGTATAGCCTTATGCTTACACGTTTATTATACTCAAAAGTCCCTAAAAAGTCCAGTGTTAAAAAATTTCTTCAACCCCTCAACAATTTCCCCTTCCCAATCGTGTAACAGACAGAAGGGACAGAAAGGAGGCGGAGACGGATGGGCGCGTACAGCCGGGAGGAAATAGAGGTCATTTACCGGCGGCATTTCAAGCTGGTGTATCAGGTATGCCTGGTGCTGATGAAAAACGCGCCCGACGCCGAGGACGCCGTGCAGACTGTCTTTCGCCGGGCGATGGAGCGGGGCGAGGCCTTTCGTGATCCGGAGCACGAGAAGGCGTGGCTCATCGTCACCGCCAGGAACGAGTGCCGGGACCAGCTGAAGCACTGGTGGCGCAGGTGCCGGGAGGACGCTTCCGCCCTGGACACCCTGACCTGGGAGGAGCCGTCGGACGGCCTGGTCTGGGAGCAGGTGGCCGCTCTGCCGGAGAAATACCGGTTGGTGCTGTACCTCCACTACTACCAAGGCTATGCCACTGACGAGATTGCCCAAATACTCAGGCAAAATCCCTCAACTGTGCGTTCCTGGCTGCTTCGCGCGAGAAAAAAACTAAAATTACGATTGGAGGCGGAAGGCTATGGACCCCAGAGAACTTAACCAGATGTTTGAGCAGCTGGCACCTACTC
>OFFT01001617.1_pt1 | contig 13213 bp, 5 predicted proteins | sample 1521581 | NCBI WGS metagenome assembly OFFT01 (sample SAMEA3504084, study PRJEB24116) | mouse gut metagenome | biome: mouse gut; feature: mouse-associated habitat; material: faeces | place: Denmark | collected 2011
GCAAGGCGGTTGTCCAGCATCCGCACTTCATCCGGCGTGAGCAATTCGCGGCCCGCCGATTGAAAATTCTGGCTGAAGGAGCCGTTGCGCCCCTTGCTCTGGCTGCTGGTCTGTGTCTGGATCGTCTCCTTGCCCAGCAGCTCGGAAATGTATTTGTGCGTGTCTTTTTCATTCCCGCCCAGATAGATGAAGGTATCCGCGTTGCCGATGATGCCCTCCCAGTCGTCCTTGAACAGCGCCTTCAACTGCGAGATATTTTGCAGGATGATGGTGGCCATGACGTTCCGGGAGCGCATAGTGGCCTGGAGCCGGGCATAGCCGTCCGGGAGGGCGACGTTGGCAAACTCGTCAAACATGAGCCGGACCGGAATGGGCAGACTGCCCCCATGCACCTTGTCCGCCTGATAGTACAGCTCCTGGAAGGCTTGCGTATACAACATACCCACCAGGAAATTCAAGGAGGCATCGTTGCTGTCCGGGATGATGCAGAACACCGCCTGCTTCCGTTCCCCCAGCTTCCCCAGCTCCATGGTGTCCCTGCTGGTGATCCGCTGGACCTCCGGCAAGGTGAAGGGGGCCAGCCGGACGGAGGCGGTAATGAGGATGCTCATGGCCGTCTCGCTGGGAGCCTGCTTGAACACCTTGTACTGGCGGAGGGCGATATGGTTCGGGTTTTCTTCCTCCAGAGCCTCAAAGAGCAAATCCAGGGGTGACTGATAGTCCCCGTCTCCCTCCTTGGCCGCGCCGTATTCCAGCATGGTCAGCATCATCTCCATGGTCTGTTCTTCCGGCGGGGCCTCGTGGAGCAGATACAGCATGAGGGCGGAATCCAGGGCGATCTCGCTTTTCTCCCAAAACGGGTCATTGGAATGTGCGTTCTTCGGCGTGGTGTTGCGGATGAAATTGGCGATCAGCTTCAAAACGTCTGCGTCATTTCGGATGTAGTGGAAGGGATTGTAGCAGTCGGAGTGTTCCGGGTCCACGAGGTCAATGACGCGGATGGTATAGCCCTCCCGCAGAAGCAGCGGAACGGCGGAGCGGGCCAGTTCCCCCTTGGGGTCAGTCGCGATATAGGAGGCGTTGGCCTCGTAAAGATTGGGCTTGACCACATACCGGGTCTTGCCCGCGCCGGAGCCGCCCACCACGATCTGCAAGAGGTTTCGCTGGTGCTTCCGCCCGTTGAGGCTCATGCGGAGGTTTTGGGTGAGGATGGCGTTGTTGTGAGGGTCCTTGTCCCGGTATTTCCGGTCAAGCTGGTATACGTTCCCCCAGCGGGCGGAGCCGTGCTCCTCTCCGGGTCGGCGGTTCTGCTTGGAGGAAATGTACAGCACAATGGCGAAGGTATAGACCACCAGCGCCCCCAGCATGAATTTGAGGGTGTAGGGGGTCCAATGGATGGCAAAGGGGCGTTCCAGCATGATACTGAAACGCCCCATGAGGTCAAAGACGGTCATACCTTCCCGATAGCCGCTGGCGAGGGCCGCCCCCGCCCAGAGGACGGGGACGGCCAGCAGGAGCCACGGGAGGGGGCCGCTGTTCTTCTGCTTCACGGAAACCTCCTGTCAATTCGCGTCTCACCGTGGGATTTATTTTTTGCGTTCCACGGTGGGATCTATTTTTAATAGCCGGTCCTGGGCAGCTTGGGCGCGGGGACCTTCTTTCCGTAGACCGTCGTCACCCAGCGGGAGACCGCCTGCACCCAAACGCCGTTATAGGTGCCGCCCACGTCCGCCACGTTGGCAAAGCTGCTCCCCGCGGCAAGGCCGGAGACAGCGGTGCAATGAAGCATGGGGGCCTCCACCTGGCTGAACCCTCCGGGGACCTGTCCGAACACAAACATGATCTCCGTCACCCGTTCATTACTGGCAAGGCCCAGGGCCACGGGAGAGGCGGCGAGGGTGTAGTTCTGGCTGGTGGAGAGGCTGTCCGCCAGGGTCCGGTAATCGCCGGTGTTGTTCACCTTGTAGACGATCTTATAGGTGCCGGGGAAATTGTAGGTCCCCGTGACAACGCTGGAAAGGCGCACGGCGGCGGGCAGGGTGTCGCGCCAATAGAAGGATTGGAGCATCACATTACTGCTGTTGCCGATTTTGGAGAACACATAGCGGACCGGCTGGCCGCCCATAGCCTCCTTGGGTCCGGTCTTGGTGATGGAGACGCCTGTACTCATACTCTTGTTGGAAATCTCCAGCTTGACAATCTGGCCGGAATGCTCCAACACGGCGGTATAGGTTTCCGTGGAAACGCCGTAGTTTGCCGGGGCTTTGACTTCCCGGATGGTATAACGTCCCAGGGGAAGCTGCTTGGACGAGGCAAGGCCGTTGGGCCCGGTAACGATAGTATCCACCTTGTTCCCGGTGCGCTCGTTGCAGATTTCAAACTCGGCCCCTTCCAAAAGTGTCCCGGCGGGGAGGCCGTTGGTGGAGTTGTAGTCGGCGGACTTCTTCACGATCTGAATCTGTCCCCGAACAGCGGTGTTGGGCCAAGTGATGGTGGTGCATCCGCCGTACTCTACATAGAAGGTCTTGGGCACCGTGTCCAGGATATAGCCATCCGCGCACTCCAATTCCCGGGCGGTGTACTTTCCGTCCGGCAGCTCCCGCTCAATGTACACATATCCCTCGTTGTCGCTCTCGTAGGTGCCGACGGGGTGGCCGGAGGCGTCGGAAATCAAAAACTTGACGCCATAGATGCCCTCTCCGGTGAGGCTGTCCACCTTGCGGATAATGGCGCTCCCGATCTGGCGGTTGGTGATCTCCAGAGTGGCGGTGCCGCCGTCCTTCACTTCGATCTGGTAGGGCTGGCTGTCCAGGCGGTAGCCCTTGGCGGCTTTCAGCTCCGTCACCTGATACCAGCCCTTGTCGGCCTGGGGCAGAGTGATAACGCCGGTCCGGTCCGTGGTATAGGTGCCGACAACCTCGCCGTTGAGCTTGCGGATCTCAAACTGAACGCCGCTGATACGCTCCCCGGTTTCCTCATCCTTCTTGATGATGGTAAGTCCTCCAATGGGCGTATTCTCAAAGGTGATGGTCTGGGTGTCGTTGGGATTCACCTGGACCGTCTGGCTCCTGGCGTTGGGGTCCAGAACGTAGCCGGGCAGGGCCTCCAGCTCCGTGACGATGACAGTCCCGGTGATGCCGGAAATGACAATCTGGCCCTCGGTGTTGGTGGTATAGAGGCCGTTGGAGGAAATTTTGCCGCCGTCCAGGTCCACATTGGAGCCGTCCGCATAGGTGATCTTGAATTTCACTTCGGCCAGGGGCTTCTTCGTCAAGGCGTCGATCTTGTTGACGATCAGCCCTCCGGCTTTCTTGTTCCAGAAGGTCATGCTCTGGACTTCTCCGGTTTTGATAGTAATGCTTTGCGGGGTTCCGTCCAGAAGATACCCCGCCTGGGTTCTGGTTTCCCTGGCGGTGATGACTGTGCCGGGTTCCAGGTTGGAGATAGTAATGCGCCCGTCCTTATCGGTAGTGTAGTAGCCGTTATTGGGTCCGACAACGGCTCCTCTCTCGTTCGTCACCAAAAACTCCACGCCGGAGAGGGGGGTGTTGTCGGTGCCGTCAATGAATTTCTGGATAACCAGTGTTGTCGTGGGGTCGTTCTCGATTGTCAGATCGTTCCCTCCGCCGGAGTTTCCGCCGGGATTCCCGCCATTACTTCCTCCGGTAGTTACGCCGTTGCGGTCGCCATTCTTGACCGTGATGGTCCTGGGGGTGCTGTCCAGGACATAACCCTTGGGCACTTTGGTTTCCACCACTACAACGGTACTGCCGGGAACGAGGCCCGTTACCAGGGCGGTTCCGTCCTTCCCGGTGACGTAGCGGCCCAGGATATTGTCGTCACCGTCCTTTACTGTAAACTCTGTTCCTGGAACAGGCTTTCCGCTGACAGAATCCAGCTTTGTCAGCGTAAGAGAGCAAAGGGGTTCATTGAGGAAGGTCAATGTCTGCGTGTCCATGGGGTTGACTGTGACGGTCTGCGTCTGCGTGGACTGGTCGATCACATAGCCGGGGGCGGGCTTCGTCTCCTTGGCGACAATGGTCCCTACCACGCCGGAAACCCGGATTTCTCCCTTGTCGTCCGTGGTATAGAGGCCGTTGCTGGAGAGGTGCCCGTTGTCGTTGTCCACAAAGCCGCCGCCTGCATAAGTCAACTGGAACTCCGCCCCGGCAATAAACGCGCCGGAAACCTTGTCCTTCTTCTGGATCACCAGCGTCCCGGCCCGCTTGTTCCAGAAGGTGAGCTGCTGGACGCGGCCCGCCTCGATCTTGATGTCCTGGGGTGTGCCGTCCAGCACAAAGCCCTCCACGGTCTTTACTTCCCGGACAATGACCACGGTGCCGGGTTCAATGCCGGTCAGGACGATTTCCCCGGACTTGTCTGTGTAGTAGAGGCCATCATCCGGGCCGACAGCGGCCCCGGCTCCGTCCACCACCCGGAAGGCCACGCCGGAAAGAGGCTCGTTCTCGGTGCCCTCGATAAATTTCCGAATAATCAGGGTCGTGGTGGGGGTATTGTAGAAATTGATGGTCTGCGTGTCATTGGGATTCACCACAACGGTTTGGGTCCGGGTGTTGGGGTCGATGCGGTAGCCGGGGATCGTTTCCAGCTCCGTTACCACCACAGCCCCGGTGACGCCGGAGAGGATGATTTGGCCGTTGCGGTCGGTGTAGTAGATGCCATTCGAGGAAATCTGCCCGTTTTTGTTGTCAACCACCTGCCCGTTGGCGTACTTGATCTGGAACTTCACGCCCTCCAGGGGGGAGTTGTCTGCGGAACTCAATTTATTGATGATAAGGTTTCCAAGGGGCTGGTTGAACACCTCCAGGGTATAGGTCTGGTGGTCCTTGATCTCCACGGCGTGGGGCGTATCGTCAAGGAGGTATCCGGGCTTTGCCTGGACCTCCCGCACAATGTAGCCGCCCGGCTCTAAATCCGGCAGGGAGATGAAGCCTCGCTCGTCTGTCCGGTACTCGCCGTTAGAATTTCCTACGACAGTCCCATCCGTCCGGGTGATTTTGAAAATCACATCGGCCAGGGGTTCCTTCGTTGCGGAATCCATTTTCTTTACCAAAAGTCCGCCCAGGGGCATATTGGTGAAGGTGAGGACCTGGGTGTCCGCCTCGCTGACAACGACCGTCTGCGGAGCGGCGTCCAGCAGGTAGCCGTCAATCGTTTCCACTTCGGTCACGACATAGGTATTGGGGTTCAACTTGCGGAGATAAATTTGTCCGTTTTCGTCGGTGGTGTAGAGGCCGTTGCTGGAAGTAAGGCCCTCGTTATCGGGAATCAGTTCGCCATTTGCCGCTTCGATTTTGAACTTGACGCCAGGGAGGGCCTTGCCCGTCACGCTGTCGGTCTTGCGGATCAGGAGGCCGCCCTTGGGGGTATTCGTGACAACCACTGTCTGCGTGTCCCCGTTGGTGCCGATGACCACGTTCTTGCTGGGTTCGTCCATGACATAGCCTGCCGGGGCCTTGATCTCCGTCAGCACATAAGCGCCGGGGGCGAGATTGGAAACGCGAATCTCGCCGTTGCTGTCCGTGGTGAACAGCCCATTCTGCGTCAAGGTGCTGCTGCCGATCACGCCGTCCAGCCCCACTTCACAGCCAGCGGCCGTTGTAATGCGGAACTCCGCGCCGGGGAGAGGCTGGCCGGTGATGCTGTCCCGCTTCTGCACAATCAGCTTTCCGGTGGGTTGGTTCTTGAAAGTCAAGGAAACGGTACGCCCTTCTTTAATTTGGATCGTCTGCGATTGCGTGTCGATCAAAAATCCGGCGGGGGCCTTCGTCTCGGTGACGATCACACTCTTGCCGGGCTTCAAGCCGGAAATGCGGATTTCGCCGTTCTCGTCTGTGCGGTAAATTCCGTTTGAATCGCCAATCAGCGTTCCGTCCGCATAGGTGATTTTGAACTCGGCATCCTGGAGGGTAACGCTGGGATTGACGCTGCATACCTTGCGGATCAGGAGCATCCCGTCCGGCGCGTTGTCAAAGGTGACGGTAATGACATTTTGAACGCCGTTGTCGGAGATGTAGACTGTTTCAGAGGCTTTGATGATGCTGTACCCGTCAGCCGGGTCTACTTCCTCCACGATATACGTCCCTGCGGTGAGGCCGGTCCAAATGGCGGTGCCGTTCTTGCCAGTAACTTTCTGCCCGATGACGGTTCCGCCTGTTCCGCTGGTGCCGCCCAAAAATCTTAATTGGAAGGTACAGCCGGGCAGGGCCTCGCCGGTCACGCTGTCGTACTTTTGGACAACAATTCCATTGAGCGGTTCATTCTGGAATGTGAGAGTTTTGCTCTCGCCGCCGCGAATGATGACTTTCTGCGTGGTGGGTTCCTTCATCTGGAAACCGGGGGCGGGTTCTACCTCGGTCACGGTGTACTCGCCGGGATAGAGCTTCTTCCCTTTTTCATGCAGCTTGATTTCGCCGCTGGCGTCGGTGATGAAGTATCCGAAATCCACGGAGGCGGGAGCGTCAGCGGATTCGCCATTGGATGTGTAGGTAACGCGGAACTTGGCCCCCTCAATGGGAGCGCCCGCCACGCTGTCCTCCTTGTAGATCGTCAGCTCCGGGGCCTTGTGGTTGCGGAAAACCAGCGTCTTTTCATCGCCTGGGTGCAAGGAAATTGTCTGCACACGGTCTTTGTCCTTATCCGGCAGATAATAGGGCGCGGGTACAGATTTCTCCGTCACCTCATATGTGCCGGGGGCAACCCGCAGGGTAGCCTTGCCGTCCTCGCCGGTAGTCCAATCGTCCTGATAGTCCCCGTTGATAGCTTTTACGGTGAACACAGTGCCGGGGACAGGCTTACCACTGTCAGCGTCAACCTTGGAGATCGTCAGCTCCGGCTTTTTAAGATTCTCAAAAATGACTTCCTTCTCATCGCCGCCATTCAAGCTGATGGTCTGGGTTGGCTCATCACTGATACAGTACGGCTCCGGGACAGACTGCTCCGTGAGCCGGTAGCTGCCGGGAGCGACGCGCAGCTCCACGGAGCCGCTGGCCTCGGTGGTAACTTCGTGGCGGTAATCGCCGTCAATGGCCTCCAGGAGAAAAACAGTGCCGGGGATAGGCTTGTTGGTTCCCTTCTCAATTTTGGTGATTTTCAAAAGGGGCTGCTTCTGGTTATCGAAAATGAGCTGCTTGCTGTCCCCAGCCTCCAGCCAAATGGTTTGGGTGGGTTCGTCGCTGACGACATAGGGGTCCGGGACGGAAATTTCCGTAACCTCGTAGGAATCCACGGGGATGCCGGTCAACGTGGCGGTTCCGTCCGGCCCGGTAGTCACGTCATAGTGAAAGCCGTAATGGATGCCGCGAATTTCAAAGTTGGTGTTGGGGATCACGTCTCCGGTCTTGGCGTCCCGCTTCAAGATCGTGAGGTTTGGGAGCTTCTTGTCGGAGGCGGTGACAGTGACGGTGCCGCCCCCGTTGACGGTGGCCTGATCCACATGGGCGATGACCGGCTCGGTGAGCTTAGCCCAGGGGGCCGGGACGGAGACCTCCACAAAGGCGTACATTCCCTCGGTCACGTCCGTCACCGTGATGGAGCCGTCCGCCTTGGTTTCCTCCGTGCCGACGATCTGGCCGTCCTTGATGATATTGAATACAGCGCCGGGGAGGGGATTGCCGCTGTCATCCAGCTTCACCAGCCGGACCTTCACCTTGGCGTCATTCTCGAAGATCAGGGAAACGTCCGACTTGCCGTCCCAAACGAAAGTCTGCTTCACCTTATCCTGATCCGGGCTTTTGGTATAGCCCTCCGGGGGCGTCATTTCCTCGGCGGTATAGCTGCCGATGGGCATGGTGTCCCAGGGGATGTCTGTGATATAGCCGCCCTCCCGGGTCATAAAGGTGCCGGAGAAGTTGTTGTCCACGCCGGTGATCTTGATAATGGCCCCGGCAAGTCCCTTGGTGGGGTCGTCCGCGTCCACCTTGCGGATGCTGCCCTCGCCGGTAATGGTGGGGGTATCCGCAAAGGTGACGGTCACGGTGTTGTTGCCATTGCTGGGCAGGACAACATACTGCGGTCCAGCGTTGTCGATCTCGTAGCCCTCCGGGGCCTCCAGCTCGGTTACGGCATAAGTGCCCGCATCCAGAGCGGTCAGGGTATATGTCCCGTCCTGTCCCGTCACAATCTCTTTGGAGAAGGCGCCATTTTCCGAACTCACTAAGAATCGCGCCCCGGCGAGGCCCTTGTTGGGGTTGGTACTGTCCACCTTTTTGACGGTAAGCTCATATTTTTGGCGGGTGATGTTCAGTTCGCCCACCATAACGGCCTGTACGTCATTTGCGGGGTGATAGTTGGAGCCGGGGCCGGTGTAGGCGTACTCGTAGACGCTGCACTCGCCCCATACGCCCTGTGCGCCCAAATCCAGAATATATTGGGCGCGGTCGCGGAACGATCTGCCGTCCATGGTATCGTCAATGCTGGTATAGCTGGTATGCTCCAGATTGTTGTAAACGCACAGCAGTTCCTCAGCGCAGGCCACCACGGGGTCAGACAGCAGACCGGCCTTGTACCGCCAGACGACAGCCTGGGTCCAGGAGTTCATGGTCCAGGTGTAGTTGCTGTCCCACACGTCATCCACACCGAGGGCTTTGGCCTGATCGGTAAAGACGCCGGTAGAATGTGCGTAGAAGTAGGCCATCATCGTTTTGACTGTGGGATCGGAGATGGGCTTGGGATTTCCCCAGGTGTGGCCTTTCAGTGACCAGCCCATGCCCTTGCCCTTCTCGGCACAGAAGCCCATGGTACTTTTTCCGTTGAGGGCAAAGTGCATCTGGTGCATATAGCACTCACCCAGGGCCGGGGAATCGTACTTGGTTCCGCTGTAAGCGCAGTCATCCATTTTGATGGTATCCGGCGCGGCGGCGCTGGCGGGAGCCGTCAGCATACTGAGAATGGAGACGACGGCCAGAAGCAATGCGGTAATTCGTTTTTTCATATAGCCTCCTCATCATGTGTTGGCATGAAAAGAGGCTATACCCCCCTAAAATATCGGGAAATACCGTCCTCCTTTCATGCGTGTGTTTGGGTGTTCCCGATCTCTATTTTTAGGGGAATAAAATAACCGCCCTGCGGAACAAGGCGGCTGCGGAGAAATGCGTCTCACGGTGAGACGCATTTCCGGGCACAGAAAAAGGCCCTCCAGCCGGGGGGCCTTTTCTGTCTGTACTTTTAGGGTTCGTAGGGATTGTGGGTGTTCGGCCTGCCGACAATCATAAAGCAGTAGGTCACGCCGCCGCTCTCGGTTACGCCCACGCCAATGCTGTCGCAGTCCGGCTTTATCATCGTCTCAAAGTGGCCGGGAGAATTAAGCCAGTTGTCGTGGGCGTGCTGGGCAGTGTCCTCCGTGGCGACGCCGGTGAATACCGTAAGGTTTATGCCGAAACCGTAGGGGTAGCCGCTGGCGATCACGGCCTCACATTCCTCTTTTGTGTGATGCCAGGTGTACCGCTGATCCGAGAGGGTTTGGGCGGCGGTCATCAGGGCCTCGCTGACCGGAAGCTCCGCCACGCCGTTGGCCTTGCGGGTCTGATTGATAAGCCGTACCAATTCCTGCCGTACATCCGGTTCCTCCGTGGGGCTGGGGCCGTCCACGACGGCGGGGGCCGCTGGAGCGCCGGAGCCAACGGTGAGCGTCAGGGTTCCGCTCTCTCCGGCACGGTTGGCGGCGGTGATGTTTGCGGTTCCCTCCGATTTGGCGACAGCTACCCAAAAGCCTGTGATCTGCTCCACCGCTACTGTGTCCGGGTCGCTGGAGGTAACGGTGTACTCCGTCCCGCTGGGGCCGATCATGAGGCCGCTCCGCTCTCCGACTGCCAGGGTATTGCCCTTGTAGCTGTTTACCCGGACAGCACTTGCCGGGGGATCTGCGGCTATGGCCGGAATAGTGAGCAGGGAGAGTGTCAGCATGGCGGCGGTGAGCCGGACGGTCAATCTTGCTTTTTTCATGGTCGTTTTCCTCCTGTAATGTAGTTTTAGTTGGGTTTCTCTATCATTATTATACTACATTTGGGGGAAATTGTCCAAAAATGGCGTGTCAAGCCTCGACTGCCCGGACACACCAGCGGTAGCTGGGCTGGTTCATCACACAGGTAAAAAGGGTGATGCAGTTGTCGCTGGTGGCCTCCAGCATGGTGTTGTCCATCACGTCAACTTTTGCCACACTGGTAACGGTGTAGGTTCGGGTCCCCAGGGCCGTGGTGAGGGTGATGGTATTGCCCGTGTCAAGTGTATGGATTTTGCCAAAATGATTATTTACCCCCCGGTTGTGCCCAGCCAACGCAACATTTCCATTCCAGATGCTGGTGTTGGTGAAGTGGCCCGCCCCCTTTTTCAGAGCGGCGCTGTCCGTCCCCTGATAGATATTGACACTCAGGCCGATGGACGGGATTTCCAGTGTGCCCAAACTGCCGTTACGGTAGTAGAGGTCGGAGGTTACATCGGTAAAGGCGGTGACGGGGCCGCTGGTGGTGGGATAGGCCGGGTTGGTGGGGGTGGAGCTGTCAACCGCGCCGGGGAGGGCCGGTGTGCCGCCGCCCGTGCCGCCCGTCACTGTGAGGGTGTACTTCCCGCTCAGGGGGCCGTCCGCCGCAAGGTTCGGGGTCAGGTACTCCCCGGAGTTGGGCAAGTAGCTGGTGGGCGTCCCAAAACCGGGAGGAATGAGGGCGCTGCTCTTGCTCCTGTCCTTGTTGGCGGGTTCGGCCCCGGTCTGGATGATGTCCTCCGTGCTGGTAGGCGTACCAAAATCCCCGGTGGGCGGGCTGTCAAAGGTGTACTCCAGCGCCGAGGCGGGCATGGAAAGAGCCGTCAGCATAAGGCAGACGGCCAGCAGGGTGGAAAGATACTTTTTCATTTAGACATACCCCCGTTTCTTATCTCGGATAAATTTGTAGCCCCGCCAGCCGCCGTAGCCGATGATGGCAAGGGCGGCGATCCCGGCCAGGGCTGTGACCACGATTTTCCCGGCGACGCTCCCGCCGCTGTCCTGGGCCGGTTCCGGGGGCTGGGTCTGCTGGGGTTCGCCGCCCTCCGGGATGGCGGTGGGGTCCGGGTCTAAATGCGTCTCACCGTGAGACGCATTTTCCGCAGAAAACACGGCGGTATAAATCACCGTGTCCCGGCTGGTGAGGCCGATGGCGTCCAGATCCCGGCCGCCCTGGGCCTCGTCGTCCTCGGCCCCCTCCTTTGCCCTGACGAAGGCACCCTCGCCTCCGGCAATGAGGCCGATGACCTCCTGGTCCGTCACCCCGAAGGTGGGGGGGCATTCCACTGCGTCCAGCACGCCCAGCCGGCCGCTGGTACCCGCGCCAATGTAGATGATCCGCCCTCCGAGGCGCAGGCTCTGGGTGGCGAACACAACAATCTGCGCCACCTGGGGCAGGGTCTCGGCCACCGCAGCCACCACTCCCGCGTCCTCCCGATTCATGGCGGAGATGATCTCCATGGGGGACATCTCGTCCAGGTTCATGGTATCCGGATTGCGCATCTCCGTCCCCAGGCCCATCAGCTCTATCTGATCCATTGCGCTTCCTCCTTCTTCTCCAGCCTCGTGCTCTGCAGCGCGTCCGCGCTCTTGCTGTAGGTCCGCCGGAAATAGGCAATATACAGCGCGTCGATCACCGCCAGCTGGGCGATGCGGGAGGACAGTTTGCTCCCGGCAATGTCCGCCTCCGTGGCACTGACGCACAGGTTGTGGACGCTCCGCCGCCGGAGCGGAGAGTCGGCGGCGGAGGTGACGGCAATGATGGGCACTCCGTTCTCCCGCAGGATCTCCGCCGCCTCCACCATGGCCTGGGTCCGGCCGGAGTAGCTGACGACCACCGCCAGATCCCCCCGCTTCATGTTTTTCGCCATCACCAGCTGGGCGTCCTGATCCTCGTAGACCTGGCACCGTTTGTTCAGCCGGATGAATTTCAGATAGGCGTCTTTGGCCACCAGCTGGGACGCGCCCACCCCGAAAAAGGTGACGCACTCCGCCTTGACCAGCAGATCCACACAGCACTCCAGCGTGCGCAGATCCATCAGCCGCCGCGTCTCGTTCAGAAAGGAGACGGTGCGCTGGAAGCTGTTGTCCACCAGCAGCTCCAGGCTCTCCTCCGGACGGATCTCAAACTCGTCCGCCTGCCGGGAGAGGAATTCCTTCTTCAACGCCAGCTCACAGGACAGGCTGCGCTGGTAGTCCTTGTAATTCTGGAATCCTGTTTTCTTGCAAAGCCGGGTCACGGCGGATGCGGAGACAAAGGAACGCCGGGCCAGCTCGTGAATGCTGAGCTGAACCGCCTCGTCCGGATTCTCCAGTACATAGCTCATAATTTCACGCTCCGCGTTGCTGGCGGAGGACATATGCTCCAGAAATCGTGCGATTACGCTGTTCATACTATCCCGTTCCCTCTGCGCGTACTGTGCTTTTTAGACAAAGGACCTCCAAAAACCGGATTGTGATATGGGCATTATATCACGCCATAAAACAAAATGTCCATATCTTGCCGTCATTATGGTACTTTGTTTCAAAAAAGGAACCGGGCTGTTTCCAGCCCGGTTCCTTCCTGTCTGCCGCCTTATTCAAAATAGATCGGGTTGGTCCACGCCCGCCGTCCCTGCCAGTCCTGGCACTCTCCCCGGATGTACCGCTCCTGTCCGGTGAGGCGGAAGGCGATCTCCTCCACAAACTCCCCCTCCCGGGCCACGCGGGTGACACCCGCGCCCACCCGGCCGTCAAACACCAGGGTCAGACGACGGCATGGGCCGCACAGTAAGTAGGCCACGCCGTCCTCCACCCGCCAATCCCGGATCTCCGGGCCCTCGGAGGAGTAATACTGTCCGGCCAGGATGGCACTGGTGATATCCTCATGGGTGAGGGCCGGGGCCTGCACCATGATGAAGCCCCCGAAGGCGTCCCAACTCACGGCGTGGGCGTCGTCGGTAGCGTCCGCCAGGATGCGGCGGCCCGATCGGAGCATCACATCCCACCAGGTGGTGTCGAACCCGGTGCCGCTCTCCTGCTGGGTGCCGTAGTTGAGGATCTCCAGGATATCCACGTCGGGCGTGTTCAGAAAATCCTCCCCGTCCACCCGGGACCAGATGGGGTGGTTATAGGTGACGATCATCCCGTGCGCCTTCAGGAGCCGGGCCATGTCCGCCGCCGCCTTGGCCCCGTCCCAGCTGCCATGGCTCCGGAAGGGGCCGATTCTGTCTCCGT
>OFFT01001620.1_pt1 | contig 13197 bp, 8 predicted proteins | sample 1521581 | NCBI WGS metagenome assembly OFFT01 (sample SAMEA3504084, study PRJEB24116) | mouse gut metagenome | biome: mouse gut; feature: mouse-associated habitat; material: faeces | place: Denmark | collected 2011
GAGCATACATATTTAGAGCGACAAATCATATTTATGGATAATAACCGAAATACATAACACTCGACGAGTTATAACGATGTTTGCATCCGGCGACTTCACTGCATCAACCAATGATGCGGTGGAGCGATGGCTCGTAGATGATGAGGGGCGTGATGTCAAGGATGCCGCTCTGGAAGAATTGTGGGAGGAAGCGTCGCTCAGCCACGGCGGCGAAGATGTGAATGACGCGTGGGGCGTATTCTGCCGCAAGAACGGTATACCTTATAATAATACATTAAATAATACGCTCGCTAATGATCCAAGGAAGGTGCGTCTGCGCATGCTCCGTATATGGCAGGGTGTTGCGGCTGTGTTCATAATAGGATTCTTTGTGGCTGTAGGTCTTATCCTCGGGAATGATGACGAAGTCTCATCCGAGATGGTGCAGAGTTACGCGCCTGTAGCCGCCACCACGTCCATTATGTTGCCTGACGGCACTGAGGTGCAGCTCAACTCCAGGAGCCTCCTTCTTTATCCCGCAAAATTCGAAGGCGGAACACGTTCGGTATTTCTGGTAGGGGAGGCTTGCTTCAAGGTGAAGCCTGACAAGGAGCATCCCTTTATTGTGAACCAGCGGAGATCTACAGATCACAGCACTCGGCACAGAATTCAATGTAAACGCTTATCCTGAGAATGAAGAGATCACAGCCACGCTGCTTGAAGGCAAGGTGATGATTGAGAGCGATCATATGACATCGAAGTCAATCCTCAAGCCCGAACAGGAGCTTGCCTACAATCGTCTGAACCATGAGTGCACTCTGAGGCATCCTGACATGGAGGATGTGACAGCCTGGCAGCGTGGAGAGCTGGTGTTCAGCAAGATGACTGTCCCCGACATACTGAAAGTGCTGGAACGGAGATATGATTATGAGTTTGTGTATGCTCCCGGTGCATTCCGTAATGACCGGTACACGTTCCGTTTCCGTAACGAAGCATCTCTGCATGAAGTGATGGAGGTGGTGAGGGATGTGGCCGGCAACATAGCGTTCTCCATCAATGGGGCTGTGTGCCGCGTGAAAAACAGTTAGACAATTAATGTATTATAGAATTAGATATAAAAAATATTAACCTTAATAAATAATAGCCATCTAAAACAAAAATGAAGAAAAGTATCAGCCTCCGGAGGAGTTATTTCTCCATGCTTGCAGGTATCCGGACTGAGTACAGCAACACCCCCGAGGGACTTCCCGGCAATGAGGACTGCGGGCAGATGTCGGCATGGTATGTGTTCTCGGCTATGGGTTTCTATCCTGTCAATCCTGTAGGAGGGGTGTATGAGATAGGCACCCCGCTTTTCCCGAGGGTGGAAATCAGTGTAGGTAAGAACAAGAAATTTACACTTATAGCTAATAATCTGACAAAAGATTGTATCTTTGTCAAGTCGGTTAAAGTTGACGGCAAACCTTACCATAAGAGCCATATCACGCATCGTCAGATCCTTGACGGAGCTACCGTAGAACTTGAGATGGCGTCGACTCCGCAATCACCCTGGTACGAATAGAAAAAATCTTATGAAGCAAATCATGAAAAAACTAATTATAGTCATCACGGCAGCCATATCTGTCACTGGGCTGACTGTGCTTTCGGGCTGCGGTGGAGCGAAGTCTGATGCTGTTGACTATGCATCGTATGTAAATCCGTTCATAGGCACCGGAGGCCATGGTCACACCTTCCCAGGTGCAATCATGCCCCACGGCATGATACAGCCGAGCCCTGACACCCGCATTGACGGATGGGATGCATGCTCGGGATATTATTATTCGGATTCATTGCTCAACGGATTCACCCAGACTCACCTGAGCGGAACCGGATGTGCCGACTATGGCGATTTTCTCATAATACCCACTGTGGGAGAGCAGGTGATCGACGAGCAGGTCGACACTCTGCAGAACCGCCCTTATGCCTCGGGATTCTCCAAGGCAAACGAGATGGCTGAGCCCGGCTACTACACCACTTTCCTTGACCGTTACGGAGTGAAGGCCGAGATCACATCCACCCAGCGTGCGGCTCTCTACCGCTTCACTTTTCCTGAGGCGGAGGATGCCGGATTCATTATCGATCTTGACTACTCGATTCAGAACCAGACCAATCTCGACATGAAGCTTGAGGTGGTGAGCGACACCGAGATACGAGGATATAAGATGAGCAAATACTGGGCTTTTGACCAGCAGCTGTCATTCTATGCTAAATTTTCCAAGCCTTTCACTGTAGAGACCGTCACCGACACTATAATGAGCACAAAAGGGCAGTCGCTTGCCCGCTGCAAGGCTCTGGTGAAACTTGCTCCTACAGCAAAGGATGAGCAGGTGTATGTGAAGATAGGCATATCGGCTGTCGATTGGGACGGTGCGCGCAAGAATCTTGAGGCAGAGATTCCCGAATGGGATTTTGACGGCATAAAGGCAGCCTCGCGCAAGGCGTGGAACGAGTATCTCGGCAAGATAGATGTGTCGAGCGACGATGCCGACGATCTCGCGGTGTTCTACACTGCCATGTATCATACAGGCATAAGCCCCAATCTGTTCACGGATGTCGACGGCCGCTATCTCGGCATGGACCGTAAGCCTCATCAGGGTGACCCGGAGCATCCGATATATACCATATTCTCTCTTTGGGACACCTACAGGGCATTCCATCCGCTCATGACAATCATTGACACCGACAGAAACAACGATTATATCAATAGCCTCCTCACCAAGTATCAGGAGGGCGGACTCCTGCCGATGTGGGAGCTTGCCGGAAATTACACTGCCACAATGACCGGGTATCATGCCGTGTCGGTAATGGCTGATGCTCTGTCGAAAGGCATAAGCAATTTTGATCCGGAACTCGCCTATAAGGCTGCTGTGCGATCTGCGGTGTGGGACACTACCGGAATAGTGACTCCGGAGCTTGTGAAGAAGGCCCTCATGCCTAAATCAAAGGAGTACAAGAACACTCTCGGCTTCATACCCTGGGACAAGGAGCATGAGTCGGTTGCCAAGGGGCTTGAATATGCCTATGATGACTGGTGCATTGCGCAACTTGCCGGGAAGCTTGGCGAGCAGGGGATTTATGATGAATTCATGACCCGTTCGGCCAACTGGCTTAACACATTCAATCCTGCAACAGGATTCTTCCAGCCACGTGACGAAAAGGGGGATTTTTCGCCATCGTTCGTTGCCGAGGATTATGATGAGGAAATCTGTGAAAGCAATGCATGGCAGTATTTATTCTCTGTGCAGCACGATATCCCCGGCCTTATGAAGGCAATGGGTGGGAAAGAGGTATTCGAGGCAAAACTCGACAGCCTTTTCTCCCATGTCAACCCTGAAATAGAACTTCCGATTTTCAGCACAGGCATGATAGGGCAGTATGCCCAGGGTAACGAGCCCGGCCATCATGTGGCATACCTTTACAATTTCACCGATAATCCCCGCAAGGGTGCCGACCGCCTGCATGAAATCATGACAACCCTCTACACCAATGCCCCTGACGGGCTTTGCGGCAACGAAGATTGCGGCCAGATGTCGGCATGGTACGTGTTTTCAGCCCTCGGGTTCTATCCGGTTAACCCGGTAGGTGGTATCTATGAACTAGGAACCCCTTTGTTTGCCCGGTCAGCCATAGAGGTTGGCGATGGCAAAACGTTCACAGTCAAAGCTGACGGTCTCAGTGATAAGGCTCGGTATATCAAATCGGCCAAACTTAACGGCAAGCCGCTCGACCGCACATCTGTCACGCATGATGAAATTATGGCAGGTGGCATGCTGGAGCTTGAAATGACGGAATGATGACCCCGTGAGTTTGGAGCGTCCATGTCGTTAAAATCCATGGGAAAAAACAGTGCTAGGAAATATAAAACACAATATATCATGAGGAAAATTTTCATTATCACGGCCGCTTCGGTCGGTGTAGGGCTGACGGCAATGATGCTTGAAGCATGCAACGACGCGGCAGCCAAGGCCGATTATGCCTCCTATGTCGATCCTATGATCGGCACCGGGGGGCATGGCCACACCTTCCCGGGGGCTATAGTGCCGAACGGGATGATTCAGCCATCACCCGACACCCGCATAGACGGATGGGATGCATGTTCGGGATATTATTATGCAGATACACTTATCAACGGCTTTTCGCATACACATGTAGGTGGCACCGGGTGTGCTGATTACGGTGATGTGCTTATGATGCCTACCGTAGGTGCGCAGATTATCGACACCCAGGTCGACACATTGCAGAACCTTCCTTATGCCTCGGCCTTTTCGCATGCCAACGAAGTGGCCGAGCCGGGCTATTACAGCGTTAAACTCGACCGCTACGACATCCTGGCCGAAATGACGTCGACCAAGCGTGTGGCCCTGCACAGGTTCACATTCCCTGCAACCGACAAGGCCGGAATGATTGTGGATATGGACTATTCAATCCAGCATCAGACCAATCTCGACATGGCTTTGGAAGTGGTGAGCGATACCGAGCTGCGCGGTTGGAAAATGACCGAATACTGGGCTTTCGACCAGCAGATTTATTTTTATGCCAAGTTCTCGAAGCCCTTTACCACGACAATGGTCAATGATACCATTACCGATACAAAGGGTCGCCCCTATGCACGTTGCAAGGCGCTGTTGAGTTTCCCCCCGATGAAAGAGGGTGAGCAGCTGCTGGTCAAGGTGGGTGTGTCGGCCGTTGACTATGACGGGGCACGCAATAACGTGGAGGCCGAGATGCCGGGCTTCGATTTCAACATGACCCGTAAAAATGCACGTGATGCATGGAACGGATATCTTTCCAAAATCGACGTACCTGCAACTGCCGATAAAAACGACCTTACCAAGTTCTATACGGCACTTTATCACACTGCTGTCGCTCCCAATCTATTCACTGATGCCGACGGCCGTTATCTGGGCATGGACCGCAAAACAAAGCAGGGCGATGTCAACCAGCCGGTTTACACCATATTTTCTATATGGGACACTTTCCGTGCGCTGCATCCGCTGATGTCGATTATCGATCCCGACCTCAACAATGATTATATGCGTTCGCTCCTGTTGAAAGCCCGGGAGGGTGGTGTGCTTCCTATGTGGGAACTTGCCGGGAACTACACGGGCACTATGATCGGCTATCATGCCGCCTCGCTGTTTGCCGACGCTGTGGCCAAGGGTCAGAACTCGTTTGATGTGAATGAAGCCCTCAAGGCTTCGGTGCGTGCTGCCGAATATGACACTGCCGGGATTCATTGCCCTGCCAAAGTGCTTCCCCACCTGATGCCTGCGGCCAAATATTACAAGAATACCCTCGGGTATATCCCGTCTGACAAAGATAACGAATCAGTGGCCAAGGCTTTGGAATATGCTTATGACGACTGGTGCATTTCGCAGCTTGCAACAGCTGCCGGTGACACGGCTACTGCCAACAAGTATGCGGCTTTTGCCAAAGGTTATGAAAAATATTTCGATGCTGAAACCGGGTTTATGCGCGGTGTTATGAGCGACGGCTCATGGCGCGAGCCTTTCAGCCCCAATGCATCCAACCACCGTAACGACGATTACTGCGAAGGCACTGCATGGCAGTGGACATGGTTCGTGCCTCACGATGTGCCAGGCCTCATCAACCTTATGGGTGGCAAGGAGAAGTTCGCTGCAAAACTCGACTCGCTATTTTCCGCATCATCCGAGCTTACCGGCGAACTGGTGTCTGCCGATATAACCGGGTTGATCGGCCAGTATGCCCATGGTAACGAACCGTCACACCACATAATCCACCTGTATAACTACGCAGGTCAGCCTTGGAAGGCCCAGGAGCTGGTCGACAGGGTGTTTGAAGAACAGTATCGTGTGGATCCCGACGGACTGTCAGGTAATGAGGACTGCGGACAGATGTCGGCATGGCTTGTGCTCAACGCCATGGGATTCTACCAGGTGGCTCCCGGTAACCCGGTTTACTCTATCGGAAGGCCGATGTTTGAAACCCTTACCGTCAACCTGAATAACGGTAAACAGTTTACGGTTACGGCAAAGAATTTCTCAAAAGCCAACAAGTATATAAAATCGGCCACCATCAATGGCCGTGAACTTGACGAACCTTTCTTCAACCACTCAGATATTGTTGAAGGTGGTGAACTCGTGCTTGAAATGACCGACGCCCCAACAAACTGGGGTGTTAAATAACGACTCTGACTGAAAATCCGCATAACTAGCAACTATTGATTTCATAAGATGAAAAAATATATTTTAGGGATAGCTGCCGCCGGTGCGGCAATTGCAGCGATTACCGCGACATCGTGTGCGGAAAGTGCTGCTTCGGAAGCCACAGGGAAGGATTATGCCGACTTGGTTAACCCCTTGATGGGTTCGCAATCTACTTTCGAGCTTTCGACAGGTAACACCTATCCGGCAATCGCACGTCCTTGGGGTATGAACTTTTGGACCCCGCAGACAGGTCCGATGGGCGACGGGTGGCAGTATCAGTACACCGCCAACAAAATACGCGGGTTCAAACAAACACACCAGCCTAGTCCTTGGATTAACGATTACGGCCAGTTTTCGATAATGCCTGTGACCGGTGCGCCCCTGTTCCGCGAGGATGAGCGTCAGAGCTGGTTCTCGCACAAAGGCGAGGTTGCAAAGCCGTATTATTACAAGGCTTATCTGGCTGATTTCGATGTAGTGACCGAAATCACCCCGACCGAGCGTGCCGCGATGTTCCGGTTCACTTTCCCTGCCAACGATTCTTCGTTTGTGGTGATTGATGCTTTCGACCGTGGCAGCTATGTGAAAGTCCTGCCTGAGCAGAATAAGGTAATCGGCTACACCACCCGTAACAGCGGTGGTGTCCCCGATAATTTCCGCAACTATTTCGTGATGGAATTTGACAAGCCGTTTGAATATACATATACTTTCTCAAACGACCGTAAGCCTGAGAACCAGGACCAACGGCTTGCCGCTAAGGATTATTCCCTTAAAACCGATGTCCTGGAACAGGAAGGATGGCACACCGGCGCTGTGGTAGGCTTCAAAACCTCGAAAGGTGAGCAGGTTATTGCCCGTGTAGCATCCTCGTTCATCTCGCCTGAACAGGCCGAGCGCAACCTTAAGGAACTTGGCAATGACGATTTCGACACTCTCGTGTCAAAGGGTCGTGATGCCTGGAACGACATATTGGGACGCATCGATGTTGAAGGTGGCAATCTTGACCAGGATCGCACATTCTACAGCTGCCTGTATCGTTCCACCCTTTTCCCGCGCAAGTTTTATGAGATTGATGCCGAAGGAAAGCCCGTGCATTACAGCCCTTATAACGGGCAGGTACTTCCCGGTTATATGTACACCGACACCGGTTTGTGGGATACGTTCCGTTCTCTCTTCCCGCTTCTCAATCTGGCCTATCCCTCGGTAAACCACGAAATCCAGGAAGGTATGCTTAACGCTTACCGTGAAAGCGGTTTCTTCCCCGAATGGGCATCTCCCGGCCACCGTGGTTGCATGGTAGGCAACAATTCGGCATCAGTGCTGGCCGATGCATATCTGAAAGGTGTGAAGGTAGAGGATACCGAAACACTTTGGGAAGGTATCGTGAAGGGTACTGAGAATGTGCATCCCGAGGTTTCGTCGACAGGGCGTCTCGGTCATGAATATTACAACAAGCTCGGTTATGTTCCTTATGATGTAGACATAAAGGAAAATGCTGCCCGCACCTTGGAATATGCTTATGACGACTGGACGATTTACCAGCTTGCCAAGGCTCTCAACCGTCCCCAGGAGGAGCAGGACCTGTATGCAAAACGTGCCATGAACTACCGCAACCTGTTCGATAAGGAAACCAACCTTATGCGTGGCCGTAATGCCGACGGTTCTTTTGCAACACCCTTCTCCCCGCTTAAATGGGGCGACGCTTTCACCGAAGGTAACTCATGGCATTATACCTGGAGTGTATTCCATGACCCCCAGGGTCTTATCGACCTCATGGGTGGCAAGGAGACTTTTGTGGCAATGATGGACTCTGTGTTCTCTGTACCGCCGATTTTCGATGACAGCTATTATGGTTTCCCTATTCACGAAATCCGTGAGATGCAGGTGATGAATATGGGTAACTATGCCCATGGCAACCAGCCCATCCAGCACATGATTTATCTTTATGACTGGGCCGGTGAACCTTGGAAGGCACAGTACTGGGTTCGTGATGTGATGGATCGCATGTACACACCCACCCCCGACGGTTATTGCGGCGACGAGGATAACGGCCAAACCTCGGCATGGTATGTATTCTCGGCGATGGGCTTCTATCCCGTGGCACCCGGCACCGACGAATATGCCCTTGGCTCGCCGCTGTTCAAAAAGGTTACCATCAATCTTGAGAACGGGAATAAGATGGTTATCGAAGCCCCTGACAATGATGCATCAAAACGCTATGTCGAGTCGATGAAGCTTAACGGCAAATCATACGATAAGAATTATATCAAGCATGGCGAACTGCTTGAGGGTGGCACAATCAGCTTCGATATGAGCGACAAGCCCAACACATCGCGTGGAACCGGCGAAAGCGCATTCCCCTATTCGTTCTCGAAGGAGATGAAATGATAAGTCAGGAATGCTTCTATCTGCATCAAAAATAGTTTAGATAACAATAGGTTTAGTTGGCTTCAGCCTTGTAAGTTTGATTGGTTTGACTGGTCAGGCTAATCAAACCAGCAAGGCTGAAGCCGTAAATCACGATAACCCGATAACAGGAATGTCGCAAAACAAAACAAAGGGCGTCAGCCCTATAGCATGGGTGCCTACGGCGTATTTCGCAATGGGTCTGCCATTTGTGGTGTTGAACATGGCCACTGTGCTGATGTTTCAGGGTATGGGTGTGGAGGATGCCCTGATTGCCTTTTGGACATCGTTGATTCTCCTGCCATGGACATTGAAACCGCTGTGGAGCCCGTTTTTGGAATTGTTTAAAACCAAAAAATTCTATGTTGTTACCACACAGATTATAACCGGTGTGGCTTTCGGTCTTGTGGCATTGTCGCTGACTATGGAACATTTTTTCCTGGTGGCGATAATCTTCCTGTCGGTTGTGGCATTCAGTGGCGCAACCCACGATATTGCCTGCGACGGGGTGTATATGGGTGAGTTGTCGCCTGCCCAGCAGTCGAAATATATCGGCTGGCAGGGTGCATTCTACAACATCGCCAAACTGGCGGCAACCGGCGGCCTGGTCTACCTGTCGGGTTACTTTATCGACATGTTCACCCCCGAAGGTGCTACCGGCGCGATGACGGATTTCATTGCAAACCGCAATGCCTGGATGATTATCATGGGTATCCTGTCGGTAACGATGGTTGTGCTGGGCTTTTATCACATTTTTATCCTCCCCGGACGCAAAAAAAGTGCAGCCGAAATCGAGGCGGTGCGTTCGCGAACGGCAGCGGATGTCATGCATGAACTTTGGAATGTGTTAAAGGCTTTCTTCACAAAGAAATACATTTGGTATTATATCGCATTCATAGTCCTTTACCGTTTTGGTGAAGGTTTTGTGGTGAAAATCGTGCCGTTGTTTCTTAAAGCCGACCGTGCGGTAGGCGGCCTTGGTCTTGACAACCAGCAGATAGGGGTGTATTATGGCACCTTCGGGGCTGCGGCGTTCGTGCTTGGATCCTTGCTGGCCGGTTATTACATTTCCGCCCGTGGTTTGAAGCGCACGCTGTTTTCGCTATGTTGCATTTTCAACATACCGTTTGCTGTTTATGCCTTGCTGGCATTCTTCCAGCCCGAATCGGGGTGGGTCATCGCCTCAGGCATCATTTTCGAGTATTTCGGTTATGGATTCGGCTTCGTCGGACTGACGTTGTTCATGATGCAGCAGGTGGCACCGGGCAAACACCAGATGGCGCATTACGCATTCGCTTCTGGAATCATGAACCTCGGGGTGATGATTCCCGGCATGTTGAGCGGCTGGGTAAGCGGCTGGCTCGGTTATTCGGCCTATTTCATATTCGTGCTTATAGCAACCATCCCCGCGTTCCTGATTACATGGTTCGTACCGTTCAAATATGACGACAAAGGGAACCTGCTCAAAGCCGAAGAAGCGGCAATTATGTCGCCTGATGAATAGGTGCTCCTTTGTTAAATATGCTTTATGTTATATGTAAAGGCGCGGACTTTGCGTTGATACTGAAACTTTAATTCAAAAACAATGAGAAATTTCCCCTGGGAAGAACGTCCCGAAGGTTGTGCCGATGTTATGTGGCGCTCCTCAAAAAACCCCGTGATAGGTCGTTACCATACTAAGAATTCAAACAGTATTTTCAACAGTGCCGTAGTGCCTTTTGGCGACGGGTATGCCGGAGTGTTCCGTTGCGATAACAAGGCCGTGCAGATGAATATATTCGTAGGTTTTTCGAAAGATGGTGAAAACTGGGAGATTGCCGACGAACCCATCAAGTTCGAGGCCGGCAATACGGAGATGATTGAGTCGGAATATAAGTACGACCCCCGTGTCACCTGGATTGAGGACCGCTATTGGATTACATGGTGTAACGGCTATAACGGCCCGACAATCGGAATCGGTTACACCTTCGATTTCAAAACATTCTATCAGTGTGAAAACGCTTTCCTGCCGTTTAACCGCAACGGGGTGCTTTTCCCGCAGAAGTTCAACGGGCGTTTCCTCATGATGTCGCGTCCGAGCGACAACGGCCACACCCCGTTCGGCGACATATTCCTGTCGTACAGCCCCGATATGAAATACTGGGGTGAACACCGCTGCCTTATGAAGGTGGCCCCGTTTACCGACAGTGCATGGCAATGCACCAAAATCGGTGCCGGTTCTGTGCCTTTCCTCACCGATGAAGGGTGGCTGATGTTCTACCACGGTGTAATCAACACATGCCGTGGCTACCGCTATTCGATGGGCGCGGCAATACTTGACAAGGACAACCCCGAAAAGGTGCTTTACCGTACTAAGCCTTATCTGCTGGCTCCTGCCACGGAATATGAACTGACAGGCGATGTGCCTTGCGTGGTGTTCCCCTGTGCGGCGATAACCGAGGGCGACAAGGTTGCCGTTTATTATGGTGCCGCCGATACATGTGTCTGCATGGCTTTCGGACGCATAAGTGAAATTATTGAATTCGTTAAAGAAAACAGCCTGTGAAAACGACTGTAGCGACGCTTGCTTTCGCAAGCATGCTTTCTCTTTCCGCAATCCATCCGCTCCGTGCCTCTGAGGCCGGGGTGGATATGGATTTTGCCAAATTCGTAAATCCATTTGTCGGGACGACTAATTTCGGGGCGGTGCGTCCCAACGGGATGATGTCGGTAACCCCGTTTAACGTTATGGGATCCGACCTCAACGGTTATGACAAAGATGCACGTTGGTGGTCGACCCCTTATGATGTTACCAATAAGTTTATGACCGGGTTTTCGCATGTCAACCTGTCGGGAGTAGGGTGCCCGGAAATGGGTTCACTGTTGTTGATGGCCACTACCGGCCCTCTCGAAGTGGATTACCATAAATATGGCACTACTTATCACGACGAGAAATCCACCCCCGGGCATTACGGTGTGACCCTTGATAATTCCGGCATCCGTGCCGAAGCCACAGCCACGACACGTGTCGGTGTCAGCCGGTTCACCTTTCCTGCCGGAGGTGAAGGCAACATATTGCTGAACCTCGGCGAAGGGCTTACCAACGAATCGGGGGCGAGTGTGCGCCGCGTAGGTGAAAGGGAATTCGAGGGTTCGAAACTTCTCGGCACATTCTGCTATAACCCACAGGCGGTGTTCCCCATTTATTTCGTGATGCGGGTTGACCGAACTCCGCGTTCGTCGGGATTCTGGAAGATGACCGGGGTAGAGGCCGAATGGGATAAGGATAACGGAAAATATAAGATTTACACCAACTATGGCCGTGTGATGTCGGGCGACGATATCGGCGCATGGATGAGTTTTGACACCACTCCGGGTGAGGATATATCCGTAGCCGTAGCCGTGTCGTTTGTCAGCATCGAAAATGCACGCGAGAATCTTGAAAAGGAACTTGCGGCAGATAAAGACCGCCAGTACCAGAAGCAGAAAGAATTGCATCAGTCCAAAGGGCAGGAGAGAGGAGAGGGCAGATGAGCAGTGAAATAACTGATGCTGTCCAGATCATTCACGTTCTTTTTGAGGGAACAGACTTATTCCTTCGTGTCGCAGGTGTAGGAATAAGACCTTTAAAACAGCTTGCAAAACTTATCATGGGTATTCTTGCAAAAGAAAAGATGGAAGGGAAGACCTCCATGAAAAATCTCCTAAAACGCGGCGGAGATATGCATGTTTTCAAGTTCCCACAGGAGCAGCTTAAGAAGGTGGAGGCAATGGCAAAGAAATACGGAATCCTCTACTCCCTGCTCCCGGATTTCAATAAGGATGGTATGAGGGAGATTGTCTTCCACGCAGAATCCCTTCCCCGGATGAATGCCCTGATTGAGAAGCTGAAAGCAGGGCAGGTGATGGGGCTGGAAGAATATTTCCAGAATACTTCTGATAAGGATATTGATAAATTCTTTGAGGAAACAAGGCAGGGCAGGACAGCGGAAAAAGAAGCAGGAAAGGAAACAGGTACAATGCAGAAAAATACAGACAGCAGGGGGCAGTCACAGAAACAGCCTTGGATGGAGACGGGCTATCTGAAAATGAAAGATATAGAGGCAATCCCTTTAGAACAGAGACTAAATATTTTAGACCATTACCAGTCCGGGCAGTATGACCCCATCACCATCACAAGCAAGTTGATTATCGACCAGAAAGAGAATCATGTAGTGGTGAAACTCCCAAGGCAGTCTGGCAAGTTTATCCGCATCCCTACAAAGGATTTTTATTTCCCGGAAGGAAGCAGGACAGCGTTAGCGTTCCTTAAGAAAAAAGAGGAAATGAAGGTATATGCAACACAGGGGAGCGAAATGTTCACCATGAAGGGGAATGAGATTTTCCACAATTATTTCGATACTGTCAATGCCAACATCCGCACTGCGGTAGAGCATAAGTCAGATGAAAGGGATTTAGGGCATGACAGTAGGGAAAGCAGCAATGCGGAAAGAACCAGCCAGCCGGAAAATAGAAAATCATCAAGAGAAAAAGATACAAGCGAAAAGACAATAAAAGATGCAGCAGAAAAAGCAAAAAATATAACCAGAGAAGTAAAACAGCCAGT
>OFFT01001621.1_pt1 | contig 13196 bp, 7 predicted proteins | sample 1521581 | NCBI WGS metagenome assembly OFFT01 (sample SAMEA3504084, study PRJEB24116) | mouse gut metagenome | biome: mouse gut; feature: mouse-associated habitat; material: faeces | place: Denmark | collected 2011
CGGCGGGATCGCTGTTTTGGCTACCATTCTGGCTGCAGGCGGAATCAACCTGAAAAATATCGGAATTATTCACAACCGGGAATTTGAGGAAGGCGTATTAAAAATCGAGCTTTACGAAAAATCTTCTTACGACCGGACCATTGCGCTGCTCCGTAAATATCACTATACCGTTTATGAAAGATAAGAAAGGAACACTATGGAACTGATACATGCATCTCATCTAAAAGGAACCATATCCGTCCCGGGAGATAAATCGATCTCCCACCGCGCCGTTATGTTCGGAGCGATATCGGACGGAATGACTGAAATCACAAATTTCCTGCAGGGAGCGGACTGCCGTTCCACCATTTCCTGTTTTCAAAATATGGGCATTTCGATCGAACAAAAAAAAGACACAATCCTCGTGCACGGCAGGGGACTGCACGGTCTGCATACGCCGGCAGGAATGCTGGATGCAGGCAACAGCGGCACAACGGTACGCCTGATTTCCGGCATACTTGCCGGGCAGCCGTTCGAATCGGTTTTAAGCGGAGACGCCTCTATACAAAAGCGTCCCATGAAACGAATTTTAGAACCGCTCTCTTCCATGGGAGCCGACATAAGCAGCATAAAAGGCAGCGGCTGTGCACCTCTTGCGATTCGTCCCTCAAAACTGCACGGCATCTCCTATCTCTCTCCGATTGCTTCCGCGCAGGTAAAATCGTGCCTGCTGCTTGCCGGATTATATGCAGACGGCGCTACCTCCGTCACCGAACCCGTCTTATCCAGAAACCACACGGAACTTATGCTCTCCGCGTTCGGAGCAGACATTCGCTCCGCCGGAACCACCGCAGCCATCGAACCGGAACCGAAGTTAAAAGGTCTCAAAATAGAAGTTCCCGGAGATATCTCATCGGCGGCTTATTTTATCGCTGCCGGGTTACTGACGAAAGGTTCGGAAATTCTAATCCAAAACGTCGGCGTAAACCCGACCAGAGACGGCATCAGAAAAGCCGCCTCTGCAATGGGCGGCAGTATTCAGACATTAAACGAGCGGACGGTATCCGGCGAACCGGTCTGTGACCTTCTCGTTTGTTCCAGCGATTTAAAAGGCACGGTGATTGAAGGCTCCTTAATCCCTGCATTAATCGATGAAATTCCGATCCTTGCGGTTATGGCTGCATTTGCCGAAGGCACTACCGTGATCAGAGACGCCGCCGAATTAAAAATAAAAGAATCCGACCGGATCAAAACGGTAACGGATAATCTGCGCCGCATGGGGGCAGCCGTTACGCCGACAGACGACGGCATGATCATAAACGGAAACCGCAGTATGCTGCACGGAGCAGACTTTGACAGTTATCTGGATCACAGAATCGCCATGTCTTTTGCCGTTGCAGCGCTTGCCATAGACGAACCCTGTACCATGCGCAATGCCGAATGCGTCACGATCTCCTATCCGGATTTTTATAAAGACCTGGCAAAACTGCAAAGATAAAAAATAAGCCCCCGAAAGCTTACACCATCGGGGGTATTGTTCTGTTTTTATCAGATAATAAGCATCGCATCCCCAAAACTGAAAAACCGATACTTCCTGCGAATTGCTTCTTCATAAGCCGAGAGCACACGCTCTCTCCCCGCCAGCGCAGACACCAGCATCAGAAGCGTGGATTCCGGCAGATGAAAATTCGTGATCAATCCGTCGATCACCCGAAACCGATATCCCGGATAAATAAAAATCTCGGTCCAGCCGCTTTTTGCGGTCAAAAACCCGCGTTCATCCGCTGCAGATTCCAGCGTTCTGGTACTCGTGGTGCCTACAGAAATAATTCTGCCGCCTTCTGCCTTGGTTCGGTTGATAAGATCTGCTGCTTTGGCATCAATCCGAAAAAATTCCGAATGCATATGATGCTTACATACCTCTTTCTCTTTGACCGGACGAAACGTCCCCAGCCCGACATGCAGCGTCACTTCTGCGATCGAAACTCCCATGTCCCGTATACGATCCAACAGTTCAGGCGTAAAATGAAGTCCCGCCGTAGGCGCCGCCGCAGAGCCGTCATATTTGGCGTACACCGTCTGATAACGGTTTTTATCCTCTAGTTGATGCGTGATATAGGGCGGCAAAGGCATCTGTCCCAGCTGATCCAAAATCTCCTCAAAAATCCCTTCATAGGAGAAGCGGATCAGGCGGTTGCCATCTTCTACCACGTCCTCCACTTCTCCCGTCAGCAATCCTTGTCCAAAGAGAATCCTCGTGCCAGGCCTTGCTTTCTTTCCAGGCTTTACCAGGGTTTCCCAGAGATCCTTTTCTTTCCTCTTCAATAGAAGAATCTCTATCTTTGCCTGGGTGCCCTCCCGCTCCCCGAAAAGCCTTGCGGGAATCACTTTGGTATTATTGATTACCAGACAGTCCTGCGGCTTTAAATACTCCAAAATGTCACAAAAATGACGATGTTGCAACTGTCCGCTGTCCTTTTGCATCACCAAAAGCCGGGAGCTTGAACGATCTTTCAGAGGATCTTGAGCGATCAGCTCCTGGGGAAGATCATAATAAAAATCTTTTACTTCCATATTCTTCCTTACTTTCTTAATTCAATTCCCATTTCTTCTAAGGCCTTCAGTATCTTTTCCATGGCAGGAGCATAATCTGCCTCTTCTAGCGTTTTATCCTTTGCCCGGAATGTCAGGGAATATGCCACGGACTTAAAGCCAGATTTAATCTGAGCGCCCTCATAGATATCAAACAGCTCATAGCTCTCTAAATATTGTCCGCCCTTTGCGTCAAAAATCTTTTCCACGTCGCCAACCAGGATATTCTTTGGCATCACCATGCTGATGTCCCGGTTTACTGCCGGGAATCTGGCAATTCCCTGATATTTTCGGTCAAAGCTCGCCAATTCCACAATTCCTGGCATATCAACGACAGCCACATAAACCCGTTCCTTGATAGAATAATTATCTGCCACCTGGGGATGAAGCTCTCCCAGATATCCCACCACTGTGCCGTCATAAATAACATTTGCCTGCCTGCCTGGATGCAGGAATGGTTTTCCGGCATTGGGGTCATAACTCTCTTTGCCATGAAGCCCAGCCTTGTCAAAAAATTCTTCTACCACGCCTTTCATAGTGTAGAAATCACCATCCCCATACATTCCTAACGTAAACTGCATCCGTTCCTCGGGAAGCTCTGTCACTGGAAGCTGTTTTGGCAGATAAATATTGCCCAGTTCATAGAGACGGACATTTTTGTTTCTACGGTTATAATTGGTGGATAAAGAAGTCAGCATTCCATGCAGAGATATGGTGCGCATTATGCTAAAATCCTCTCCCAAGGGATTGGAGATCACAACGGTATTGCGAAGCTCGCTGTCCTCTGGAATCAACAATTTGTCAAAGACTTTGGGACTTTCAAAGGAGTAAGTCATTCCCTGGCTAAATCCGCAGAACTCTGCCGTATCCCTCGCCAAGGCCTCCACCCTCAGCTTGAAAGACAGCTTTCCCGTGGTTGCCTCTCCCTTCGGCAAAGAAGTGGGAATATTGTCATAGCCATAAAATCTTGCCACTTCCTCCGCCAAGTCTGCAAGACATTCCAAGTCCTGCCTCCAGGACGGCGCAAGAACCTCCTCTTTCTGCTCGTCATAACCCAGATCTATTTTCTTAAAATAGCCCAGCATGGTCTCTTTGTCAATCTCTGTTCCCAGCAATTGATTGACTTTTGCGGCGTCAAAGGGAATTCTCCTGCCTTCTTTTCTCTTGCCGTATACATCCACGACGCCGCCGACTACTTCCCCGGCGCCAAGCTCCTCGATCAACTGGCAGGCGCGATTAATTGCATCTATGGCATTGTTAGGATCCAGCCCTTTTTCAAATTTGCCAGAAGCGTCGGTCCGAAGTCCCACTTTCTTGCTAGAGAGCCGGATATTGGTTCCATCAAAACATGCCGCTTCAAATAGCATCGTCTGTACGTTATCTGTGATCATCGAATTTTCACCACCCATAATGCCTGCGATTCCCACCGCTTTTTCGCCATCACAAATCATCAGCACAGAATCGTCCATGGTACGCTCCTGGCCATCCAGGGTCACGAATTTCTCGTCTTTCGCAGCACGACGTACGATAATCTGCCTCCCTGCTATCGTATCTAAGTCATAGGCATGCATTGGCTGCCCATACTCTTCCATCACATAATTGGTAATGTCTACAATATTATTGATGGGTCGGATTCCCTGGGACGCCAGACGCCGCTGCATCCACTGGGGCGAGGGCGCGATTTTAATATTTTTTACCACCCTTGCGCAATATCTTGGACAAAGCTCTGCATCGTCCACACGAACCTTAATGTAATCATTGACATTCTCATTATTTCCAGTCGCTGTCACTACAGGGGGCTTGAACTCTTTGTCAAAGGTGGCCGCTGCTTCCCTCGCCAGACCAATCACGCCAAAGCAATCCACCCGGTTGGAAGTCACCTCATACTCAAATACGGTGTCATGCAGCCCCAGCGCCTCCACGGCATCGGAACCAACCTCTGCATCGTCGTCAAAAATATAGATGCCGAACTCCGGCGCCTCCGGATACATATTCCTGTCCGATCCCAGCTCTTCGATGGAACACATCATACCGTTGGACGGCACACCCCGCAGCTTGCCGGCTTTGATCGTGATTCCTTCTTCCGGAAGCGGGCCGCCGTCATGGCCGCCTGCCACCCTGCCGCCGTCAAGCACCACCGGCACCTTGTCCCCTTCTTTAACATTCGGTGCACCGGTAACGATCTGGATCACCTCTGAACCGATGTCGACCTGACAGACGATCAGTTTGTCCGCGTCGGGATGGCGTTCGATCTTCTCGATGCGTCCCACCACTATTTTCTCCAGATTCTTATCCCTCCTGCTGTATCCTTCCACCTTCGTGCCGGATAAAGTCATCGCATCCATATATTCCTGGTCTTCACACGTCAGATCGGGCACATACGCTTTGATCCATGATAATGCTGTATTCATATTCTCCTCCATTCTACCACAAACAGTCTATTTTCTGCACGGATTATCATTAAAACTGCTTCAAAAACCGGATATCATTCTCATACAGCAGTCTCATATCGTCTATCTCGTATTTCAAAAGTGCTATACGCTCCAGTCCCACGCCGAACGCAAATCCCGAATATTTCTCCGGGTCGATGCCGCTCATCTCCAGCACATGCGGGTGTACCATGCCGCAGCCCAGAATCTCGATCCATCCCTCGCCCTTGCAGAAACGGCATCCTTTGCCGCCGCATTTAAAGCAGCTCACGTCCATCTCCGCACTCGGCTCTGTGAACGGGAAATGATGCGGTCTGAATTTGACCTTCGTCTCTTCCCCGAACAGCTCTCTGGCAAATTCCGCCAGTGTCCCTTTCAGATCCGCCAGCGTGATATTCCTGTCGATCACCAGCCCTTCGATCTGATGGAAAGACGGGGAATGCGTAGCGTCCACTTCGTCGGAACGGAATACACGGCCGGGCGCGATCATGCGGATCGGCAGATGCCCCTTCTCCATCTCATGTACCTGTGTGGAAGAAGTCTGGGTACGCAGCAGGATATCCCCCGTGATATAGAATGTATCCTGCTCGTCCTTCGCCGGATGGTCCGCCGGAATGTTAAGCGCCTCGAAGTTGTAATAGTCCTTCTCCACTTCCGGCCCTTCCACTACCTCATAGCCCATACCGATAAAGATCCGCTCCACTTCCTCCAGCGCAATGGTGCTGGGATGACGGTGTCCTACGTTGTTCTTCCGGGCAGGCAGTGTGACGTCGATAACTTCCTGCTTCATCTTCGCTTCTCTGACCGCCTTCTCCATCTTACGGACCGTCTCCTCCAAAACCCGCTCGATCTCTTCCCGCGTCTCATTGACCAGCTGCCCGACTTTGGGACGTTCTTCCGCCGCCACATCCTTCATGCCCTTCAGCACAGCCGTCAGCTCGCCCTTTTTCCCCAGATAATTGACTCTTACTTCATTCAGCTTATCCAGCGCGTCGCTGGATGCGATCTGGCGCAGCGCTTCCGCCTTGATCTGTTCCAATTTCTCTTTCATCATCATTCTCCTTTTCCTCTCTCGCTGCCTGTGGGCCTTCTGCCTCTTTCCGATGATATATAGTAAACGAAATTTCCAATATCGTTAACTATAAAAAATCCCACGTGCAACATGATCACACATGGGACGAATCTTCTCCGCGGTACCACCCAGTTTCCCGTCCTCACCGCATGATATACACATCAAATCATGCCGGGGACAGACCCTTCATTCGGCGTAACGTGCCTGACGGCCCGGACTACTGCATTCACCCGGACAGCTCCGGTGGGAAATTCAATGCATTATCTGAACCGAAGGGGGCTTACAGCCGGTGGCTCCCTCTCTCTGACGGAAAATAACGCTCTACTGACACCTTCACAGCCTTTGTTTATAACAAATCTATTGACATTTTAGTGACTTTTCGCCGACTTGTCAAGCCATCCGAACAGAAATTTGTAGACCGGCCCGAAATACCGGTTGATATGGGCGCCGATCAGCAGGATATACATGAGCAGATAAAACCACAGCATCATAATGACTACAGTAGTCAATCCTCCATAAGTGCCGAACCCGTTAAAATGATCCACATATACGGAAAACGCATAGGAAGCCGCGCCCCACATGACCGCCGAGAATGCCGCGCCCGGGATCTGCGCCTTAAACCGCAGCTTATTGTTGGGCACAAAAGCATAGATCATGGCAAAGATCAGCGTCAGCACCGCCCAGGAAAAAAGGAATCGGAAGCGCATCGCCAGCTGCACCAAAATATGTAACGGCGGGATGTCCGCCAGAAGCAGATTCACGATCACATTGCCGAATACCATCACGATCAGCGCCAGCACCGTCGCGACAAGCATAATCACCGTATAAAAGCAGGCGATAAAACGCAGCACGAAATAATTCCGTCTCTCTTCAAAATCGTTCACCGCATTCAGTCCCCGGATCAGCGCCAGCATCGCTTTAGACGCCGACCAGAGCGTGACGATGGCGAAGATCGTGATCGTATCCGCCGTCCGCGCATACACATCGGATATCACACTGACCACCAGCCCGTTCATGGCATCCGGCATGAACTTTGTGATAGCGCTTATCAGGTTGCTCGCCGTCAGCCTCGTATACGGCAGGATCGCACACAGCGACATCAGCAGCGGGATCATGGACAGAAAAAGGAAGAAAGAGGTGCTCGCCGCAAAGGCGCTGATATTCTTTCTCGTCATCTGCCAGTTGAAATCCCGCATGATATAGTAAAGCCTGTATATTGTCTTCATAGATCACTCCCGTTCCCGATCTTCTCCAGTTCGCATCCCGGGAAAAAGGTCTTCAGGATCCTGTCAAAAGAGACCCCTTCCTCGCCAAGCTGTCTGGCGCCGTTCTGCGACATGCCGACGCCGTGCCCGTAGCCGCCGCCGGTCAACGTATATCCTACCACATTCCCTTCTTTTTTTCCAGTTTCAATGACAAAAAAACCGCTGGGAAGCAGGGAGCCCAACGCAAACGTGCTGCCGTCCTGCAATATTGTCTTCGTCTCCCTGTCACACAGGACATAACGGATATTGTATTCCGCAAGGATCTTATAAGTGCCTGAATCCGCCTCGATGAGCAGTTCCTGTGCGACACCGCCGGCGCCCCTTTTTATAATGGAAAGTTCTCTGATCCTGCCCAGCTTCTCAACAGGCTGCGACACATAGTAGTCCCCTTTTGTCCTGGTCAGTACCGAGGCAGGGCTTACCGCATACCGCTCCTGTATCCGCGACAGCACGGCCTCTGCGTCCAGCTCTTCCACCGTATAAGTCCAGCGATACCAGGGTTCCTCTTTCTCCAGATCCCGCTCCCCCGTCGAAGTGATAAACCGGTAGAAATTTTCTTCCTCCCGCAGCGCTTCCGGTGTCTCCGATGCCTCATCCTCCGGCCACTGCAGCCGCACCGCCTGCAGATAAGAAAGCTCCTGCGTGTCGCCGGCGCGCCAGATAGCGGTATCCGTGCCCACGCCGCAGGAAGTGGAATAATAGTAATTCTGGGCCGGCTCCCCTTCATGGGTGAGCAGTATGCCGGACGTCTCCTTGACTGCCGTGGTGGAAGCCGCGTTCTCACCGACATTATGGTAGACCTGATATCCGGTCGTATCGTCCAGATGCGCTCCCAACTCCGGCAGCCCTGCACGCAATATGTAACGGTACGCATAAGTTCTGGCACATACCGCCTGGGATTTCAACGCCTCCAGCGGATAGCCCGCCGGCATCTCACTGGGCACCACCGCATACAGATATTCCTCCAGCGGCAGTTCGTTGATCACGGCCATCCCCTCCCCGGTGCGATAGCATTCTATCGTGCCCCGGTAGGCGCCGCCGCCCTTCGTCCGCCCTTCCATACGCAGCACGATCTTATCCGTCAGGGCCGCACAGCTGTATGTCCTTCGCTCTCCGATCTCCATTTCCCCGGCTTTTACATGGATCGTTTCCCCGTCCACCTCCAGCTCCACCTCATCATGGTAACTGCTGTTCTTCCCCGTATTTTTCAAAAGCACCCGGATCCTGTCAGCCGCCTCCTCTTCGGAGATCAGCCCTGCACAGACCTTCCCTTTCTCTATCACAAAATCCGTATCTGCATAACCGATCCGCAGATCGGATCTCACCTTCGATTCCAGACTTCCGTAGAGTTTATACACCTCCATGCCTTCCGCGATCCCGTAGACACCGCATCCTTCTATCTCCAGTTCGTCTTCCGTCATGCGCAGCAGCCTGCCATGCACCTTCTCATTCTTCTCCCGCGCCTTCACGACACTGCCGCCCCTGAATGTCAGGTCCGCAACCCTCTCCCGCTCCACCGGACTGTCGGTCATCGCCGTAAATTCCGTCTGGTGGTAGAAACACGCCAGTTCGCCGCCTGTGGACTCCATGATCCACACATTCTGCAGCTCATAATCTTCCGGAAGCACCTCTGTCACCGTCAGCAGGTCGCTGCCCTTTACATACACATTCATCTGCCGCAGGACATGTTCTGCGAAAGCCGGAGAATGATACCGGTACGCCGCCTTTCCGCCGCCGCTCTCCGTATAGGCCTCACCTGTCTTTTCATCTACCCTGAGCAGAAAAACGGTCGTCTCCCAGATGGAAGATTCTCTGTCCAGATACGCCAGCATCAACCGGTATGCCGTATACCAGTCTTCTTTCAAAAGCGGATGATCCGCCTCATAGCGGTCCCCGTAATCGGGCAGTCCCATCTCTTCCGTGCCGACAAGGGACACGATCTCCATATACTGTCCGTAGGACAGGTATGCTCCCTCTGCGGCCTTCTCCCGGAGAAAGGTAAGGTCAATATCCGCTCCCTCCAGCGCCTCCAGCAGGATGACGGCATCCTCCGCCGTGATCTGCTCCCCCTCCGGCGCTTCTTTGACCGCTGTTTTTCTGCCGAGCCAGACACAGACCAGAAACAGCAGGCCGAAAAAGATCAAGGCCAGCTTGGCAAGCATCTTCGCATCATATTTTACTTCCATTCCGATAATCCATCCCCGCCTTTCCAGATACAGCAAAAGCAGCCGCATAAAGCGACTGCCTTTTCTTCTGTGTCCCCCAAAATGCCGAATCCTGTATTTTGACTCCTAGCAAAGCTAGGTGGGTAACCGCAACCATACTTCTGCCTTCCACTGCATAAGGCCTAAAGCCGGAGGCCTGACATCTATATGGCAATATAAGAATCCCGTTTAAAGTATCTGTAGGTTCAAAATAACAAGATATTCTCGAACATTTCAGGTTATATCTATTATATCCGAGATAGCGACATATTACAACCGGATTTTATCGTTTTTTACTCTCTTTTTTCGTTTGTCCGTTTTTTGTTCCGTAAACGTTTCAGAAAGGGATGTATGCAAAGCATACACCCCTTCCGGTTATAGATCATATAAAATAAATCATTCTGATCAGCAAGATCAGTTGAGAGCGTCAACCAGCTTCTTCAGTGCTGCCAGTGCCTCATCCGGAAGCTTGTCATAGCCTTCCTTCTTCGTAGCGAAATCTTCAACAGCTTTCACACGGGTCTCCATAGCGCTCTTGAGCTGTGCCTTATAATCAGCATCGCCAAGGTCAGCGTTGAAGTTCTTGAAGCCTTCTGTCTGGCCATCCCATGTATTCATGATCTCGATGTCCTCGAAAGGTCCCCACTGTGTGAACTGTGCTTTGCCTTCTACGATCGTCTCCAGGATGCCAAGGGTATCAGCAGGTTTAACCTTCTCACCCATGAAATCGCCTGTGTTAACGATGTAGCATGCAACATTCTTCTCTTCTACCAGTTTCTTGAACTTATCGTAGTCGTTAACCAGCGGATAGGTTCTGAACGGGTTAGCATAAGGCACGATACGGATCGCATTCAGGTCTGTACCTGCTGCAACACGCTCTGCGGTAGAAGTCTTGGTTGCAAGCGTAGCGCCCATAACGGATGCAAGAGCCGCACCTTTCAGCTTCACTACCGGCGGAATTGTAGGATCCTTCATGATCCAGAAGATCGCGTTAACCGGTGCATCGATCTTATCTACACGGTTAGGAGACCATAATTTGGACTTGATCGCACGGCCGTTACCGTTTCTGATATCCTCTGTCACGAGCTGAATCTTGCCTTCGCTGTCCATGGTGCAGGAGCAGTTCTGAGCAGATAACAGATACTCATTGTCAGGACATCCTGTCGGATAGTCTGCTGTCTTGTCGAAATAAGTAGGCTCAAGCGCTACGGATGCACAGGTATCTGTGTTGATGATGAAAGCGTCATCATGAAGAACCTTGATCTCGTACTTGCCGCCGTGCTTCGCATGTGTCAGAGTGGACTTACCGGAACCTGACAGACCGTATACGGATGCAACGAACTTGGAACCGTCTTTCAGCAGATACTCTTTCTGTCCGCCGTGGCAGGATGCATAACCGTTTCTGTTTGCAAGTGCCCATGCCATGGTCAGTGTACCCTTCTTGTGCTCACCGAAGTATTTCATACCAAGGATTGCTGCGCAGTTTTCGTTGGTATCGAAGTAGCACAGTGTCAGCGGATCGCTTAAGCAGCTGTAGTCTACGTCGGGTGCCTCGTGAGGAGCCCACTGGGGATCGGAGAAGATATAGATATCAGGCTCATTGCCGTCGCCTACGGGTTTGGATTTCTTATACATCTTAACATATTCGTCAGACATATACTGGAAGTTGATCATCCAGTTGTAAAGCAGATTCTCTTCTCCTTCCGGAATCAGGAGATGTGCCTTGGCCATGAATTCAGGATCCAGACCAACGAAACACTCTGCGTGATACATTGTCTTCCAGCGTGTCTCATAAATCGCGTCCATAACAACCTTGTCAAGCTTGCCAGCGTCTACGCCGGGCTCACCTTTGATACGACGTGCAGCTGCGTAACGGCCTGTAACTGCACCGTCATTGAACAGCAGAACCTTCGCGTCAGCCGGAAGACCAAAAGTCTCACCGTCCTTGACCGGCATGTCTGTTACAACCGTACCGGGGGAATTCTTTGCCAGTTCATAAGCTTCTCTCAATGTGTTAACCTTGACTACGTTGTTTCCGTAGAAAGCTGCCTCGATAATGGAACGGGTCTTGGAAAAACCAACCTTGCCGGCACCGATCTCGGAAACGGGATAATACGCTTTTGTTGCCATATTATATTCTCCTCCTTAAAAATTGTATTATAGAACGGAAGACATTTCATCTCCCGTCGCTCTCTTACTATGTACAGGTTCCCCGTACACCGCTCTAATTATCTCAAAACCACTCTTAAAAGTCAATATTGAAATCCATTAACAGTCCATTTTGGTTAAAAATGAATAGCGAAATTGTGAAGAAATGTTAAATTTTTGTTAACTTAACGTTTTTTCTTGTGCCCCACTTTTTCTTCATGCTATTATAGAATAGATGTGAAATAATATTTATGAAAGGAGGTACACATCATGGATCATAATGTTTTTTCTGAAATTACCCCCGAAATTGTTCGACTTGCAGGTATGAGTGAGCAAGCCGGTATTATAGATACCGATTTATTTACGAAATACGATGTAAAGCGTGGTCTGCGTGACCTGAACGGTAAGGGCGTCCTTGCCGGCCTCACCAACATCTCCGACGTGCGTGCCAGTAAAATCGTGGACGGCATACAGGTTCCCCCACCCGGCCGCCTCTTCTACCGCGGCTACGATGTCAAGGATCTGGTAGATGGGTTTGCAGGTGAGAACCGCTTCGGTTTTGAAGAAGTGACTTATCTGCTTCTCTTTGATAAGCTGCCCGACAGGAAGGAACTGGCAGAATTTACGAAACTTCTGTCCGGCTATCGTTCCCTTCCCACCAGTTTCGTGCGCGATATCATTATGAAAGCACCCAGCAATGATATGATGAATACGCTTGCCAGAAGCGTACTCACACTTTATTCCTATGACGACAGAGCCGACGACACTTCACTGCCCAACGTGCTCCGGCAATGCCTGCAGCTGATCGCACTGTTCCCGATGCTTTCCATCTATGGTTATCAGGCATACAGTCATTATCACAACGGTGAAAGCCTGTACATACATCAGCCGCAGTCCGAATTATCCACGGCAGAGAATATCCTCCATATTCTGCGCCCTGACAGCAATTATACACCTTTGGAGGCCAAGATTCTGGATATCGCTCTGATCCTGCATATGGAGCACGGCGGTGGTAACAATTCCAGCTTTACCACTCATGTAGTCACTTCTTCCTTAACAGACACCTACTCTGTCATCGCCGCAGCGATTGGTTCCCTGAAGGGTCCCCGGCACGGCGGCGCCAATATTAAGGTCGTACAGATGTTTGCGGAGATGAAGCGCAGAATCTCCGACTGGAGCAATGAAGGAGAAGTTGCCGACTATCTTTTGAAGCTGCTGCACAAAGATGCCTTTGACCACGCAGGCCTGATCTATGGTGTCGGACACGCTGTCTACTCCAAGTCGGATCCCCGTGCCGTCATCTTCAAGTCCTTCGTGGAGAAGCTTTCCGAAGAAAAGGGGCTGCATGACGAATTCGCCCTCTATTCCCTGGTGGAACGTCTTGCACCTGAAATTATCTCCAGAGAGAGGCCGATCTATAAGGGTGTCAGCGTAAATGTAGACTTCTATTCCGGATTCGTATATGACATGCTGAATCTTCCGATCGAACTCTATACGCCTATCTTCG
>OFFT01001624.1_pt1 | contig 13186 bp, 14 predicted proteins | sample 1521581 | NCBI WGS metagenome assembly OFFT01 (sample SAMEA3504084, study PRJEB24116) | mouse gut metagenome | biome: mouse gut; feature: mouse-associated habitat; material: faeces | place: Denmark | collected 2011
AAGTTTACGTTGGTCTACGGATATTTGTTCCCCAACGGCACCAGCGAAGCCACGGTGGACTGGATCATCAGCCGGGCAGTCATTCCGGCGCTGCCCACCCAGAGCAACGTTCTGGCGGCCGACGGCACGCCCAAATCGCCCACCTGGGACGGCTACATCGTGGGTCAGCTCACTTTGGGCGGCGACCGGTTCGGCACTGAGGCCGGAGACTACACCGCCGAGTTCACCCCCACGGACAACTATCAGTGGTGGGACGGCACCACCGGAATGAAGACGGCCACCTGGACCATCACCAGCGTCATCGTGCCCATCCCGACGCAGAAGAATATCCCCACTTACACCGGGGCGGCCCAGACGCCGCAGTGGGACAACTTCGACACCGACAACTGCACCGTCCAGGTGACGCCGGCTACGGACGCCGGGGAGCACTCTGCGGTATTCAGTCTGGTGCAGGGCATGTGGTCGGACGGCACCACCGCTAACAAGACGGTGAAATGGGTCATCAACCGGGCCACCATCGCCAAGGTCCCCGCCCAGAGCGGGATGCCTAAGTATGACGGTAACCCCAAAACCCCGACCTGGGACACCAACTACGACAGCGCTAAGATGACGCTGAGCGTGGAGTCTCAAATCAATGCTGGGACGGGATACACCGCTTCGTTCACGCCCACTGCCAACTACCAGTGGTCGGACGGGACGGTTGGGGCCAAGGTGGTCTCCTGGGGCATCGCCAAGGGTGACAACGCCATCACGGTGAGCCCCGCGTCGCTGACGCTGAACATGACCACCAAAAGCACCAAGTTCACCGTGGGCCGCAAGGGCAACGGTGCTATCACCGCCACCTCCAGCGATACCAAGGTCGCTACCATCGGCTCTGTCAATCAGAACACCGGCGAGGTGGTGGTCAACAGCGTGAACGACACCAGCGGTACCGCCACCATCACGGTCAAGGTGGCCGAAGGCGACAACTATCTGGCCCCTGCCAACAAGACCGTTTCGGTGAAGGCGAGCTTCCGGGAGTATCTGTATGGCTTCGACATCAACCTGAACGACAGCAATCCGGCCACCCGGGTCAGCTATCCCAGTGACGTGGAGAACTCCGGCTTTGCCAAGGCCGTGATGAACTTCGGCGGCGCGTTCAGCTATGGCGGATGGCCCAGCACCCCCGGCTCCAAGTTCATGCCCCGCCCCTGTATGCTGAAGTATGACGGGACGGTGGCCTACTACCTCAACCCTAACGACCTGACCAAGAAGGCGGACGGCTCCGCTTCGGACGTGGCCAACATCAACTTCGGCGGTAACGCCATGATGGAGTGGCCCAAGATCTATGTCAAGCGGTGGGAGAGCGGCGGCGTGTACCACTTCCGGTGTTCGGACGTGAAAGTAGACGCTGACTACGAGTGCTGGAGCAACTACGACAAGAACAACAAGGAGATCCCGCACTTCTACACGTCTATCTTCTTCGGTTCCAAGGACAGCTCCAACCGGCTGCGCTCCATCAGTGGTCAGGCCAACATGGTTTCGCAGACGGCGCAGACCGAGGTGACCTACGCCAAGGCCAACGGCGCTGATATTTGGTACACCGAGGTGCTGGCGGACCGTATGCTCATCAATGACCTGCTGACCATGATGTTCAAGAGCACCGACCTCCAGGCCACGGCCGGATACGGTGTTTGCAGCGCGAGCGCCGCCATTGCCCCGGGGACGATGAACACCAAGGGCATGTTCTGGGGCTCCAATGATAAGACGTCCGGCGTCAAGGTCTTTGGCATGGAGCACTGGTGGGGGAACATTTTCCGCCGTATTGCCGGATGGAGTATCTCGGCCGGCGTTCAGAAGGTGAAGATCACCAGAGGCACCAAGGACGGCACGACCGCCGCTGACTACAACTTTGACGGCAATGGGTACAAGACCATCTCGGGAGTGACCCTGACCAAGAGCGGGTACATCAGCAAGATGAAGACCGAGCCCTTTGGCCGGTTCCCGATGGCTACGGATGGTTCTTCCACGACCAACGAGGCTGACTATGTGTGGGCGGACAGTGGTTCCGGCTATTACGCCTGTGTCGGCGGTCACTGGTCCTATGGCCTGACATGCGGTCCGTTCCGCGCGTATCTTTATTGTTCGCCGTCCCTTACGAGCACCGACTTCGGCGCGGCCCTCTCTTGTAAACCACTTGCGGCGGCGTAGCCGCCTAAAGGAGAGGTCTGGAGAACCTTGGGTCTCCGGGAGAACGAAATTCAAAATGGAGCAGACAGCTCCATAGGAAACGCATTGGGGAGGGTTGAAAGATACCTCCCCCCCCCTTAAAAATTCTTAGGGGTATGTACCGCGCCTCGCGCCTATGTCGGCGGTAACTGGAACAATGACCTGAATTGCGGTCCGTTCTACGCGAATCTTTATAATTCGCCGTCCAATACGAACACCAACATCGGCGCGGCCCTTTCTTACCTGAGCAAACCCTGATTTCTATAATGCGGTACATATCGCTGCTGAACGCAGTAAGGGGAGGAGCTTTGCCGGCTTCTCCCTTTCCTCACCGCTTGGTGAAAATTAACTCGGTGCAAGCACCCGTTAGTATCTGAAAGAGGCGAACGCGGGTGAGAGGATAAGAGAGTAATGAAATCCTACAAACACTTGTTTGACATCTGCATATCGGAAGAAAACCGCCGCAGGGCCATTCAAAAGGCCAAACGCACAAAGCGGATCAGGAAGATGATACGAAAACGCCATCTGTCCGATGAGGCAATGCTGGCACTGTCCTATGACTGGATTATCAACTATGAGAACGCGGAGCACACGCCAATCGTCATTCAAGACGGTATCCGGCACAAGGAGCGGGTCATCATCGTCCCGACGCTTGAAGAACTGATCGTTCAGCACTGCGTTGTCATGGCTTTGGGTGAGATGTTCTGGCGCGGACTGTATCGTCACAGCTATGCGAGCATCCCAGGACGCGGCGCCCATAAGGCCAAGAAAGTCATGGAGAAGTGGATCGACACCGACCCAAGGAACGTGAAGTATGTTCTGAAAATGGACATCCGCCACTTCTTTGACAGTATCCAGCACGATGTTTTGAAAGCCATGCTCCGCAAACGGATTCACGATGACCGGATGCTGGAGCTGCTGTTCAAGATCATCGACGTGACGGACATCGGCCTCCCTTTGGGCTTCTATACCTCGCAATGGCTCTCCAACTGGTTCTTGCAGGGGCTGGACCATTTCATCAAGGAACAGCTTCATGCGGTCTACTATGTCCGATATATGGACGACATGGTCATCTTCGGGTCAAACAAGAAAGTTCTGCACCAAATCAGGCAGGCCATCTCTGAGTACCTTGAGGCCAATCTTGGCCTGGAGCTGAAAGGGGATTGGCAAGTGTTTCGTTTCTCCTACACCGTCAATGGTGAAGACCGAGGGCGGCCTCTGGACTTCATGGGCTTCCAGTTTTATCGGAACCGGACGGTGCTTCGCAAGTCCATCATGCTGAAAGCAACCCGGAAAGCCCGCAGGATTCACAAGAAACCCTATCAGGGGCGCAAGCCTACCGTCCACGACTACCGCCAGATGATGTCGTATCTGGGATGGATCGACTGTACCGACACCTACCGGATGTATCTGAAGCACATCAAGCCGAGGATCAGTTTCCAGCGGATGAAGCGGTACATCTCCCGTTATGACCGGCATGACGACCGCCGCGTGTACGAGCAGCTTGTGCAGTTATATTTGCCGAGAGGAGGAAAGCGCCGTGGAACCCGTTTATATCACCGCAGAAAGTACCGTCCGCCCCAAGGAAATCGAGGTGGGCGTGACCACTGTATACCTGCGCCGCAACATTGTTGAGACGCAGCGCACCGACCCCATGGATGAGGGCCGCGAGCCCACCCCCGTGTTCGTCTATGAGGAAGCCCAGCTCACTAAGGATGAAGCCCTACTGGTTCTCGCCGAGGGCCAGGAGAACCACTCCAAAGAACTGGCGGATGCCGACGGCATCAACATCGACCACGAGTACCGGCTGACCCTGCTGGAGCTGGGCCTGTCCGAGACTGATATTTGAGGAAAGGAGATGTAGAGCATGTTGTATCGTACTCTGAAGCGCATGATTGAGCGCGGCCAGACTGACGGCATCGAGAGCAAGCTGGATATTTTCTACGCTGCCGGCAAGATTTCCGAGGCCGAGTATTCCGAGCTGATCGGGATGTTGAGCACCCAGCGGTAACTCTACACAATGCTTAAAAACAGTAGGAGGTGACAGGTATGGACGGAGATTATATCTCTCGCCATGAGCATGAGGAGTTCCGCCGTAGCATGGAGGCTGAGAATCAACGTCTGGAGGATGAAAACATCCGCCAGAATCACCGGTTGAACGCGCTGGAGGAGACCGTCAAGCAGGTTGCCGCTATCAGTACATCCGTGGAAAAACTGGCTCTGAACATGGAAAACATGCTGAAGGAGCAGGTCAACCAAGGAAAACGTCTGGAGACGTTGGAGGGCCAGGACGGAGAGAACTGGCGTAAGGCTGTTTGGTGCGTTATCAGCGCCATTATCGGCATCGCCGTCGGAATGATTTTCCGGCTCCCTGTTTCGTGATGGAGGGTGACGTATGCTGAACATCAAAGCAAAGGAAGCCCCGCCCATTGTGGAGCAGCCTGCTGATATTTCTGAGGACTGGCCGGAGGACGTCGTTGAAGAACCAACCCTCGACCTCTCTGAACCGAGCAAAAAGAAAGCGACCACTATGAAAATTATCGTGTGGGTCTGCCTGCTTAACGGTATTGCCTGGGTGTGGTGCAGCTACATCCTCGCATGGATGGGCAAGGAGCAGATTGCCGAGAGTTTATCTCAGGTGGCGCTTACCGAGATCATCGGCGTGGTGCTGGTGTACGCCATCAAGTCTGCCGTCGAGAACCTGAGCAAGAACAATTCATGGCCGGATAAACATGGCTCTGCTCCGCCTGATGGGGTCGGATAACATAAGGAGGAATCAAAAATGGAAAGTGTTCTGAACTGGTCCATGGTCATCAGCGTCATCGGTGTGCTGGTGGTGGTGACCAACATCGTCGTCCAGGTGCTGAAGAAGGTCACCTGGGACAAGCTGCCGACCAACATTCTGGCGGTCGCCGTCTCGATGGTACTCACGCTGGTGGCGTTCTTCGCCTACTGTCAGATCAAGGCTATCGCGGTGGTATGGTATATGGTGGCCGCCGCGGTCGTGCTGGGTTTTATGGTGTCGTATGCAGCCATGTTCGGTTATGACAAGCTCATGGAGGCTATCGGCAAGGCCGGCAAACAGTAATTGAGAGCGGAAAAAGGTGTAGGAGAGTCGTTTACTTCTTGACTACTCCTACACCTTGACCGTTTAAGCCTTGGAATTGCGGGACTTTGTGCTTCGTAAATAGCAGCGATCAAAAACCCCGCTGTTCCGCAACAGGGATCAAAAACAATGTCTGTAGGCTGCAAATCAGCCAAATCACAAAAAAGCTGGGTAACGTGTTTTGGCGTGAGGATAATTCCCAGCGTTTGTCCATCACCGCCGGAGTAGCTCATAAACTCGCCGTAGAATCTACCTATGTAATCCTCGGCGCTGCTATTGTACCGGATGGACTTATAAATCTTTTCATTCAGATATTCTGCAAAATGCTTAAGCGGAGTTTTGTTCAGTTTTGGCTCTATTTCATTCAGCTTTACGGTGTCTTTGATAAAAGCGAACTGACTTAATATCTTATCTTTCTTTACTTCTGGAGCAACATTAGCCCGCTTCAAATTGGCGTTAATAGCATCATAGATTTTCTGCCCATCGGTTTTTACCGTATCGCCGGTTAGATCATCAACAGAAAAATTCTTATATTCGCTCTCGCGAAGCGCAAGAAGAATGCCGGAAACAATGAGCGGCTTCTCTGTATCAAGCAGATTTCCGTAGTTTCTCAAATCCTCATGCAATACGCTTGCATCCCTGAGAATTTCAGCAGTTTCTTTCTCTGCGTCAGTATCTTCTTTGAGTATCTCCCGAACATAATACTCATCAATGTTATCCTCGCTAAAAGAAATAAAAGACTCGACTTCAGGAAGTTCTCTATAAAACTCTGTTTCATCAAGATAGATTGGGGATATTTTGTGCTTTTTTTCATCTCCAGAAATGCCAAATACAATGATTTTCTTATATGAGGTGGTTTTGGCCAAATGCTTCCCATAGAAAAAGGCGCCGTTTACAGCAAAATCGGTAACAGCGCTTGTTTCCAAACTGACGTTTCCGTTCTCGTCTCGTTTTATATGCTTTGACAGGTCAGCTTTGTCCTCTATTACAATCAGGTAGTCCTTTACCACACCTACATATTCAGGGAATCCTACATTGCCAGTACCGCGCTTGGAAGCAGTTTTCAGGGCGTCATCTATTTCTTTGATGGAACTTCCCTGTGCGTCAAGGACGATCCCTGCCTGTCTGAGCAAATCATAGACCCATAAATCGGTCTTGACTTCTTTCTTAGCCATTGAGACTGTCCTCCTTGGTTTTAATATAGCGCCCAGATTTAATTCTGGCATCCTTTGGCTTATCTGCGTCCAACGGAACAGCCCAGGTGTTTGCAATCCTTATTGCGCCGGGAATACGGCCATCTCGGCATAAAATTTGAATCTGCCGCATTGAAATTCCCCATTTTTTGATAGCTGCTTAATGGAAATATAATCCATATCTCACACCTATAAAAGATACCTTGTATCTATTATAGTCGAAAAAGCGAATAAAATCAATATTTTGAGTGAAAGCCTGCCTGCGTCCGTTATAACTCCTAATATCAACACTATAGCAACATAAATCAAAAATTTTTCAGAATGAATTGACAAACATCAATTCTATATGATAAACTATGCTCCATGTAAGTGGGCCAACTGAATCACACATAGGCACATTCTTTTTGGTACTTGTGAAATAACAAGGCCGGTACATCAAACTCGCTTCAGCGGAACGAAAATTCTGCTGGGGCTGATTTTGATGTGCCGGCTTCTTTTTTGCTTCTGACAACTGAATGACCGTCTGAATGGGATACTCCGCCATGACCTCCGCCGTGGAGAGAGCGAGATAACACTGCTGGGCAAGGGGCAGGAACACCATTCGGGACAATCGGTAAAACAGTGTGACAGCAAATCGCCGTCACTCCCCCTTCAAAGCCATCATGACGGCATTTTTGACGTCATGTGCTGTCGCCTTTGCGTATGCAAGCGGTACGGTTTTAGCAAAAAATAATTTTAGCGTATATTGCTTGCAGGCATTTCGCTTACACGAAAATGAGTATCAATCTAATTCTCCAATACCGGGGCAAGCGGTTAAACCGCCTGCCCCACTTTTTCTACAAGGGCAAGGATTGTTGTTGTGCCCCTTGCTTTGTCCTCCTTCTTTTCCGGCTCCAGATAGATTTGTTGGAACTCGTCAAAGGCAACATTGAACTCAACCTCTATCTCATTGTCCCGCTTGACACGGACAGCCTTCACAAACTGCGCTATAATCATTTTCTTGGCCTCAAAGTTACAGTTGTCGAACAGCTTGGCCCAATTCATCAATTCAGCATAGTTCTGCCTTACTTTTTCAGCGCCAGATACCAACTCCTGCAAGTTCGCTTCCGCCGTTTTAATCTGTTGTTCCAGTTCTTTGATCTGCGCGGTTGTTTCCTCCACAATGCTGTTAAGCAAATCCACGTTCAAACGGCTGACGCCTTGGATAACCCGGAGCGTCTCGGCTCTTAAATCCTGATAGTCTTTTTGCTTTTGCTGGTACTGACCGTTCAGAAGATTCAGCTTGGCCTTGGCGATGTCTACTTCCCGGCTTTGACGCTCCTTTATCAATTCCTGGCGTGGGGCCATTTTTATCTGCTCAAACTGGATACGGATAATCTGTTCTATCAAATCATCCAGCTTTGATACTCCATAGCCGGAGAGCCCGTCACACTCGCCGGGGTGCTGGGTGTTGTAACTGCATTGATAACGGGCGTAGGTCTTTGTAACTACGGTGCCGTCCTTTTTACTGTACTTGCGCCCGCTGGTAGCCAGCGTCAGCCGTCTGCCACAATGACCGCAATATACATTTCCCACTAAAAGGGACTGGCCTTTCGTGTTCAGCGGAACCTCCCTGCGAATACGGGGTTTTGACCGGCTTTGTATAATGCTCTGCGCCCTCTCGAACAGGTCAACATCTATGATTTGAAGGTCGGTCAATATCTGCTCTGACCTGCTCTCGCCGTTGCAAAGGACTCCAATGAAAGATGAGTTGCTGATCGACGAGGAAGCCGCTAAAACGGTTCGGTACATTTTCAAGCTGTGCTGTGACGGCCTTGGCCCCACGCAGATTGCCAACCGGCTGAGATGGGAACAGGTACTTACCCCCACCGCTTACAAAGCCCAGCAGCGAGGGGAACTGCTCCCAGAGCGGCCTTTTAACTGGACGCAGAAAACCGTATCCGGGATTTTGGATAAGGTGGAGTACCTGGGCCACACGGAGAATTTCAAGACCGCATCCAAGAACTACCGTAGCAAGAAGCGGGTCAAGACCGCCAAGGAGGAGCGCAAGCTGTTCCGGGATACCCACCCGGCCATTGTGGACGAACACACTTTTCAGGTGGTACAGGAAATTCGCTCTCACCGCCACAGGCCGACGGCTACGGGGAAGGTCAGCATTTTCTCTGGCAAGGTGTTTTGCGCCGACTGCGGGGCCAAGCTGCAATACAACACAGCAAACAGCTTTTCAGCAAATCAGGATTTCTTCAACTGCGGCAACTACCGCAGCAACACCGGTACTTGCACCGCCCACTATATCCGGGCGGTGACACTGGAGAAGATTGTACTGGCCCACATGAAGCGTGTTCTGGCATATGTCCAGCAGTTTGAAACAGCTTTCGTCAAGCGAGAAATGGAGGAAGCCAACCTCAAGCGCCAGACCTCTGTGGAAAAGGCCAAGCTGGACATTGTGACACTGAAACGGCGGGACGAGGACTTGGATGTGCTGTTTAAACGTATCTACGAGGACATGGTGGCAGGTCGGCTCAGCCCGGAGCGGTTTGACAAACTCTCCACGCAGTACGAAGAGGAGTGCGGCAGGCCATTGGGGAACTGCAATTGCTGATTGACAATGGAGAACAGGAAGCCCACGATCTGCGGCAATTCCTGAAAAGCGTCCGTAAGTACACCGACCCGGATGAACTGACAGCGGAAATGCTGAACGAACTGATTGACAAGATCATCGTCCACGCTCCCGACAAGAGCAGTGGGCACCGTAGGCAGAAAATCGAGATTTACTACAAGGCCGCTGGGATCATCGACATCGCTGATGACCTCTGTGAAGCCGGGGACGCGCAAAAATCGAAAAGCGGCCTGAAAAGGCAGGACTGTGGCCTCTATCAGTCACAGTCCTGCGGTACATAAATACTTCGTTGCGGCACCTTACTTTATCCGTCCCCGCCGCTTTTTATTCCAGCCCCATGTCCCGGTGGATGTGCGCCCGGAGGGCGTCGAAGGACTCCACGCTCAAATCGTGTTCGATCCGGCAGGCGTCGGCGGCGGCCACGTCCTCCGCCACCCCCAGGTGGATCAGCCACTTGGTCAGCAGCAGGTGCCGCTCGTAGATCCGCTGGGCGATCTCCAGCCCCTCCGCCGTCAGGGTGAGGAAGCCCCCCTCGTCCATCACCACGAAGCCCCCCTCCCGGAGCAGGCTCATGGCCCGGCTGACGCTGGGCTTGGAGAAGCCCAGCCGCTGGGCCACGTCGATGGACCGCACCGGCCCCTGCTCCCCCAGGGCCAGGATGGCCTCCAGGTAGTTTTCCGCAGACTCGTGTATGTTCACCCAATCCACCTCCAGGACAGGCCCCGCCCGGACGGGCGGGTTTGCCATCGCTTACTGAGATGAGGACAGTATACCATACTCCCCCGCCGATGGCAACGGGAATTTTCCGCCCCCCTCCCGGCGGCATTGCAATTTTTTCCCGGATGTGATATGATATCTCCAATTTTGAGACGGCCCAGGGCCGGGGAGGTTTTCCATGGGAAACGCGAAATTCTTAATCCAGCGGGTGCTGGACATGAACTACAGGGCCATGCTGGACACCATCGGCCAGATCCACAAGCGCACGGGCCGCTCCCGCTGGTGGATCTTCCAGGATATGCGCCGCTGCGCCACCAAATACGGCGCGGGCTACGTGGATTACAACCTGTTCGAGCTGTACGACCTCACCCCCGAGCTGCGGGACACCTATCTGACCCGCGCCCGGAACAACGAGATGGTGGTGAAGTATAACAGCAAGGCCGCCATGGACGAGCTGGACGACAAGGCCAAATTCAACGCCCGCTTCGCGGACTTCCTCCGCCGGGACTGGGTGCACGTCACCGGGGAGAACCGGGACGAGGTGCTGGACTTCCTCTCCCGGCACCAGTTCTTCATGTCCAAGCCCACCCACGGCTGCTGCGGCCGGGGGATCGAAAAGCTGAACACCGCCGACTTCCCCTCCCTGGACGCGCTGTATGAGCGGCTGCTGAAGCAGGCCCCCGACCTGGAGCTGGAGGAGCTGATCGTCCAGCACCCGGATCTCAACGCCATCTATCCCGGCTCCATCAACACCGCCCGGATCGTCACCCTCCGGGGCAAACGGGGGAAGGTCTACTTCATCGCCGCCCTGCTGCGCGTCGGCAACGGCAAGTTTGTGGATAACTTCGACAACGGCGGAATGCTGGCCCCGGTGGACCTGGACACGGGTACCATCACCGGGGTGGCGGTGGACAAATACAAAAACGTCTACGAGAAGCACCCCGCCACCGGCGCGGCCATCATGGGCAGCGTCATCCCCGACTGGGACAAGGCCAAGGAGCTGGTGACCCGGGCCGCCCCCCTTATCCCGGAGGTGCGGTACGTGGGGTGGGACGTGTGCTTCACCCCCAGCGGCCCCTGCCTGGTGGAGGGGAACCAGTACCCCGCCCACGACCTGTACCAGCACCCGGTGCAGACCCCGGACCGGGTGGGCCTCATGCCCCGCATCCGGGCGGTGGAGGCGGATTCCCAGCAGGTGATGGGGGCCATCACCGGGGGCCTGCGCGGTCCGGGACTGATGTAATGGGACAGGAGGAATGAGGCATGGAGGGCGCGCTGCCGCTTGTAAAGCTCATTGAGGAATTTGCGAAGCTCCCAGGGGTGGGACGCAAGACGGCCCAGCGCTTCGCCTTCCATATCCTGAACCTGCCGGAGGAAAAGGCCAGGGATTTTTCCCAGGCAATTCTGGATGCCCGCACCAAAATCAAAAAGTGCCCTGTCTGCGGCAACCTCACCGACGGGGAGCTTTGTCCCATCTGCTCCGCCAAGGGCCGGGAGGCGGGGCTTATCTGTGTGGTGGAGGACCCCAGGGATGTGCTGGCCTTCGAGCGCACCAAGGAATACAACGGGGTGTACCATGTCCTCCACGGGCTCATCAGCCCTATGGATGGGGTGGGTCCAGAGCAAATCAATGTGAAGAGCCTGCTGGAGCGGGTTGCCAAGGGGCAGGTGGGCGAGGTCATTATGGCTACCAACCCCACTGTGGAGGGGACCGCCATGTACATCGCCCGCCTCCTAAAGCCCCTGGGGGTGAAGGTGACCCGCCTGGCCTACGGCATCCCGGTGGGGGGCAACCTGGAATACGCCGACGAGGTAACCCTTTACCGGGCCCTGGCCGGCCGCAGCGAGCTATAGGAGGCTGTGTCGATGAAGTTAAAATGGTTCCTCTGCAAGGGCTTATGCCTCCTCCTTAGCCTCTGCCTTCTGGGGGGATGCGCCGGGAAAAAGCCGGACACCGGCTACACCCGGTATTCCACCGAATTCTACGATACCTTTGATACCATCATCCAGGTGATTGGCTACACCGAGACCCAGGAGGAATTTGTAGGCTATGCCGAGGCGATACATCAGCGGTTCGCCTACCTTAGCCAGCTTTACGACCGCTTCTACGAATACGCTGGGGTAAACAACATCTGCACCATCAACAAAAACGCCGGGGTGGCCCCGGTGGAGGTGGCTCCGGAGCTGCTGGAGATGCTCTCCTTTGCCAAGGACTGGTGTGAAAAGACCGATGGCCGGGTGAACATCGCCATGGGGCCTCCCCTGGAGATTTGGCGGAAATACCGGGAAAAGTATGCCGGGATGGCTCTGGCGGAAGGAACCCCGGACGCCTGTCCCACGGCGGAGGCACTGGAGGCCGCCAGCCAGCACACCAGCCTGGATAAAGTTGTGATTGACCGGGGAGCGGGCACCGTCTTTTTGGAGGAGGAAGGGATGTCCCTGGATGTGGGGGCGGTCGCCAAGGGCTACGCCGCCCAGATGGTAGCCAATGAGATTTACGAGGCCGGCTTCAAGTCCTTCACCATCAGCGCCGGGGGCAATGTGGTCACCGGGGATCCTCCCCTGGATGGGGTCCGAAACAGCTGGGGCATCGGCATCCAGGACCCCTTCGCCGACCCCAATGACCCGCAAAGCCAGTCTTTGGACGTTCTGTTTGTGAAGAACCAGTGCGTGGTCACCAGCGGGGATTACCGCCAGTTCTACATGGTGGGGGAGCGGTACATCCACCACATCATCGATCCCCAGACCCTCCAGCCCGCCAATCATTACCGGGCCCTTTCCATCGTCACGGATGATTCCGGCCTGGCGGATTTCCTTTCCACCTGTCTCTTTGTGATGGAGTACGAGGAGGGCCGGAAGCTGGCGGAGGAGCTGGGGGTGATGGCCCTGTGGGTCTTCCCCGACGGAAGGGTGGAATACACCGGCAATATGCTTTCTATTATGCGGGACCGTGGGGGAGCCACCTCCGCCATCCCCAAAAAGAGTTTCTTGGATTTTTTTATCCGCGCCTGAAATAACAAAAACGGAGGCTTCTGCGATGAGCAAACTGGACCAGCTGTGGGAAAAAGCGGACCGCCTGGAGATTAAAAAAAGCTGGCAGTACCAGCTGTATATCACCCTGGTGCTGCCGGGGATTTTGTTCCTGCTGGCCTGGCTGCTGCGAAGCGGCTCCACCGGGGTGATGCTGGGGCGGCTGTTTCACACCTACAGCCTTTATGTGGCCAGCCCCCTCCCAAACCTTTCCCCCTTTAACGGCACAGGGGTGCTGGGCCTCCTAATCTTCCTGGGGCTGGCGGTTTGGGCCATCCGCCGCAGGGATTGGGTGGACCTGGGCGTCACTTT
>OFFT01001634.1_pt1 | contig 13127 bp, 14 predicted proteins | sample 1521581 | NCBI WGS metagenome assembly OFFT01 (sample SAMEA3504084, study PRJEB24116) | mouse gut metagenome | biome: mouse gut; feature: mouse-associated habitat; material: faeces | place: Denmark | collected 2011
TGTAGGCGGCTTCCGTATCTCCTGCCAGTATTTCAACAACCGGGAGGACATCGACCGCATGATTGAGGCCATGGAGGACCTCATCGCCAAAATCGGCCGGAAGCCCGACTATCAGAAGAAATGGTAAGCGAACAGCCCGTCGGCGTTCTGCTCTTTGAGCAGGCGGGGGAGCGGATGCGGGGGGACCCGGGCCTGCCCGGCTCCCTCCCCTTCCCCGTCCGCCTGGGCTATGTCCCCGGCAGCTACCGGGAGCTGATTCAGGGCTCCCCCGCCATCCGGGACCAGCTGTGTCAGGCGGCAAGCCGTCTGGCGCGGGAGGGGGCCAACGCCGGCGAGCTCATCATCCCCATGCTGGAGATGCAGGGCCTGGGGGACTATAGCCGTAACGCCGGGTACGCCGGAGGCGACGTCACCCTCACCAATGCCACCGTAAAGTGCAACTACGAGCGGGGCCGGATGTTCACAGTGGACGCTATGGACGACCAGGAGACCGCGGGTATCGCCTTCGGCCGGCTGGCGGGGGAGTTTATCCGCACCAAGGTGGTGCCGGAGCTGGATGCCTTCCGCTTTGCCGCCTACGCCGGCAAGGAGGGGATTTCCAAGGCGGCACCGGCCGCCCTGACCACCGGCGCCGCCGTCATCGCCGCCCTGCGGGCCGCCACCAACCAGATGGACGAGGATGAGGTCCCCACCGAGGAGCGGAGGCTCTTCATCACCCCCACCCTCCATGGCATGGTCCAGGACCTGGACACCACCAAGAGCCGGGAGGTCCTTTCCCGGTTCGCCGCCGTCACCCTGGTGCCCCAGAGCCGGTTTTACACCAAGATTGACCTGCGGAGCGGGGCGAACACCGATGGCGACGCCGCCCAGGCCGCCGGGGGGTACGCCAAGAGCGCAGACGGCCTCGCCATCAACTTTATGGTCCTCCACCCCTCCGCCCTCATTCAGTTCCAGAAGCACGTGGCCCCCAAAATCATCGCCCCGGAGCAGAACCAGAACGCCGATGCCTACAAGTTTGGCTACCGCTGCTACGGCATCGCCGACGTCTACAAGAACAAGCTGGCGGGGGTCTACCTCCATAGCGCCCCCGCCGCCACGAGGTAAAAGAAGAGGTGCCGTCATGGACTACGATTTCTACACCGATGTCTACCAGGGGGATTCTATCCCGGCGGAAGAGTTCCTCCGGCTGGCACGGCGGGCAGGGACCCAGCTGGAGCGGTATAAAAGGGACTATCAGGTGACCGCCCCCGCCCCGGACAGCGAGGCGCTGGCCATCTGTGCCATGGCGGACGCCCTCTATTACTACGAGACGGCCCAGAACGGCGGGGCAGTGGTGTCCTCTGCCATTGGCAGCGTTTCCAGCACCTTTCGGGACCCAGGGCAGGACCTAAGCCCCCAGGCCCAAGGGCGGGAGCTGTACCGCTGTGCCCGGCTTTACCTGGATATTTATAGGGGGTGTGGCCGGTGCTGAGTGTGCGCAGGCGCCCCCCGGTGGATTATGGGAAGTGCTGCCAGACCGTCACCATCTACCATCAGGAGGGGCCAGGGCAGTACAGCCGCCAGGTGTGCCGTCAGGCTTTCTTTGAATTTCGCCGCAGAAAGGGGCTTTCCAAGACCGGCAGCGTCGGGGAGAGCTCCTTTCTGCTGGTGTTCCCTGGAGACAGCGTCCCTGTAAGGCCGGGGGACAAGGTGCTGTTGGGGGAGGGACCGGAGGTCAACTCCCGTGAGGACTGGGCGGCCTTCATCCCCGCTAAGGTGCCGGGACTGGTGGTTGTAGAGTATGTAGAACCGAGATATTGGCAGGGAAAGCTCTGCCATATAGAAGCAGGAGGGTGACAGATGCTTGTAGGAAGGGTGGCCGTGGAACTGCGGCCCGTTCGGGAGATTATCCGGAAAAAGGGTTTGATGCCAGGAGGGGCGGTGCAGCGGCAGCACACCGCCAATGTCCTGCGGCGCATCGTCCGGTATCTGCCCTATCGCAGCGGAGAGACCATTAAGCAGACTGTCATCCAAACCGACATCAACCAGCCGGAGATTGTCACCCGGAGCCCCTACGCCAAGTACATCTACTACGGTAAGGTGATGGTGGGCAAGGCTCCTAAAAGGGTGACCGAACGGCCCCTGAAGTATATAAGAACTGAAAAAAGTCCCCTGGCCGGCCCCCGCTGGGACCGGCGGCTGGTGTCGGCGGAAGGAAAACTGCTGGCCCGTGAGCTGCAGGACTACATCAACGGGAGGAAACATCCGTGACAGCGCTGGAAAAAGTGAAGGGCTGGCTGGGGAATTACCCAGGCTTCGATATTCTCTCCACCTTCCAGGTAGACTACACCAGCGAAGTTCCAGGGTGCGGCGGCCTGTTTCCTGCCGGTTTGGTGGAGCTGGGCCGCCGCCGTGATATCCTGGGGAACACAACGGTGGAAAATCAGTACAACTTTGCCCTGTACTACGTCTTCGAAAAAGCCCCCGGCGATGAGACTGGGGCGGCAGGAAACGCCGCCTGGGTAATGGACTTTCAGGAATGGGTCCAGGAGCAAAGCGTTCGCGGAGCGATGCCGCGCTTTGGGAATACCTCCGCGAGGGAGACGGCGAAGGCGGAAAACGGGACCCTGTACGAGGTGGACGGAGAGGGGACAGCGCTTTACAGTGTCCAGCTTTCCATCCGGTTTGAAAAAAGATTTGAGAGGTGACTTACGATGCCTGATATGACCTTCAATACCAAGCCCGGCGAGGTGGTAGACCGCTGTCTGCTGGTGCTCTGCCTGAATACTGGGGAGACCAGTACCCCCGCCTGGAGCCCGGTGGGCAAGCGGGTGGAGGAAAGCTCTATGGAGTTCGATTGGGGGGAGGAGAGCAAGACCGACATCTTCGGCCAGACCTACACCACCATGAAGAAGCCGGTCATCACACAGACCTTCGAGCCCTGCGAGCTGGATGCCGATGACGCCGCCCAGCGGAAAATCTGGAACCTGGCAATCCGGGAGCAGGACGTGGCGTCGCTTTCCAACTTGGATATGCTGGTGGTCCACCTTTACGCCGGCAGCCCTGGGGCGGCCTTTGCTGAACGGTACAGCGCCTGCGCCGTCAAGCCCTCCGGCCTGGGGGGCTCCGCCAATGTGGGGATGCCCCTGGATGTGACCTTTGGCGGTAAGCGAACCACCGGCACCGCGGTTTCCCAGGATGGCGTTATCACCTTCACCCCGGAGGGAGGTGACACAGAATGAGCACGTTATCCTTCGAAACCGGCCAGGTGACCTATTCCCTCAATGGAGCCAGCGAGGTGCGCTTTAACCCCACCGACAGCGCCTTTGCCCAGCGGCTTTTTGAGGCTTTTGAAACGCTGGAGCAGAAGCAGGAGGATTACCAGCGCCAGGCGGCCGCCCTCAAAGAGCCAAGAGAAATCTTCGCCTTTGCCCGCCAGCGGGATTTGGAGATGCGGGAGCTGCTGGACGAGGTCCTGGGGGCTTCGGTTTGCGCCCCTCTTTTTGGGGGGATGAGCCTCTACGCCATGGCTGGGGGCCTGCCGGTGTGGTGCAACCTGCTGCTGGCGCTTATGGATGAGATGGACGCCGCTCTGGTCCGGGAGCAGAAAGCCTCCAATCCCCGGCTGAAGAAGTATCTGGACAAGTACCAGAGGCGGGGTGTAAAATGATCTATGACCTGCCGGAAACGCTGACTGTTATGGGGGAGGAGCGGCCCATCCGGTCCGATTATCGGGCGGCTCTGGATATTTGCGCCGCCCTGGCGGACCCGGAGCTGACCGGCCGGGAGAAGACGCTGGCCGCCCTCTGCATCTGCTACCCCCGGCTGGAGGAAATACCGCCGGAGGGGTATCAGGAGGCACTGGAGCGGTGCTTCTGGTTTTTGGACGGCGGGGAGGAGGCCGCGCAGGGCAGCCGCCCCGGCCCCCGGCTTATGGATTGGGAGCAGGATTTTCCCCGCATTGTGGCCCCAGTTAACCGGGTATTAGGCCGGGAGGTACGGGAAGGCCCCTGCCACTGGTGGACCTTCCTCTCCGCTTATTATGAGATTGGCGGGGACTGTCTTTTTGCCCAGATCGTCCGGGTGCGGGACGCTCTGGCCAGAGGAAAAAAGCTAGATAAGACCGACCGGGACTGGTACCGCAGAAACCGGGAGCTTGTGGACCTGCGGAAGAAATACACCAGCGAGGAACAGCAACTGCTGAAGGAATGGGGAGGCGGATAGGATGGCGAAAGACGGTGAGGTGGTCATTTCCACGGCGCTAGACAACAGCCAGCTGGAAAAGCAGCTGCAGGACACCAAAAAGAAAATTGTGTCCCTGGAGGAGAAGCTGAATAAAGCGGAGCAGGAACGGTCCCCCATCCTTGCCCAACTTACCGAGATGGAGGAAAAACTGCGGCAGGCTGCCGAGGAGGCAAAGCGCTTCGGGGAACAGTGGAGCAGCGGGGAACTGGGTGCCGACCGGCTCCAGATGGAAGCCCAGGCTCGACTGGCAGCACTGGAGCGAGAAAATGATGCTCTGCTAGAAAAAGCCGCCGAGTATGATGACATTATCGCCCAGACCACCCAGGAACTGGAGCAGCAGGAAACTGCCGCCGGGCAGCTGACCAAAGAACTGGCCCAGGCCGCTGCCCAAAGCTCTCGGATGGGGGAGGCAGTAGATGCGGCGGGGGCATATATGAACCGATTCACAAAATGGGTTAAGAATCTGGCACGGCAGGTTTTTGTTTTTACCATTATCAGCAGCATCTTGCGCTCCCTGCGGGATTGGCTGGGCCGAGTGGTGCAGACCAATCATGAGGCCAGCCAGGCCGTTGCAAAACTCCGGGGGGCGCTGCTCACCTTGGGCCAGCCCTTAGTGGAGGTAGTTATCCCGGCCTTTACGCTGTTGGTACAGCTGCTGACTCGCTTGGTATCAGCGGCGGCGCAGCTCTTTTCCTGGCTTTTTGGCAAGAGCATTGCCAATACAAAAAAGGCAGCCTCCGGCCTGTACCAGGAGACCGAAGCGCTGGACGCGCTGGGGGGCTCCGCCGAAGAGGCGAAGAAGTCCCTAGCCGGTTTCGACGAGCTGAATGTTCTCCCCGGCAAAGACGGTGCGGCCGCAAATACCGATGTTTCCGCCCCCGACTTCGATTTCGATGCTGCCCTCAGCGAAGAGCGGCTCAAGGGTATCTTGGGACTGGTGAAGACGGTTGCGGTGGGGCTTCTGGCATGGAAGTTGGCGAATTCCCTTCTGGACGGCCTCCAGAAGTTTGCTGGTCTGCTGCTTGCCATTGACGGCGGCATCGGACTGGCGGAGGCCACCATGGACGCGTGGACCAACGGCGTCACCTGGGAAAATTTTTTGGCTATGCTGGGCCGGGGGGCGGAACTCACTGCGGGGCTGGCTCTGGCCTTTGGCAAAGCCGGGGCAGGGGTGGGCCTCATCGTCACCGGGCTGACCCTACTGGTCACCGCCTTCCACGATGCGGCCCAAAATGGATGGAACCTCCAAAACACCCTTATGGCTATCGCAGGTATCATTGCCACAGGGTTGGGCATCGCCCTCCTCACCGGCTCCTGGATCCCGCTGCTGATTGCGATGATAGCGGCCCTGCTGCTGGCGATTGTGGTGGCCTTTGGTGATGGAGAGGCTCTTATCGAAGGGGCGAAGAAGTTCTTAAAGGGGTTTCTGGACTTCTTTGTAGGGCTGTTTACCGGCGACTTCCAGCGGGCCATGACAGGCATAAAGGAGATTTTTGCTGGGCTGCAGCAGATCCTCTTTACCGTGATTGAGGCGCTGAAAAATATGCTTTTCAGCTTCTTCGATTGGTTAGACGAGCAAACAGGGGGCCGGTTCCATGGCGCTATTGAGACTATTAAAGCAGGGATTGGAAATTTCTTTCAATGGCTTCAGGAAAGCACAGCCGGGCTTGTTGCCGCTGTTCAGCAGATATTCGAGGGTCTCCTGCTGTTCTTTACAGGGGTATTTACTGGGGACTGGGATAAAGCCTGGCAGGGGGTGCAGGAGATCTTCAAGGGTGTTTGGAACGGCATCGTCTCCTGCTTTGAGGCGGCGGTAAACCTTATTATTCGCGGAGTGAACCGGCTCATCGAAAGGATAAATTCCATCCGCCTTGAGGCTCCGGATTGGGTTCCTGGTATCGGTGGAAAGAGTTGGAGTCCTCAAATCCCCTCTCTCAGTGAAGTAAAGCTCCCCCGGTTGGCCACCGGCACCGTGGTGCCGCCGAACCGGGAGTTTCTGGCAGTGCTGGGGGACAACAAGAAGGAGCCGGAGATTGTCTCTCCAGTCTCCACCTTAAAGGAGGCCTTTCTGGCGGCCCTGAAGGAGTCCGGGGGCGGCGCCGGAGGCAAAGCCACCATTATACTGGACAGCCGGGTGCTGGGAGAATTTGCCATTGATTATATTAACGGGGTTACCGAGACCACCGGTGTCTGCCCGGTTCTGGTGTGAGAGGAGAAGGACTATGGCAAAGAAGACAACCCGCTATACAGTGGATGGGGCGCCCCTCTTTGCCCCTCTCTCCCCCTTTCAGGTGGAGCTGGAAAGTTTGGCAGACCCAAACTCCGGGCGCACCGACGACGGAAAGATGCACGTCCTCTTTACCCGCCCCCTGGTGCGGAAATTTACTTACCGTTGCGGCCGGCTTACAGGCGAGGAGCTGCGGTATCTGGAGAAGCTGGTGCAGGGAAAGACCTATACCTTCGGGTTTGATTTGTGCGGCCAGCACCAAACAATGGAGGCTTACACCAGCGCTATCCAGTTCGAGCTTTTAGACGTTCTGGGGGATTGGTACGACAATGTGCAGTTCTCTATCATTGAATTGTAGGTGAGAAAATGGTAATCGAACTAGTTGCTCCCGGAGTGGCCTTTACGCAGGCCCAGTTGCAGGGCGGCATCACCTTGACCAGAAGCGTCAACACCGGAAAGAACATCACCCTAGGGAGCTGTATAGCCGGAAAGCTGGAGTTCACCGTGCTGGATCTGGCCGAAGGCCCTGTGCAGCATTACACAGGAACCGAGTTCCAGGTCTCCACCTACAACCTGGAGCCCTACACCTTCCAGGATAGCAGCCTTTTGATTTTCCAGGATGGGGACCGGTATTATTTTCCCGGCAACCGAAGGGTCTTTGGGCTCTATACCGCCCAGCGGCCGGAGCGCATCAACGAAACGAAATGGAAATTCACCTGCTATGACCGGATGATACTCTTTGACCGGAATGTGGATACATGGCTTTCGCTGCTGCGCTGGCCCATTTCCCTTTCGGAGCTTTTGAAAAGCCTGTGCGATTTCTGCGACGTGGAGCTGGCAGAAGAGCAGCAGCTCCTAAACGGTGATTTCCTGGTGAAGAAAAATTTTACAGGCAGCGAAATCAATGGAAGGGAGGTCCTCGCTTGGATTGCCGAGGCGGCCGGCTGTTATGGGGAGATAACACCAGAGGGGAAGCTGCATCTGGGGTTTTATTGCCCCACTGAAACTGTAATCCGGCGGAATATCTCCCTTCGGGTGGCGGACTATCAGGTAAAGGAGATTGGTAAACTTCAAATCCGGGCCGATCAAAACGACATCGGTGTGATTGTGGGCACTGGCGCCAATGCCTATATCATCCAGGGCAATCCACTGCTGGCCGCGGCGGAGGATGCAGAGCTGCGCCCGGTGGCGGAGCGGCTTTTCCAGCGGATGCAGGGTATTGTCTATACCCCTTTGGAGGTGGAATTGTACGCGGATTCCGTCCTTTGCGAGGTAGGGGATGTGGTTACAGTGGAAAGTAAACGGGGGCGGTATACCGCCTATGTGACCACAACGGTGACCAATGGCATGAAGACCACCGTTTCCAGCGTGGGAGAGGAGAACCGGGAAAAGCTCCAGTCGGTGAATCGCTCCTTACTGTATCTCCGGGGACGCACCAATGAACTGACCCGGACAATCGAAGAAACCGTCAGCCGGCTGTACGATGCCGAGACGGGGGATATTTCAATCCTGCGGCAGACAGCCGCAAGCCTCACAACTCAAATAGAAAACGCAAAAGGGGACATTTCCACCCTCACCCAAACCGCCGGCAGCATCCAGGCGGAGGTGCGCGGGCAAGAGGGCGCACTTGCATCTCTTCGGCTTACAGTCTCCGGCCTGGAATCGGAGATCGCCCTCAAGGCTGATAAAATCACCTTGAAAGGTTATGTGGAGTTTAGGAACCTCACCGATGGCACCACCAGCATCAGCGGCGGGAACATCAAAACCGGGACAATTTCGGCGGACCGTTTGGAATCTAAGGTCCTCACAACCGACAACATCTCTACCAAGAACCTCACGGTAACCGGCAAACTTCTCACAACGGGAAGTTATGGCGGGGTGCGCATCGAGGACGGTGTTGCGAAATTTACCACTACCGGTTGGAGCAATTCGGGAAAAATCTACTATAAAAACAGCGGATATGTTAGTTCTGGGCTGTATATCGAAGGGGATAATGGCATCTGCATTGATGCCAAGTGGCAGCTGCGGCTGCGGTCCGGTTCGCAAGGTATCTATATCACACCTGCTACTGGCGGAGACGTTTTTATCGGTTCTGGATACTACAACGACGATGTGTATATTGGCAGCGGGACAGGGACCGGCAGCCAGAACGATCTGTACGCCCGCGGCTTCTATGCGCAGAACAAGCAGGGATACACAGGTACAATCACCTACATGAAAAGCGCCAGCAGCAGCGGCAGGCTGACCATCACCGGCGGCATTATCACTGGTGTGGCTTAAAGGAGAGATTTTGATGACTGTAGAAAAAATGCTTGGTGCGCATCGGGCCTTCCGAGAGCTGCTGGAGCTCCGGCTGCCCTACGAAAGGGTGCGGCAGCTGCGCCGCTTAGCCGCCTGGCTGGAGGAGGAGTTGGCGATCTACTGCGCAGAGGAGCACCGGGCTGCGGAACAGTGCGGCGCGGCTATTTTGCAAAATGGAGAATTGCACTTTCCGGACGCAGCCGCCCAGGAAAAATACATCCAAAGGATCCAGGAGGTGCGAGAGACGGCAATAGATGGCTGGCCGCCGGTGACTCTTACAGAGGAAGATTTGGCGGAGCAGAAGATCACCCTTCGGGGAATTCTGGAGTTGGAGGGTTTCGTAGAGTTTGGAGGTGAGGAACTTGGCACTATCTAAATACCGGGATGCCGCAGAAATGGAAGCCAATATCGACAACGCCGCCCCTTATATTGGGGAGAATGGGAACTGGTTTCGGTGGAACGTGGCCCAAAGGGCCTATGAGGACACTGGCAGCCCCGCCCGTGGAGAAAAGGGGGAGCGAGGGGAACAGGGACCCCAGGGCTCAGAAGGTGAGCAAGGTGAAACAGGACCACAGGGGCCGCAGGGCGTGCCTGGTCCCAAAGGGGAATCCGGAGAGGCCGGTCCCAAGGGGGAAAAAGGGGATCGGGGCGAACCGGGGCCACAGGGCCCCAAAGGTGACACCGGGGACCCGATCCACATAGCGGGGAGCTATTCAAGCGTTGCAGAGCTGGAGGCTGCCCATCCGCAAGGGGATGGCGGCAACGCCTATTTAGTGGAAGGAATGCTCTACATTTGGGACAGAACAGCCTGGCAAAAAACGAATTTTTCTTCCCTCACCCCGGAGGATCAGGCGAAAGTGGACCACCTCCCGGAGGATACCGCAGCAGCTTTGGAAAGTAAAGCGGATCTGGCCGACCTTGCCGGGAAGCTCCTGGTGCCCTGCAACTGCATCTACGAGGACGGCACCCATGCCATCACCAAGCAGAGCGCCAAACAGGACACCGGGGCGCAGTACACCATCGTCATGGTCCCCACCCATGACTACACCGCTGGGGACGCAGTAACCATCGCCGGAGAGGCGGTCGCGGTCAAGTACCAGGCCAGTGATGCGGCCGTCCAAACCGGGGCCTGGCTGGCTGGCCGCCCTGTCCAGGCGGAGGTCTTCGGCGGCACCCTGTACCTGGCGGCAAATCAGCCCTCCCAGGGGGGTGATGGCAACGTAACTATGGCGGATGGGGCGGAAATCACCGTCCCGGAGGATTGGGGCCCTGGCCCCTGGAAGCTGGAGCTTACGGAGGATGAGGAGGCTGGCAGCGCTCCCCTCGGTCCCAACGTGGCCGGGTACGTGGGGGAAATCGTCTGCTTCGCGGACAGTATCCTGCGACCCAATCACGTCTGGGCAGACGGCGGGGCTATCGACGCCCAGCAGTGGCCGGAACTGGCGGAGTATGCTGCCAAGGCCGGGTGGCGGCGAAACGAGGCGATGCAGTATATTGTCCCAGACCTGCGGGGACGGTTTTTGCTGGGTGCTGATGATAGACATATACCAAATTCCATTGGTGGCGAAGAAAACCACACACTACTGATAAATGAGATGCCGGACCATTATCATCATTATCCCGTAAATAGTCCTGGAACAGCTTCCGGCATTTGGGGACCTGTCAATACACTCCAGCAGAACGGAGATGTTACCTCCGCCACGCTCTCAACAGGGAATTCTCATCCCCATAACAACATGCCGCCCTACTATGTCGTTGTCCCGCAAATACGGGCCAAGGTGGATGTGGTCTATGCCAAGATGCCAGAAGCTATCCCCGCCGGGGATGTCACCTACGACAATACCGGCAGCGGCTTGCAGGCGGAGACGGTGCAGGGGGCGGTTGATGAGGTTGCTGGGCGAACGGATGGGCTTATCAACATTGACGATGTTACCATATCATTTGGTGATGGCTGGGAAATTTATAATCACAGCATTGAGGTTAAAAACGGCATCTTGTGCGGATTTGTTTTAGCTGTCTCCGAAAAGCCTCGCACATTTACGCCAGTATCCAATTACAATATCAAGGGCAGAATAGCTTTAGGGATTGGAATGCTGGATGATGGCATTTTTGCCCCTTTGGCTATAGACATGGATAGTACAACCAATATAGATAGATGGTTGCAGATTTGGGCAATCATCTCCATACCGTGGAACCCCACCTGGACTAAAAAGGAGGGATTGTAATGGCAGTCTATGTAACAGACGCAGACGGCATCCGCCGCCTTGTGGCAGGAAATAGTGATGGAGATATGGCCCTGATGTCTCCAAGGCACTATGTTGGGGAGGCCACAATTCCCACCCGCGCGACAGACGTTTTAGCACCCAGCTGGGAGGGGAAGAGCACAGTGACCGGAACTCCCAGCTCGAACAACCCTGCCACCATCACAGGGGTTTCTTTTGCAGCCACAGCCATCAGCCCGGATGGACAGACCCGGAGCGTGGACTTTGGTTTTACCGGGTACAGCCTGCCAGATGGCGTAAGGGATACATATGACGGAGTGCGGGGGGACTTTGTGCAGCGGGTGGGAAAGCTGGTGCTGGATGGGACGGAAAACTGGAAAGCCGAACAATCGCAATATTATCTTGAATTTAAAGGAATAAATCCATACGTCCCTCAACTATGTACACATTTTGTTTATTCAAATACGGAACTTGTGTTGACAACGCCTGGATATTTTGTTGCAAATATATATAACAATCTTGTTATACAGTATGATGGTGGCAGTGGCGGCGTAGACAATTTCAAATCCTGGCTTACCGCCCAGGCTGCCGCAGGCACCCCTGTTACCGTCTACTATGAGCTGGCCCGGCCTATCGCTTACAACCGCAAAGTGGACATCACCGCCTTTGATGGACGGACCACCGTCACCGGTGCAGACGCTGTGGATGTTCTTGAAGGACGGGTCCTGCGGGTAGCAGATTGCCTGCCATTTGAGATTGTGCGGAGTAATCGGAATTTAGCACTGAATCCATATTTTGAAATAAACCAAAGAGGCCTAAATACATATAACACAACTGGATATTGTGTAGATGGTTGGCATTTGTGGTCAACAACTAATGTTGGTACAGTAAAACCGACATATCCAGGGATAGACATCATCGCAGACGAAAATCAACAAGTTGTAATAGAACAAAAAATAGAAAACATAGAGCATTTTATAGGGTATCCATATACATTTTCTATTTTAATAACAAGGATTACTGGACATTTTACTTTACAACTGACTACCGTATCAGAAGTACGTATTACTAACCCTGGCCTTTATTATTTAACTGCTATTATACCAGAAGGTTCAACGGTTCAAAACACGATGTTCAGATTGTTTACGTTAGGAAAAACCAACCTCCATTGCGCCGGAATAAAACTCGAAAAAGGAACCGAACAAACCCTAGCCCGAAAAATCGGTGACCAGTGGGTTCTCAATGACCCGCCGCCGGACCCCACGCTGGAACTGCTTAAGTGCCAGCGATATCAATGCGTAATTCCGTTTGGAGTTGGACAGCCAATTTCCAATGTTATTGTGGATGGCAATGGAAGTGCTTACTTCCCAATATATTTGCCTGTACAGATGCGCCTAGATATCGCAAAAATAGAAATCCAGGGCAATCTTAGAACTCATATTGCAAGCGGTGGATATTGCAACTGCGAACTAGATAGCACTGCTAGTTTACAAGGCAATATCTGTAATCTACGAGCTTATGGACTTGAGACCAATACTGCTTGCGGACTTGATTCCGATACAGGCGGAAAAATCATCGTGGATGAAAATCTGTAGCATCTAAAAGGAGTATTTCCCATGCCCGAAAAATGCACCAATAACCCTCGTGACTTCCCCATGCTCCCGCAAACCGGAACATTGGAATAATATAAAGGACAAACCTGCGAAGCGATGGGAGTTTTCTACGGACAAGCTCATCAGCTATAATAAAAAAGGAAGGTACATAACATGGAAAACATCAAAACAATTAAACTTGCAGTAACAGGGTTCTTTGCCCTTCTCTCCTCCTGGCTGGGGATGCTGGCAGCCCCCATGTATATCCTGGTTCTGCTGAACATGGCGGACTATGCCACTGGCTTTGTGGCTGCCCCCTACCGGGGCGAAAAGCGCAGTTCGGAGGTAGGCTTCCGGGGTATCGCTAAGAAGTGCTGCATGTGGCTGCTGGTGGCCCTGGGCGGCTGCTTCTCCGAGCACTCCGGCGTCATCAACATCGGCCTGGAGGGCATCATGGTCATGGGCGCCCTGGGCGGCGCGCTGATGATGAAGTTCCTCCCCGCGGGCACCCCCGCCCTTGTCATGATCCTGCTGGTCATCCTGGCGGCGGTAGCCATTGGG
>OFFT01001639.1_pt1 | contig 13110 bp, 11 predicted proteins | sample 1521581 | NCBI WGS metagenome assembly OFFT01 (sample SAMEA3504084, study PRJEB24116) | mouse gut metagenome | biome: mouse gut; feature: mouse-associated habitat; material: faeces | place: Denmark | collected 2011
TAGAGCCACTTCATGGCTTCCTTATCCGAAACGCCCCACAGCTTTCCGCCGTCTCCCTCTGCTGGAAGTCTTACGTTCAGGTTAAAAGATTTGATATGGCTCTTGTCGTCCTCCGACGTGTTGGCAATCACGGCCCGGTAGACCAGGTAATTGTACACATCCCACTGGGCATTCCGGGGTTCCACGCCCTCCAGGCTGGTTTCCCATTTCAGATTGGAGCAGGTGAGCACGCAGACAGAATCCGGTGTCTCTCCCGGACTGATCTCATACCCGGCTCCTACTCCCACATCCTGGAAAGATCCGTAGCCGCCGCCCATACGGATGGGCGCCGTGGTATTCTCCGGGATATCTCCATGGAGATAGATCTTTACCTTAAGGGTCTGGGTTGTACCCGTAGGCAGCACATTCCGGCTGCTAAACCGGATCTTTCCCGTATACTCTCCGGCCACGTCCACCAGCCATCCGTCTGTGTCTCCTACAACCTTCGCCCCCACATACATGGACCCTCTCTGGTCCTCGGGCACTTCGTCCGCCTCATAGGTGGCTACGAGAATGCCGTCATCCCTTCGGTAAAAATACGGCAGTTCCAGGGTGAAGAAAACGTCCTTTGCCTCTCCGCTTCCGAACTGGGCAATGGCAGAAAGCTCAAAGGTAGCTCCGTTGGACTCTCCGTGGCCAAGCATCAGCCGCCGGCCCTTTTCTTCCTCCGGCGTCTCCTCAGACATATTTCCGCCTTCTATCTTGCCGAAGACAAAACTTACATTTTCACCCCCCGCCCGTTCTTCGGGGGTATCTAAATCTTCAGCCGGTGTATCCGCTTCTTCCGCAGGCTCTTCGTCAGCGGGGGCCTCTTCCTCCGGCCGGGTATCTTCCGGTTCCTGGGACGGCGTCTCTGCCGTGCCCTCGCCCTCTTCTTTCTCTTCTTTACCGCTCACATCCTGGTTTTCTTCCGCAGGGGGATTTCCGGGCTCCTCCGGATCGGTTTCTTCTGCAGGCGCCAGTGAATCCTGTGCCGGCTTGCCGTTCTCCGTATCCTTTTTCGCCTCCTGTTCTTCCTGGAGTATAGCTGCAGAGGCAGACACCATCGGAAGATTTAATGAAGATGCGCAAATAGACAACACAAGCAAAATTCCCAGAATACGGCTGCGTGTTTGTCTCCATTTTCTTATCTTATCAGCTTTTTTCATTGCGCAATTACCCCTCCCCCATGATTTTTTTGTCTAAAACACATAAAACCAGCATGGTTTTTCCATATTCTATGAACTAATTATACAGAGATATAACAAAAAACTCAATATGGGTTAGGTTGTTCTTTTTTAGGGATATTGTCTTTTTTTTATATTTCTTTCAACTGTTCCGGCTCAGAATTCAAAATGCGAAAACGCTCCGGAAAGGTGTCAAGCATTAATACTTGAACTTTCTGCCTATTTATGCTATCCTTTAAACAGAAAGAGGTGTCTGCTGGTAACAGACACCCCAAAACAGAGTTCCCCATTCCAATGGTGGATGCTCCCAAAACTGGCTTTGCTCTTACGAGCGCCGCCTATCCTGCGGCTCAGACAGGATAGGCATTTTTATTTCTTCTTACTGTCTCTCTTATCGAGAAAGGTCAGAAACGCAACAATCAGACTGCCAAAGGAAATCAGCAAGCCAATCATCCCTATAAATATCAAAATGATATCCGCAGCTGTCATATTACGCACCTCCCTTCCTATGTATTCCGGTAAACCGGTCACTGGTTCGGGAGGCTGCCACCCTGTCATGGGTACTTTCTGCAATACAGATTTTACCACATTTTGACAGAAAGTTCAATGGTATCTATTTTCGGGCAGGAAAAGCAGCCTGCTCTGTTTTTAACATCTCAGAGCAAACAAAAAGACCGGAAAACTTTTTTTACAGGATTTCCAGTCTAAATGTCCCCTCCTCGAACTCAATCATTATAGAATCCAAAACACCTCCGCGGCTTTACTCCCGCAGCCCGGCCAGCCAGCGGACAACTTCCCGGATCTTTTCTTTCTGCTCCTCACTGCAGTCCGGAAAATCCTGTTCTAAGTCCACATCCGCCATATCATACCGCTTCCCCAGAAGAAGTTCCTCTATCTTGCCCGGAAGCTCCGCATCCAGCATATCGGAAAATACCATAATTTCGCTGATGTGCATAGCATTCAGCTTCCGGTAAACCTCCAATTCCCCCCAGTCGAAACGCCGGCTGCAGCTGGTCTCGCATTCCGGTGATTTGCCGAACTTCCACTCCCAGGAAGAATAGAGGGCGTAGGTTTCTTTCACCTCCGGGTTATCAAGAAACGCAGGTTCCAGTTCCTCATAAGCGCCGTACAGCTCCTCAAAGCTTTCTCTTAAGGCCTGCCGCATGGCATCTGTCGTCACCTCCGGGTTTAAATCCTGCAGGTTGCAGACCCGGGATTGGACGGATTTCACGCCTTTGGCCTTCATCTTATCTTTGGAGGGAGTAAGGTAGCGTCCAAGCTGGGATACATCCACATTTACCATCAGAGTTCCGTGCTGAATCTGGCATTTGGAATTCTTGGAAAAGGCATTTCCGGAAAATTTGTAACCGTCCTCCGTAATAATGTCATTCCTGCCCGAAAAATGGGTCTCCACCCCGAATTTCCGGCAGGCATGCTGAATCACCTGCAGCTGTTTCTCCAGATTGTACTCCTCCGGGGATGCCAGGAAGGTAAAGCACAGATTGCCCAGATCGTGGTACACGGCTCCTCCCCCTGTAGTCCTCCGGGCGAGAAAGCCGCCTTCCTCCTCCAAAAGCTGGGCCCGGCATTCCCGGATGGCGTTCTGGTTCCTTCCGATCACAACGGTGTGATCATTCTGCCACAGGTAAAGCATGACATCGCCCTCTTTGATCCGGCCGGCCAGATATTTTTCAGCGGCAAGATTCTGCCAGGGATTCCAGGTATAGGTTTGAATAAAGTAGTTGCTCATGATGGGTCTCCTATTTATTTTCAGCAGTCTTTCTGACGCCTACATCTGAAGAGCTCCCAGGATCTGCTGGCCCTTCTGAGTCATGCCCTTCTTTTGCAGCATCATGGTTATGCTCTGTATCGTCTGCTGGTGCTTAAGTTCCGTCAGCTTCTTCGCTATATCGCTGTCTCCCATGCGGCTCATGGATGCCGTCAGATTCTCAGAGGCATATCCGTTGTAATCAATCGCATATTCCAGCTTATTGTACTGTGCGCCCAGGGTACTGCGCTCTCCGGTCACCTGTTCCAGAGCCTTGTCAATCTTCCCAATGTCAAAGTCTTTGGTAACGTCAAAATCTCCCAGGCCCAACGCATCAATGGCTGCATTCACGGAATCATTGATCGGAATCTCGCTGCCGTACGCATCACCCGCCAAATTCACGCCCCCTGCCTGGCTTCCGTCCAGGAGGGAAAGACCATTGAAATTAGTCTGCCTGGCAGTCCGGTCAATCTCCTGTTTTATCTGGTTGATTTCCTTTTGAATCTCCCCGCGGTTGGATGGATTCAAAATGCTGCTGGAAGCGCGAAGAGCCAGCTCCCGCATTCTCTGCAGGGAATCCGTTATGCCGCCCAGCGCAGAATCCGAAGTCTTCAGCAGGCTGACTCCGTCGTTAAGATTCTTCGTACCTGTGTTAAGACCTGTAATCTGGGCTTTTTCATTTTCCGTAATCGCCAGTTCCGCAGCTCCGTTCGCCGCGGATGTCAACCTGTTTCCGCTTGCAATCTGTCCAAATAGATAAGGGGATTTACTGCTGATCCCAGAAATGCCGCTCATGTTCGACTCCTCCTTCTACTGCATAATATATTGCTTTCTTATTATTATATCGTCGAAAACCCCGGAAAGATTACTGACATTTTGACGAATTTACAGTTTTCTTTACATTCAAAACCTTCCGCAAAATCCGTTTTATATTACAAAGGAGCTGCCGCACTCTGTGCAGTAGCTCCCCAGTTGCCTCTCATATTCTGATTTTCAAGACAATCTTCCTGTAATTCTGCGTCCCGTCCAGATCCCTGCAGGGCATATGTCCGTCATGAGGAAACGCCGCATAAAACATTCCCTCTTCAATCCGGGCCGGCTGTCCTCCTGCCTCATAAAAGGCGATATCTTTCGCCTCATCATAGGGCACAGCCTCCTTCATACTTTCGATATCCGCATAGTACACAGTCTCTTTTCCCTCTAGAAGAAACTGCACATCCAGATATCTCCGATGGGCCTCTGCTTTTCCGCTTTCATAAGGCTGCGTTGCCCCCTCCTGAATCAGGACATAGACCTTTCCTTCCGGAAACCGGTCATACTCATATCTTCCTGCCGGTTTTTTAGTAAGGCTCAGTGCGAATTCCACCGCCTCCCCAATTTCCGGCATAAGGCCATAATAGTTTGTAATCCGGTGAATCCTGTCAATAATCATACGAATACCTCATGTATCTTTCAGCCTGTGTAGTTCATCAGCAGTCTCGGAAGGAACAGCACCACATCCGGGAAATAGGTAATTACTATAAGAACAACCAGCATGGTCACCAGAGGCCCGACAATTTCTTTGATTACATCCTTAAGAGGCGTTCCCGATATACCGCTGGTAATAAACAGCAGCATTCCAAACGGCGGCGTGGAAAGGCCAATCATCATGTTAAAGATTACAACCAGTCCGAAATGTACCAGATCGATGCCAAAAGCAGTTGCAATCGGCAGAAGGATCGGGATAAATACCACCTGGATTACAGATGTATCAATGAACATTCCCAATACCAGAATGGCAATATTCACAATCAGCAAAAAGACAAATTTATTGTCTGTAAAACCGGTAATTGCATTTGCAACAATCTCAGCCACATGCTCCTTGGCTACAATATAGGAGATCGTCGTCGCCGCTCCAATCATAATGGAAGTCGTTCCCGTCGCCTTTACCGTGTCAATCAGAACCTGCTTAAATCCCTCCCATTTCAGCACCCGGTACCCGAAGAGCGCTACAATCAAGGCGTAAAGTCCTGCAACAGCTCCCGCCTCTGTGGGCGTCATCACACCCGTATAAATACCCACCAGGAGAATCACCGGGGTCAGAATAGCTGGAATCGCATTAAAGGTATACTTCAGGAATGCCATAAGCTTTACCTTCTCACTGACCGGATAATTCCTTTTATGAGCTACCATCATAATATAGATCATCAATGCAACCGCCAGCAGCACTCCGGGAACCATACCGCCCATAAAAAGCGCACCCACGGATGCACCGGAGAGCATGGAGTAGATAACCATGGGAATACTCGGCGGGAAGATCGGTCCGATGGTGGCGGAGGCCGCCGTAATGGCACAGCTAAAGCCGTCGTCATAGCCTTCCGCTCTCATGGCATCGATTTCCATCTTGCCAAGTCCGCTGGCATCCGCAATGGCGGAGCCGGTCATACCAGAAAACACCAGGGAAGCCAGCACGTTTACATGTCCCAGGCCACCCTTAAAGCGTCCTACAAATCCCATGGCAAAGCCAAACACCTTCTCCGTTACCTTGCCGCTGTTCATTACGTTCGCCGCAAAAATGAAAAGCGGTACTGCAATAATCGTATAATTTGTATAGAATGTCTTCAGCGTCTGCTGCGCCACCATCTTTGTGCTCTCTCCGCTTATCAGGAAATAGAACACGCACGCGGTCATCATACCCATGGGAATCGGCATACGTAAAATGAAAATTAAGACAAAAATCAGTAAGAATACCAATAAAGCTACACTTACATTCATGATTTTCCTGCCTCCTTCCCTTTCTCCTGCTCCATGGCAGCCTCAATGGCTTCCTGTGTCTCGTTCTTCGTTCCGTCCAGCATTTTCTTCACTGCAGCCTCTCCACCGATGCCTGTAAATACCATAACCTCCAGCCACATATCATACAGGATATAAAGCAGGATAATAATCATAAACGGTATAAACGGAAGATAGACAATATTCAAGCCGATTTTGAATACACTCGTAACCTGAATCTTCATCTGGCCAATCATCTGGCAGGCCGGTACAAACATGGCAATAAACGCAACTGCCATCAAAAGATTTCCCAAAAAGCCGCAGATCGCCTTCCCTTTCACGGAAAGGCTGTCATATACCAGCGTAAAGGTAACATGGGATCTGTCCCTGTACGCGTAGCAGGCTCCAAGCACCACCATCCACAGATATCCCATAACCGTCACTTCATAAGCCCACTGCACGGGATTTTTGAAAACATACCTTGCCACAATCTGAATCACGAACACAGAAAACATAATCAAAAATGCGGCGATCGGAATATACAGTTCTACGCAGTTTTGGAGAAACTTTCCGATCTTTTTCATTCCATCCATTGCGAAACCCCTTCCCTTTCCTAATTGAAAAGCCCTGCGCCTGCAGGCTGCGCCAAGATACGCCGCAGCCTGCGGCCGCAGGGAAATTTCATTCTCTATACTGAGCGGATCTTACTTCACAAATTCTTTTCCGATCTCAGAAACCTTTTCATACATTTCCATATCCCAGTCATTGGAGATATCGGAATCCAGATAGTAGTTCAGCACATGCTCCTGGAATGCAGGGATATCAGCCTCATAAATAGCCAATCCCTCTCCCTCGAAAAATGCAACCAGCTCAGATTCCTTCTGCAGGTTTGTTGTGTCGCAGAATTCCCTTCCTGCCTCGATACCCTTCAGCACAATCTCTTTCTGGGCGTCCGACAGAGATTCCCATTTTGCATTGTTGATAGCCGGCCATACGGAGTCAACCAGATGATGCGTCAGGGTGATGGACTTCTGTACCTCATAGAACTTTGCACTCTCCACGCTGCCCAGCGGGTTATCCTGGCCGTCTACAGATCCAGTCTGCAAAGCCAGATACAGCTCGGAGAAGGAGATCGGAGTCGGGTTTGCGCCCAGCGCCTCGCCCAGGAACAGCCATGCTTCCGTATTCGGCATTCTAAGATTTACGCCGTTCAGATCCGCCGGAGTCTTCACTGCCTTGTCGTCAGAAAGAGAAATCTCTCTGGAGCCCAGATACCATGCTCCCAGGGGGAACAGACCCTGCTCATCGGAAATCTTCTGGAACACTTCCTTGCCCACTTCGCCGTTCAGGGTAGCCGTCATATGGTCATAGCTGTTGAAGAGGTAGCCTGCCGTGAACATCGATACCCACGGAGAACCTGTGGTCAGCCAGGACGCACTGGTCAGCGTTAAGTCTGCATCGCCCATAACTACGGCTGCCACTTCCTCTTCCTGGGAGAACAGCTGCGCATCCGTATAAACATCCACAGTAATATTTCCGCCGGACAAGTCTTCCACCGTCTCTTTAAACTTCTGCATTGCCTGGGCATGCGTATCCGTGGAAACAGCCGTCAGAGTAACGGTCAGAGTAACCGGATCTCCCAGATCTCCAGACGCTTCTGCATCATTGTCCTCCCCGGACTCCTGCTGCGGAGCCTCCGGCTCGCTCGTCTCACTCGGTGCAGGCTGTTCCTGCTTGGATGAGCAGCCCGCAAGCAGAGCACCTGCCATACTTGCAGCCAATACCATTGCCAAAATTTTCTTCTTCATTTTTTTCCTCCTGATTTTTTTATCTCAACGTCATTCTGACGCCGTGATCTTTGTTTCCTTCATGCAGCTATCCACATATTCCATGGTTGCCCGGCATCCCATGCTGATATAGCTGATATCGTCGCCACACCCGATAAAGGATGCGCCCTTCTGAATCCAATAGCGGATGGCTTCCCTATCTCCCGCCCCCAGCGAAACGCCGAAGGGCCTATTTCTCTCCTTGCAGATCTCTACAATCTCCTCGCAGAGCGCCCGCACCTCCGGGTGCTTGGTATCTCCCAGGCGCCCTATGGACGCCGACAGATCATTGGCCCCCACCAGCGGGAAATCAATCCCTTCCACATCCAGAATCTCTCTTAAATTACGCACTGCATCTACATGCTCAATCTGGACAATGCGCAGAAATCTCTCCTCCGGGTGTTCCAAAAACTCTTCATTTGCCGCCGCGCCGTACCTGTTCGCCCTGCGCGGTCCAAAGCCCCGGATTCCCTTAGGCGGATACATGCAGGCTGCCACAGCCTTTTCTGCTTCTTCCGCCGTACACACCATAGGAAACAGAATACCATCCGGTCCCATCTCCAGAATCGGCTTAACCAGAACTGGATCGTTCCACGGAACCCGCACAATAGATGCCGTATCCGCTGCCGCTGCCGCAATAATATGGGAAAGCGTGCTTGCTTTGTCAAACGCGGAGTGTTCTCCGTCGATCCAGACAAATGCAAATCCGTGCAGGCCCAATGCCTCCGTAATGGATGGGTCCAGGTAAAACGTGTGGGCGCCTATTACGGCCTCTCCGCGTTTCATCTTTTCACGTATCTGCTGCGCCTTGCATAATGCTGCCATTCTTCCGCTCTCTTTCCGCCCTGCCTTCGGACTATCTGCAATAATGCTCAAAAGTTCTGTTGCAAAGGCGGTCCATCATGCGCACCTCTTCCTTCCAGGTCTCAAACAGAAGCGAATCGTCCTGCACGCGGCATTTCGTCGTAATCGGAAGGCCCTCAATCTCCTTCAGATGCCATTTGGCGTTCACCGGATAGAGCTGCCGCTCAATCAAGGATGCTGCCATCAGCACCTCCTGCACGCAGTCCGCATCTTCCGGCTTGTCATTGCAGTGCTCACAAAGCCACACCCAGAGCTCCGGGTGGAAATTCGCCATGATTCCGCTGTAGCCTGCCGCCCCGTCCCGCAGGGACTGAAGCGCCGTAGTGGCGTTCGCATTGTACAGCTTCAGATTGGTCCCCTCAATGGCCTTGAGCTTTTCACGGATATCTGCTGCAACACAGCAGGTATCCTTCAGAAAATAAAAACGGTTTGTCTTGGCAATATCTGTAATCACCGGAATGGACAAAAGCCTTTTATAGGGCCTCGGACACTCATAAACGCCAAGCTTAATCTCCGGGTCAATCATTTTCTCAAGTTTATGATAGTTCTCAATCCATACCTCATCACTCTCATCCTCTTTCGCAAGGCGGTTAGTCAGAAGTATCACTGCATCAACGCCCGTCTTCCACATGGCGTTAATATCCCGTGCCTGATCCTCCAGGCCGTCCGAAGTATGTCCGCTGGCTACCACCGGAACCCTGCCGGCAGCGGCTTCTACCGTGATCCTCGCAATGCGTATTCTCTCTTCAAAATTCAGCTCATGAATTTCGCTGGACTGACAGGAAGCAAAAAGCCCCATTACACCGTTCTCAATGTACCAATCCACAAGTGCGCGAAGCCCTTTCTCATCAATCTGTCCGTCTTCTGTAAACGGGGTCAGCATCACCGGCCAGACACCGCCCGGAAAATTATTCTTCGGATATTCCATCTTCTTTTCCTCCACCCTCCACATGTCTGATGTTCCTGCCGTGTCTGCACCACAGGGCACCAGCATAAGATATTCCATGGTTTTCTTTGATTTTTCAAACCACCTGTAGTATAATCTTTTTGAGAAAAAATCTCATTCAATATAATATTTAATACTTTTTTATACTTTTCTCTCCGAAAGGATATATAGGAATCATGTTTGAAATCTTTGATGACTTTTGTTGGTCGAAAAACAAAAAAATCATCACTCAGGATGTCCATCAGATTCCAGGGCTGAAAAACCTATCTCACTGGAGCCACCCCTTTGCCTTCGATCCCTCCCCGACACACTACCATTCCGACATACTCGAGATCCACTGCATGGTCAAGGGAGCACGGTATACCATGCTAAAACAGGACGGGCAGTTCAACGCCTATACCATCACGGGAAATGAAGCTTTCTGCATCTTTCCCTACGAGCTGCACGGCAACGGCGGACAGCCCCAACAGCCCAGCGAATTCTATGCTGTCCAGATTGATGTAAGCAAGGAAGTAAAAAGCATCCTGGGTTTGAACCAGGAACACAGCCACATCCTCCGGGAGCGCCTTTTATCCCTGGAACACCGGCACCTTCAGCTCTCTGCCACAGAAATCCAGCTGATACGGACAGGTTTCAACCTGTTCTCCAGCGAACAAAGGGACGATATCATCAACGGATGTCCCTTTCTCACTGCCTTCCTGTTCAATCTATACTACATGAATCCCATCCGGGAGGAAACCCTGCGCCAGATCGACGTCCATATCCAAAAAGCCATGAACTATGTGACCGCTCATCTCACCGATGCACTTCCGGTTCAGGAGCTGGCAGAAGTCTCCGGTTACTCCCTCTCCCGCTTTAAGAGTAAATTCCGGGAGGAGGTGGGCTTTACCCCTGCGGAATACATCATTCTGCAGAAAATCGAGCTGGCGAAAGAGCTTCTGGAGACCACAGAGAGCAATATTACAGAGCTAGCTTATGAACTGGGATTTTCCTCCAGCAACTATTTTTCTTCGGTATTTAAGAAAATTACAAATAGCAGTCCGCTGAGTTACCGGAAGGCATATCGGAAGTGATGGGGAACGATGGTTTTTACCCTCAGACAAAAAAACGAGAGCCAAATTCGTGCAGGCACGATTTGGCTCTCGTTTTTTTGTCTGGCTAAGCTGGTGAATTAGATTCCCAGCTTCAGTTTCCGCATCTGCTCTTCAGCAGTCACATTGGTCGTGGGCTTGTAGTCTTTCAGCGGAATCAGTTTCTCATTGACGGCATCCAGGATCCACTCCTTCTGGGGGAAGAAGTAATGATCGTACTCGTAGGGCGGCGTAATCCAGTTCTGCGCACCCACGATGGCAGGCGGAGCATCCAGATAATCAAAGGCAAGCTCCGTAATATTCTTGGCCACCTCGTCCAGGAAGGTTCCCCTTGCACAGGCGTCGGAGGTCAGAATTACTTTGCCGGTCTTCTTTACGGATTCCAGAATCTTCGTGTAATCCAAAGGAACCAGGCTGTGCAGGTTGATAAGCTCTACGGACAGGCCGTACTTCTCTTCCAGCTCTTTCACGGCGTCGTATGCCCGGTACAGGGTTGCGCCTACGGTCAGCATGGTAATGTCGGAACCTGTCTTCAGCACATCCACATCGCCGAATGCAATCTCATATTCTCCTTCGGGAACGCCGCCCTCATGGAATTTCTCTCCGATATCGTAAATTCTCTGGCTCTCAAAGAACACCACCGGATCGGTTCCGTTCAGGGCTGCCTGCATCAAGCCCTTGGCCTCATAAGGCGTAGCCGGGAAGCAAACCTTCAGGCCCGGTACATGCGCACACATGGAAGTCCAGTCCTGGGAATGCTGTGCGCCGTACTTGGAACCTACAGACACACGCAGGATCAGGGGCATCTTCAGAATGCCGGCGCTCATGGCCTGCCATTTGGCCATCTGGTTGAAAATCTCGTCGCCGCAGCATCCGATAAAGTCGCCGTACATCAGCTCTACCACCGCGCGGCCGCCGCACATGGTGTATCCTACACCCGTACCTACAATCGCTGTCTCGGAGATGGGGGAGTTGAACAGTCTGGAGTAGGGAATCACATCCGTAAATCCGCGGTATACAGCAAAGGCTCCGCCCCAGTCGCGCACGTCTTCGCCATATGCCACAAGCGTGGGATCCTCATAATACTTATTGAACATGGGCTCAAAGATGGCGTCGCGGATGTTGTAGCGCTTCATAGCGCTCACTTCCTTGCCGTCCGCCGTGTAATGGGTGCGGACTTTCTTCTGGATATCCGTATAGCGCTTGCAGCTCTCCTTCGGCCCGGTGACAGAGGGCTCCCTGGTGGGATCCATATTGCGCTTTTTCTCATTGTTGAACATCAGGCGCTCCACAATGCCCGGGTCCTTTTCAAAATCAAGGTAGGGTGAAGCGTCCTTGTCCGCCGCCAGACGGCAGATGCGGGCCATACGCTCTTTTGTCTTTGTCCAGATGGCTTCAAACTCGCTGTCCTCAGCAACGCCTGCGTCTACTACAGCCTTGCGGAAGGTTACCAGGGGATCCTGTGCTCTCCAGGCCTCGATCTCCTCCTTGGTGCGGTATGCGTTCTGATCGGAGGTGGAGTGTCCCAGCAGACGGTATGTTACTACATCCAGGAACACGGGGCCTTCGCCGCTCTTGGCCAAAGGCAGCTTCCGGCGGTATGCGTCGATAACTGCCAGCGGATTGTAGCCGTCCACACGCTCTGCATGAAGCTGGCTCTCGGTCACGCCTGCGCCCATACGCGCCAGCTCGCCGTAGCCCATGGTCTCGCCGCAGGTCTGTCCGCCCATGCCGTAGGAGTTATTGTTGATATTGAAAATCAGGGGCAGTCCGCCTCTCTTCCCTTCCTCCCAGAGAGTGCGGTACTGATCCATGGTTGCAAAGGAAAGAGCCTCCCACACGGGCCCCCGTCCCATGGAGCCGTCGCCTAAGTTCGCCACGACTACGCCTTCCTGATCGTTGCATTTCTTATAAAGGGCCGCACCGGTGGAAATGGTTGCGGAGCCGCCTACTAAAGCGTTGTTCGGATAAACACCGAAGGGAAGGAAAAATGCGTGCATGGACCCGCCCAGTCCCTTGTGGAAACCATTCTCCCTTGCGAACAGCTCTGCCAGGGCGCCGTATACGATAAACTCAATGGCCAGCTCTTTTACATCGCCCTCCGCCTTGCTCACGCTCTTCACGGCCTTCAGGGTCTTTCCGTCAAAGAAATTCTCCATATCGTCCAGAAGCTCTTTGTCATCCAGTTTCTGGATGCAGGACAGGCATTTGGCCAGAATCTCACTGTGGCTTCTGTGGCTTCCGAAGGTGAAATCATTTTTGTTCAGCAGGTACGCCTCACCCACAGCGGCCGCCTCCTGGCCCAGGGAGAGATGGGCGGGACCCGGGTAGGTGGTCTCTACGTCCGCATACTTTGCCTGGGTCTTGATCTGGTTCAGCATATCCTCGAACTCCCGGCAGATGGTCATGTCGCGGAAAATACGCAGCAGATCCTCTTTGGTAAAATTCCCCTCGTCCACTTCTTCCTTCACGGACTTCTTGTACACGTTGATAGGAATATCCTTAAATGTGATTTTTCCCTCGGCGCGCATTTTGTCGGGATCGACATATAATGACTTTGGCATGTTTCATAATCTCCTTTTTATTTATTTTCCGCGGATACCGGACAGAACGGACATGCCCGCGCGCGGATGTTTGCTTAGATGGATGGGCCCGGCCC
>OFFT01001643.1_pt1 | contig 13084 bp, 10 predicted proteins | sample 1521581 | NCBI WGS metagenome assembly OFFT01 (sample SAMEA3504084, study PRJEB24116) | mouse gut metagenome | biome: mouse gut; feature: mouse-associated habitat; material: faeces | place: Denmark | collected 2011
TATCAAAAGAAACTGGCGTCACTCAATCAACGTTAAGTGACTGGAAGCGTGGAAGAAGCACGCCAAAAACAGAAAACATGAAGAAATTAGCCGATTACTTTGGCATAACTGTTGATTATTTAATGACTGGAATTGATACGCCAAAACAAAAAGAACGTGAATTAACCCCAAAAGACCAACGCGACATAGCAAAAGACCTTGATTCTATAATGGATAAATTACAATCTGGCGAAAAAGGCCCTGCAAGCTACAATGGAGAGGAACTGTCACCGGAAGCGGCGGAGCTTTTTCGTGAAGAACTGGAGATTGCATTAAAAAGGCTAAAAATAATTAACAGAGAAAAATACACTCCAAAGAAATACAAAAAGTAGGTGGTACGGTTGAAACACACAATCAAAGAAATTGTTGCTTACTATAAGAAAATATTTAAGACAAATGACCCTTTTGAACAAGCGGATTTTCTCCATATTTTATACCAAATAGGAAACATCAGCATTGAAGGCTGTTATATGTACTTAAAGAACCATAGGTATATTTTCATCAACCAAAACTTGTCTGAACACGAAATGAAATTGGTAATGGCGCATAAACTGGGACACGCCGTTTTACATAGAAAAGAAAATTGCTACTTCATTAAAAGCAAAACATTATTGCTTAATTCAAAAAATGAAATCGAGGCGAATAAGTTTGCGATGGAACTCCTGATAGATGACGCTTTTTTAGAAGAAAACAAATATTTAACCATTGGGCAAATGTCACACATGTCAGGATATTGTAAAAAATTAATTGAACTGGGATTAAAACCGGAAACCAACAGCCTATTGAAAGCGAGGAATTGCCATGCCATTTCCACAGAAAATAACTTATACTGTTGAAGACATATACGCTTTGCCAGAGGGGCATAGGGCAGAACTGATTGACGGGCAGATTTATGATATGGCTCCGCCCAACGCTAGACATCAAGACATTATCTTTTCTCTTTCCCGCAAAATTGCAGACTGTATTGATGAAAACAGGGGATTGTGCAAGATATACCTTGCCCCTTACGCCGTATTTCTGAATAGGGATAATAAAAACTACGTCGAGCCTGACATTTCCGTAATATGTGACAAATACAAATTAAATGACAAAGGCTGCAACGGCGCCCCGGATTGGATTATCGAAGTTGTTTCCCCCAGCACAGAACGCATAGACTATGGGATTAAACTTTTTAAATACCGCTCTGCCGGAGTTAGGGAATATTGGATTATAAATCCCCGAATCCGCACTGTCAGCGTATATGATTTTGAACAGAATGAGCAAACCAGACAGTATAGCTTTGAGGATGACATACCTGTTTGCATTTACAAAACATTAAACATCAACATTGCAAAATTGTCTTTGTAACAAAAAAACCGCCCAGTGCGACCAACACTGAACGGCTTCCAGCACATCCGAAGATGATACCCGATAAACAAATATATTGTATCATCTCCGGAAACAGCTTGCAAGCGTAAATGCGCTGGCTGTTATTTTTATACCCAAAAAGGAGGATGATACTATGGCTACAGCAAAGAAACTGCCCAGTGGTAGCTGGCGCTGTCAAGTGTACAGCCACACTGAGGAAACCGTACAATCTGATGGAACCCTTAAGAAAAAACGTATATACAAATCTTTCACAAGTGATGTACCCGGTCCAAAGGGTAAGCGCTTGGCGGAACAGGCCGCAAGTCAATGGGCTGCCGAAAAAGAAAGCGTACATGGCGTACAAAATATCACATTTGGTGAGGCTCTTGAGCGTTATATTGAAAGCAGGGAATCCGTCCTGTCTCCCCGCACTATTATGGATTATAAAAGGATAAGGAAAAATGAACTCCAAAGCATAATGAATATTAAAATTGAAATTATCACACAGGAGGATATACAAAGGGCTATTAATATTGAAGCTCAAAGCCGTTCACCAAAAACAGTACGTAACAGTCACGGGCTTGTATCTGCCGTATTACATATATATCGTCCGAACTTTGCGCTTAATACTACTATGCCGAAAAAAATACATCCGACAATCTATATACCCTCAGAAAATGAAATAAAGCTGCTTCTGAAGTCTGTATCTGATACGGATATGGAACTTCCTGTTTTACTTGCCGCATTCGGACCGATGCGCCGCGAGGAAATATGCGCATTGACTTCGGATGATATATCGAGAAATGTTGTTCATGTATGTAAAAACATGGTTATAAATGAAAATAAGAAGTGGATTATAAAAACACCAAAAAGCTATGCTGGCGACAGATACATTGACTACCCTGATTTTGTCGCTGAAAAGTGGAAAGGTATAAAAGGAAATATTGTATCTCTTACCCCAGACAGCATAACTGGAAAATTTAACAGGATTCTTAAAAAAAATAATATAAAACATTTCAGATTTCACGACCTTAGGCATTACTCGGCCAGCATTCAGCACGCCCTTGGAATACCAGACAGTTATATAATGCAAAGGGGCGGATGGGGAAATGATGGGACATTAAAGGCGGTTTATAGACACGCATTGGAAGAACAGACAAAAAGCATGAATGGCGTAGCTAATAATTATTTTTCAGAATTGTACAACACGAAATGCAACACAAAAAAAGAAAACCCTTGAAATATCGGGTTTTCTGAGAGGCGCAGACCGGATTTGAACCGGTGGATACTGGTGTTGCAGACCATTGCCTTACCACTTGGCTACTGCGCCGTACCTATTAACTATAACAGATATATTCGCCGCCGTCAATCAATATGACTGACAATTTTGCTTTTAATGACTCCGACGGGAATCGAACCCGTGTTACCGCCGTGAAAGGGCGATGTCTTGACCGCTTGACCACGGAGCCCTATTCTCTTTATCAGGCTTGTGACCTGACTAAAACATATTACCATAACCGGGTTCATTTGGCAAGACAGAATTTTTTCTTTTTTGAGAAAATTTTGAAAACTTTAAAGGACAGGAGCGTCCTGTGCTGACCGCCCCTGTCCCTTTCCTAAGACTTCCGTTTTCCGTCCCTCTCCGTTTTTTAACCGGACAGATACTCCGCCAGCGACGTCCCCTTTCTGCTGTGGGGCACGGTATCGATTTCTATGACGCAAAAATCTTCCGCATTTTCGCCGCAGGAAAGTACTTTTACCACTTCACCTCTTCCGTTATAGGCAATGGAATTTCCAATCACTCTCCATCCGCCCCAGGGACCGTTTTCAAGGAAACCCACGCTGCTGACTCCCACAATCGCCATCTCATACTTTTTAGAGAGCCGCGAATAGGGACGATGCCATTCTTCGCCGTAAATATCCTTTTCCAAATCCCGGTCCGGCGGCACGCCCCACGCGCTGGGGGATAAAAGGATATCCGCGCCCATTCTGCCAAACGCCTCGCCGATAACCATGCTGTTTTCCGCATTGTCCGCACAGATATCGAGGGCAATCCTTCCGAAAGGCGTGTCGGCCGCCTCCAGACGGCTGCCAATCTCATACACATCCTCCACGCCGGTCAGCACATTAATCTTTCTGTGGTGAAGAACGATTTCGCCCTCGTCGGATACAAGAAGCGCCGCATTATAGGTTTTGTCCCCTGATTTCTCCGTAATGCCGGCCGCCATCCATATACGGTGCTTTTTTGCCATCTCACAATACGCCCGGCTCGTTTCTCCGGGAATTTCGTGGCTGAGCGAAGGCGCGTCCACGTTTCCCCAGCCCAAATCGCTACATTCCGGGAAAACAGCCAAATCAGCACGCCCTTCCGCTTTCTCCAGAAACCGCTCCATTGTCTTTAAATTTTCCTCTGCTTTTCCAAACACAACCGGCATCTGCGCCATTGCGATTCTCACTCTGCCCACGTTTTTCCTCCCTGTGCACCGGCAAACCACGCCTGTTTTTGCCTCCCTAAAGGCAAACCGAATATCTTCCGTTTTCTTTGTTTGTATAATACTCTTTTCCATTGACAACAACCACCGGAACCTCTGCCGGCGTATTGATGCAAAATCCCGTGCACTGCATATCCGTATCCACGATAATTCTGTCGTCCCTAATCTCTGCCCTTAGGGTAAATTCTTTTTCTTCAGCATATAAACCGGCCCTGATTCCGTGAACCAGATTCATATGTACTGTATAGTTTTCAAAGAAGTCGTTCGGCGTATGCATTTTTGCTTCATTCAGAACCGGCAGTATGGTATCCTCCCTGAAATACAGCGGCAGGGTATCCAACGCGCAGTCTTTTGCAATCCATCTTCCGCCTTCCACACGCCTTTGGGTATTCCAGTCAACCCAGCTTCCCGCCGGGAGATAAACATGCTGCACCTGCTGGTCGAATACAGGAGCCACCAGTAAAGCGTTTCCCAGCATATACTGCGTCGAAAGCTCCCGGGCGTTTAAATCCTCCTGAAATTCAAGAAGCATTGCCCGCATCATGGGAATCCCTTCCCTGTGCGTCTCTTCGGCAAGGCTGTACAGGTAGGGAAACAGTCTGTACCGGAATTTGTTGATTTTAAGGAAAGCCTCCTGCGCCGCTTTTGAGTACTCCCAGGGTTCCCGGGGCGTTGACTGTCCATGGCTGCGGCTTAAGGGAGAAAGCAGTCCCATCTGGGCGCTTCTGACATACTCTTCGTTTTCCGGTTTTGTACGGTTTCCCTCATAATCGCAGTTATAAAAGCCGCCGATATCAAATCCCCAGAAAGATACCCCGCTGATTCCCACGCTCAATCCGCCTCTTAAAATAGCCGCCAGATTATTTTTGTGCGTGCTGGAATCCCCGGCCCAGTTTGCAGGATAGTTCTGGCTGCCGGCATATCCGCTGCGCCCCCAGAGCATTGCCTTTTTCCCCTGTTTCTCCTTAACCTCTCTGGACGCCTCATAAATGGTCTTTGCATAGAGCAGGGGATATTTATTGTGGGTTTCCTTTCCGGTTGTCCCGTCAAAGAAAACGGCCGACTCCGGAATCTCCTCCGAAAAATCCGTTTTCATAACGCCTACTCCCAGCTCCATTAACTTACGGATTCTGTCCTTCATATATTCTACCGCCGCCGGGTTCGTAAAGTCAACCGCCGCCATGACCGCTCCGCCGCCATCCTCGTCCCCTTCTATGGGCACAAACTCACAGATTCCGCCCTCATCGTTTTTTACCAGATATCCCAGCTCGCTCAACTTTGAATAAACCGGTCTGATAACCGTTTCGTCCTCCCTGTCGAACTTCTCCACATAAGGGAACATCCAGCAGGATAGCTGTACGCCTTTTTCATTCAATTTTTTAATCATCTCCCCGGGATTCGGATAACGTTCCTCGTCGAACGCGAGAAGTTCGCCGCTTTTCGTACTCTGCCAGTCGTCAATATGAATCACGTCCATGGACATGCCAAACTCTTCGGCGCGGCTGACAACCGCTTCCACTTCCTCTCTGGTCATATAGCTCATTTTCGACATCCAGAATCCCAGCGACCATTTGGGAATCATTTCGGAACGGCCGCTTTTGGCAGTGTAATCCCTGATTAAACCTTTATAGCTGCGGTTACAGAATACATAGTAATCAATATAGGCGTCCTCAGAATACATTGTATAAGAAACCTCCGAAAAAGCGCCCATATCAAACTTTGTTTTCGTAAATGTATTTAAAAGCACAGAGTAACCGTAAGAGCTCATAAAATAAGGCATTCCCTTATAGGACGCGTCGGAATTGGTGGAAAGCGCGTCCTTCTGCCATACCTCAACAACCTGCCCCCGCTTGTTGAACTCTATAAACTTCTCCCCGAAACCATAGAAGCTTTCATCCACATGCATATAATAAGTCTCGTAGGTTTCCCCGACCTCTCCTGTATCAGGGTCATACTTAAATCCCAGAGGCATTGCCTTATACCTCTGCCCCACATTAAAATCCTTGATATGTTCCTCTGCCAGCGCTCTGCCGTCCAGCTTTACGGAAAGCTCCCAGGGGCACTTGCGTATGGACAGCTCCAGCCTGGACGTGCAAATGTAGATAAACAGCTCGTCCTCACGCACCTGAAATTCCCTGAACGCCGGGAAATCAAATACCGGATTGCGTCTGATATCCGTGCGGCAAAAAGGGAACATCTGAACCCTGTAAATGTTTTCTGACGCAAAGGAAATTTTTACGCTCGCTTCGTTGTCCAGATAGGTTTCCGTCAAAAACGTTCCGCCGTCATCCTCAATCGTATACTCCCGGATGATACTGACGAAATCTCTGTTATTAACTTCCGTTCTGAGCTTGTAGCCCCGCTTTCCTCCTACGTCAACTTTAACTGTCTGTTTCATATGATATTTTACCTCCGTTCTTCAAAATACTCCTGCCTTACATTATATATTTGAAATCTTAGTTTTTCAATATAATTTATTAACTAAATTTATTATTTATTTTTGTACAATATAGACAGCCCGGAAAATTACCTCCGCCTGTAAATGGCGCAAAAAAGGACTGCCGCATTAAGACCAGAGTATACAGGATACGGTATAATACAGCGTTTGCCTTTCCATATCCTGCGCCTCTTTTTCTCAATGCGGCAGTCCTTTTTATCTGCTTTCCTGTTTTGTCAACTTATTCGTCAAATTTTAACGTGTTTAAAAACGTATCGATTACGGGTCTCGCCATGCTCTTAAACTCCCAGCCGTCGTCGTCCATATCATAAAGGATACGGGCCTTGAACTGGATTCCCCAAAACTTATTCTCATCAAACCGCAAAGACAGTTCCCGACGGAAATATTCGCTGTTCCTCACATAAATTCCGCCTATCACATAATACTTGGGGTCGCTGGCAATCATCAGATTGCAGATGACGGACAGATAGTATTCGATAATCAAATCCAGCGCCTTCCGGCCCGACACGCTTCCCTGGTCGGCCAGACGAATCAGCTCCAAAGGCGCAATCTCATGTTGGCACAGCTTATGGTACAGCTCCGCCTCCTCCTCGCTGTCAATCATTTCCCGGACATATTCCTCAAACCTATCCAATGCTATCAGCTTTTCAAAACAGTTTCTTCTTCCGCACTCGCATTCCACATCGCCCTTTGCATTGGGAATCATCATATGCGCAAATTCCCCTATCAGACAATTTCCGCCGTGCTGGACGGCATTGCTCTGAAGCAGTGCCCCCGCGGTGAGCGATTCGCTTGAATTAAGTACAATCACCCTCTCCGATTCCAGTTCCGGATAGGTTTTCAGATAATTCCAGCTTCCCAGCCGCCCGGAATTTTCAATCTGTATGTTCTCAATCCGGGGAAAATATGTCTGAAAACGCTCCGCGATATATCCCCCTGTTTTCCACTTGGGATTGTGTATGGGATAAACCACATGCTTTTTTTCCGAGTCCACGATTCCGTCAATTCCCAGGCTGATTCCGCAGATATCCGCCTCCGTCACTTTCTGTTCTCCCATTATGGAACAAAGCTCTTTGCATACCTGCTCCAGGCACATATCCGTGTCGGAAGCGTCCGTATAATATACCTTTCTTAACTCAATTCCATTATTTAACAAATCATTCAGCGTGCATACCGCGTATTTTCCGGCAAAATAAACGCACAACACATACCGGAAACTCTCGTTAAAGGCAAAAAGCTCCGGCCTTTTTCCGCCCTCGCTGGTGGAATTGCCCTTTCCGATACTCTTTACAATTCCCGCCTGCTTCAAGCTGTCCAGCGTTTTCACAATCGTAGTCATGCTCAGATTGCTCTCTTTCGCAATCTCACCGGCCGTACAGACGCCGCGCTTTTTCACAATTGACAGAATATATCGCAAATTATGGTGTTTAATGTTTTTAGGTTTTCTGCCCGTTGCCTTTGTCATATCCGAAATATCCCACCTATACCAGTTATAAAATATGTCCCGCGCAGCCGTCCACAGCCGCTTCCCGGTTATACAGCATTTTATAAATAATATAGCATACTTAAATGTCAAACTCCATCATTATTATAAAAAACGCCCTTGCTTTCTGTTAAAGGGAATATTTGTCCGGGTTGAGCAGACGGATTTTGCGCACCACAAAATCAATCATGGGCCTGCGCAGCGCAAACAACAGTTCAATACCGTTGTCCTTTACTTTTCCCGCCAGTACCTCTTTTTCGATGGCCTGATACATGGCCCGGAAATATTCTGTGGCAACGTTAAATTTGCTCATTCCCAGATTAACCGCCTTGCGAATCTGTTCCTCCGGGATATCGGAGCATCCGTGCAGAACCAGCGGAACCGATACGCTCCCGCGAATGGCCTTTATCCTGTCAAAATCCAGACTGGGCGTTTTGACATAGGGCCCGTGGGCGTTTCCTACGGCAATCGCCAGAGAACCGCAGCCTGTTCTCTCCACAAATTCCACGGCCTGTTCCACTTTGGTATAATAATCCGTATTTATGATATCGTCCTCCTTAGCGCCGTCTCCCACATGTCCCAGTTCGGCTTCCACATCGACGCCAAACACATTTGCCGTTTTTGTAACCAAAGCCGTAAGCCTGATATTTTCCTCAAAAGAAAGGGACGAACCGTCCACCATTACAGAGGGAAATCCTGACTTTATCCCCTTTGTCGCAATCTCATAACTGCCTGAATGGTCAAGATGGACGGCCACCGGCACCGTCGCTTTCCCGGCCATGTCCACGGCCGCGTGGGCAATGTATTCCATGTCCATATAGTTTTCAAATCCCGGATAAAACTGCACGATTATCGGCACTCTCTCCTGTTCGGCGGCTTCAATAATATATTTTACCGTTTCCACATTAATGACATTGACGGCCGCAACTCCGTAATGGTTTTTTGTCGCATGACAAAGCAGTTCGTTTACTTTTACCAATGACATAAAGCAATCCTCCTTTTTCCCTTACGCTTCCCGAAGTCAGAGACTGCGAATCCCCGGCTCATGGGCGCTGTCAAATTCAATATCCAGATACCGCGCCGCTTCACGCAGCACCGGAAGATAGCTGCCGTAGGTCACGCCAAGGTGGTGAATATAGGGGCCGAACATCAGCTTTTCCTCCCAGTTTTTCCAGTCGTCCACTTCCATCCACACATAGGTCCCCGTGGTTTTGGGCCCTTTCGTCGTCCCGGCCTCCCCCGCAAAAAGATAATATTTTCCGTCAATATCGTCCAAACGGCACACGGTCAGTTCCCCCTGCCTTAATTCAAAGGACTCCTGAGCGTCTATGATTGCCGCCTGGCTGTCCGCGCCCTTGAGCGAGTACGGAAACGGTCCGCAGTGCCATAAAAGCTCCCCGTTATCGTTTTCGGGATGCCGAATCGTCAAATCCGCAAGAAACTCTGCCGATTCATACAGATTGCAGGCCCTTAAAGCCGCCAGCGTGACAGAGCCGTTCACATCCGTTTCGCAGGCAAGCGGCATACCCTTATCGGCCAGTTCTCCCAGAACCGCGCAGGGACAGACGCCGATAAGCTCCGGAAATGCCGACCAGCATTCAAACGCGCCCACGGAGCAGTCGTTTTCTTTCAGAAGCCCTTCAACAGCAATGGCCGCTGCCGCAATCTTTCTGACCTCATCCTCCGCCGGTGTACTCCTGTTGAATCTGGCTTTCAAATTGGCACAGTATTCGTTTAAAGGCTCCCCGTTTTCTTCCAGAATCGCCATCACCCTTCTTGCGACTTCTGCCGGCGATACCGGCACCGTAACGGCCCCGATGTGGCGGAGTAAATTTGCCTCGTCCGTCATAACGCTCATAAACGGTGACGGCCTTTCCCCGATTTTCGCAATCCTTAATGTCCGCAAATCCCGAACAACCGCCGAGACACGTATAAATTTCTCATATCCTGCCTTAAAAATACTGCTTTCGGCTTCCACGTTGTAAATATAGCTGTACTTTACGCCGTATCGCCGCATCACCTTGGTTGCCGCAAACATACCGCACTGCGTGTCTCTTCCCCTTGCCTCAAAAGTGTTGGGCCTTTCGTCTCTTGCCCCCCATACCAGAACGGGAATACGGAAAGCTGCCGCAATCTGAGCCGCCGCCTGTTCCTCACCGAAATCGCAGAACGGAATAAACAGCGCGTCAATATCCTTTTCCCTGAATTTTTTTATGACCTTCGGAACCGTCTCCGGGCTGAATGCGATTCCGTTTTCGCAGACGTCGTCAATGTCCACAAGGGTCACCGTTTCCGGCCTGATTGTCCGGATTACTCCCATAAATCTGTCCTTTTGCCTTTTTGCCTCTTCCATGCTCAGAAAACTTCGTTTTACAGGCGCAACGCCAAGAACTATTTTCCTCTTATACATAATCCATCCCTCTTTCATAGTATTTTACACGCTTGTCAATTTCCGTATAATCAATCCTTCCCGTCTGCATAAAACGCAAAACCGTCCGCCTGTCGGGAATCCCGGCTCTTCCACCGATTCTTGTGCATTTAATTGCGGCCGCCGCGCTGGAAAATCCGGCAATTTCCTCCACACTCCACCCTTCCTGCAGCAGCCCCACCAAAAAAGCGCCGTGAAAATCATCGCCAGCCCCCACCGTGTCCACAACTTCCACATGATAGGCCGGAATCTGAAAAAAACCTTCCCTGCTCACGCCCGTTACGCCCTTTTCGCCCAATGTAAATACCACGATTTCCGGCCCCATATCCATCACCGCACGGCAGTTTTTTTCATAATTTTCATCGGCAAACATGCCTTTGTAAACAAATTCGGAGGCAACAAACACATCAGTTTGGGGAATATATTTTACCAGCTCGTCCGAATAGGTATCTGCGTCTATAAAAATTCCCGCGCCGCCCTCTCTTGCGATTTCCGCCGCTTTCCGGGCGGCTTCGTCCAGCCGCTCCCTGAAAAAATATCTGGTGTTTTGCAGATACTCCAAAGGGAGTTCGCTCTCTTTCAGTTTCCCCACGTCACCGGGGTAAAAAATCATGCTTCTGCCCATGGTTTTTCTGTCGCTTAAAACAATATCCAGCGCCGTTCTCGCTCCCATCCGTGTTTTAAGAAACGCAACGTCAACCCCATGGTCTGTGAAGTCTTTTCTGCAAAAGCTTCCGTACTTATCATCGCCCACCGCTCCGGCAACGGCGCATTTTGCGCCCAGCCTTGCAGCCGCCACAATGCCCGAAGACACCTTGCCCCCGCCCTGCCAGCTTAAATTGTTTATCAGCGTTACTCCATTAGACCCGGGCAGTTCGTCCACATTCACATTCAAATCCACACATGGATAATCAATACCCACGATATCAAACATTTCCCCATCCCCCCGCGCGTATTATTTTGAAATGATTATACATCACCGGTTTTTGTTTGTAAACTATATTTATTAACTAATTTTTTAAATATTCTTTAATTTTTTCACCTTTTTTTATGTAAAGCTATTGGAATTTTTTCAGAGTATGATAGAATATCCCAAATAACAGAATCTTTATAAGAAAACTTACTCCAACCAAAACAGAGAGGATACCAAAACAATGAATCTTTTTCAAAACACTCTTTCCGCGCTTCCCCTCTTAAGAGAAGGGAAAAGCAGAAGCATTAACTGGGAAAACCGGACGGGCGAAAAGGGAAAAGGCGGAATGGCAGCCGGCGAACTTGGCCCCTCCCGAAAAGGCTCTCCCTGTATTCCGCTGGTGAAAGCCGGCGAAACCGTAACCTTAGCCGAGACAGAGGGGCCCGGCGTGATTCAGCATATCTGGATGACAGTGACGGACAGGGTAAGCGATAAGAACCGTTACGTCCTGCGGGATTTGGTTCTGAGGTTTTACTGGGACGGGGAAACCTCGCCTTCAGTTGAAAGCCCGCTGGGCGATTTCTTCTGCTGCGGTTTTGGCGTTGCCTATCAGGTTAATTCCCTGCCGGTTGTCGTGAACCCCACAAGAGGCTTTAACTCCTATTTCCCTATGCCCTTTGGAAAAAGCATGAAAATCACTCTGGAAAATCAGTGTGATGAAGACGTGAACGCTTTCTTTTATCAGGTGGATTACTGCCTGTTGCCGGAACTGCCGGAAAAATCCGGGTATTTTCATGCCCAGTGGAGAAGACAGCGGATTACGGAGAAAGCGAAGGATTACGTTATTTTGGATAACGTAAGAGGAAAAGGGCAGTATGTCGGCACTTATATGGCGCTGACCGCCTTAGAACGCTACTGGTACGGGGAAGGGGAAGTCAAATTTTATCTGGACGGGGACGAAGAATATCCCACTATATGCGGAACCGGAACGGAGGATTACTTTGGCGGCGCCTGGAGCTTTGCCACCCGCAAAAACGGAAAAACCGTGGAGAATACCTTCTGCACACCCTATCTGGGTTACCCCTATTACTCCCGGCATGATACGGAAATCCATAACGACTATCACAATGACGACATGATGCCTCAGAGAAGCTTTTACCGGTGGCACATCCCGGACCCGGTTTTGTTTGACGAGGATATCCGTGTGACAATCCAGCAGATTGGCGTTTCCCACGGGGGCCTGTTCGAGCGGCAGGACGATGTGGCGACCGTGGCCTACTGGTATCAGGCGGAACCCCATATGCCATTCGGGCCTCTGAAGGAAAGACGGGAGCGGTGGCCCAGATAAACGGTCATCCTCACACAGAAACAGGAAATGAGAAAAAGCCAAAAGCCTCCCTGCTCATTTCCTGTTTCCGTTTATTATCGTTCCTTAGGTTATTTATCCCTGTACTGCTGTAAGTTCACCCGGTAAATGCAGGGCGCTCCCTCCCTGTCCGAGACAAAAATCACGTATTTCCCGTCTTCGGTAAAGCATGGATGCGGATGAGAATCCTGCGGATTTCCATGAACCGCGCTCCAAGAAGTCCCATGGTAGCACAGCTTCTGTTCCCTGCGCTTTTCCACATCCACCAGATAGATAAAATCATTCCGAACTTCTTCCGGCTTCTCCTCTGCAGTCTCCTCCGCAGTCTCTTTTCCCAGCAGATGAATCGGCACATCGCTGCCCTGGGCGTCCCCGACCATGTAACGGTTCTGTCTGTCACAGATAAAATGGGCGTAAGGCGAACAGCGCATCCATATTTCCTCCTCCATGGTGTCGGGATTAATCATGCGTATATCTTCTCTTTTCCCGCCCGTTGTCTCGCGATACACAAACGCCAGCTTTGAACCGTCCGGAAGCCAAAATTCATGGGTTAATATC
>OFFT01001653.1_pt1 | contig 13007 bp, 11 predicted proteins | sample 1521581 | NCBI WGS metagenome assembly OFFT01 (sample SAMEA3504084, study PRJEB24116) | mouse gut metagenome | biome: mouse gut; feature: mouse-associated habitat; material: faeces | place: Denmark | collected 2011
AAAAAATTCGAATGGTCTTCTTTAAAGATAGAGACTTATGTCACAGCCTCTTTTTTTGTTTGTTCTCTAAAATCACTCCCGCTATATAACCCAGGAAATAACCTGATCAGGCCTCTCACACATATGCTTTATATAATAGCTGTTGTAGCTACTACTTCTAAAAGGCTCATTTTTTGAGAGCGAAATATCTAGCATTCCTTCACGTTTTGACTATAATAGATATCATAAGCTATAACTTAGCGTAAATTAGGGGGGAGCTATATGTTGAATACACAGGTCATCTATTATCAAACTGACGACGGGGGCACTTTTTATTTTCGTCAAAAAGATCTCACACTGATCAATGATCTCGAACGAGCTAGTCGGTGGAGCACTAAAAAAGAGGCTCAGAAAGTTTTGCGTTCTTTGGATAAAAAAGCCTTACCTAACCAAACCATCCTAGCATTACCCAAATTAAAAGTCGGCTGTGTCGATTTCATTGAAGATTTTGAGCTCACCCAAACAATGCTGAGTATTTCAGAACCAACACCTGAAGATGAATTGCTAAACGAATTATTGTTGATGGATCAAGCTGATTTTTTGGCATTGATCGATGATATTTCCCATGTCATCATGGTACTGCCAGAGCTTAGAAATGTTCTCAAAAATGATGTCAAATATGCTGATTCTGTTATCCTACAAGATTATCTGCACACTATCGAGTTAAGCGATTTTGATCTTAAAACGGGTTATCATTTAGCCCAAAAACTTAAGCAAAGTCGGCAAAAACGGCGCTGTGAAAAAGACCGGCTCCAATTGATCTCTGCCTTGGTTTCTGCTGAAGACGAGGTCACGATCACCGTTGAACGTGCTAAAAAAACGCAAAGATTACTTCACTCGATCCAAGGTGAGCGCCACTACCACTATCGCTCAAAAGATATTGAAAATGAATTGGGCGATATGCTCTCTGGATCATGATGTATAATTTAGTGCGCACAAAAAAGATCAGCAATTGTTGCTGATCTAAAAGCAATGTGTTTAATATAAGCTCTTCTCTAAATCCCACAGATTCATGATTTTTTCGACTTTTTTCTGGGCTGGAGTTTTCAACAACTGATAAAACGTTGCGCGTCCTTTTCCCGTAACATTAATGATCCCACTTTCGACTAAGATATTTAGCCGTTGGCGGATCTTACTTTGACTACCATAGTCTCCAGCACGATCAAACCACCATCGGTATTAGCAAACGCACTTACAGTCTCCCAAAAACTTTTAGATAACTTGTTTTGCGACAACTTGTATTCTAATTCCTTACTTTCAGCAGGCTCAGTAAAATTTTTTTGTTGTACTTGCTCTGAAAAATCGATAAATTTCATGCTTTTTCCTCCCCAAATCGTACAGAATCTTTTTTTCTCTTTTTTTTGCTCTAATCCCCGTCAGAATAGCATTTTTTCTTTTTTTTTCGTACATTTTTTGGACTAACAACTTTATTTTATCCCTATCTTAGTGAATCAAATTTAAAATTGCAATTCAATTGATCATTTATTAATAATGCAAATAAAATACACGACCAGACATAATAGCTGATCGTGTATTTTTATATACTTTCTCAATGAAATGCTTTACCCTAGTTACGTAAAAATAGCGTTATTTTTTTGATCCATTTATGACCATTTTGGGAAACTTATGTCACCGCCTCGTATGGCTCAGTAAGTTGATGAATACCTATTTTTCTTTTGTACTGTAGCCATGATAACTAGTTGCTAAAGCTACAAAGATACAGAACCAAATAATTTTATTGTCGGTAAAAAAAACCGGTAAAAGTGTCAACAAGATACAAGCCCAGCTAAGTTTTTCTTTCATTTATTTTGCCTACCTTTCATAGATAAAACCTATTAACTCATAAATAACTAATTATATAATAACAAAAAACATTGCTCTATAAAGTAAAACTCCTAAACTAAAAATCATTCAATTCATAGGACTACACCTTTTTTTACGCTCCATCCCTTGTAACACCCGTGATCTCATAAACATTACCACAAGCTGGAATATCACTACAATCAAGTAACATCTTATATTCGACCGTTGTTCCATCATAGATGATCCTACCGTCTTCTTCGACGAGATCATCATTATAAAAAGCATCCCATGACAGTGCTTGCCCCGTTGCACGCGTGTAAATCATCTAAGCGGTATTATTTTGACTAGTCAATAAGACACCTATCCCTTGTCGTGTATCGTTCTCGGCTTTTTACATAGAAAAACACCATAAAACAATGCAACTAATAAGTAATTGCCAGAAACCTAATATCCCTTTAAAAGTATTATATTTTTTGATATGAAGGACATATGTCTTATTGATCAAATATTCACCACAAAAAACAGTAATACAATTAAAGAGCACGAAAAATATATATTGAGTAGTTGTCCCTACTAAAGCCCACGAACAAACAAGCGCTAACGCTGTAAATACTACTGTAAGATAATATTTATCGAAATATTGCATAGAATATTTGTTAAACATTGTGATCCCCCCTAACAAAATAACGATCCAGCTTGATAAACCAGTCCGATCAAAATTGGAGCAATAACTACTGCTGGTCCTGTGATCCCTAATAAAGCCCCAGCAACTGCATAAGCACCTGAATGGATATATCCAATAAACTGTAAAGCTTTCGAACAAGTTCCACTTCCTTTGCGAAGTACAGAATAACTAGGTACAAATTCATCTTTATTTTCTTCAAAATAATTATTGATCTGCACTAAAACAGTGTCTACTTGGGTATACGAGTAACCATTTTCTACAAGTTTATTAGCTACCTCATTTTTATTTTTGACATATACTTCAACTGTCCCATTCATATGCTTAATAACTTGAATATTTTTCTGAATAACATTTGAAACTTCATTATTCATATTGCTTTCAACCGAATTAGCAGAAACAACATCATTTGATGAATAAACGAATAATGATATCATTGCAAATAAACTTAGAATAGCTAACTTATAAGCTTTACTAACCATACTACTAATTTCTAGTATTATTAAACACTTCTTTTCATTGACTTTTGGAACCTCTTACAATATTTATTGTACACAACATCATATATAATTGTCAAGTTATATATCCATTTACCAAAAGTAATGACTATCTTTTTAGTGTATTCATACTGAGTAAGTGGTTTCGCCAAAACACAAGGATTTGTGCCAAATATAAATATGAGTGTTATGGTAATTGAGTGCTGATTCGCCAATAAAAATCAGTTCCATTCATCCAAAAAAGCTACCTTAAAAATAAGCATCAAGGTAGCTTTCTCGTTATTATTGTTCTAACTTTTTGATAACATCTTTTGTTTGTTGCAATTTTTGATAACTTTGGGCAAAATGCTTAGAAACATACATGTAAAATAGCACATCGACCACATAAAGTTGCGCCATCAAACTCATTGTAGCTGCGGTGCGCATCTTGTAATCCTCACCTGAGACCGAATGTAATAAACAATCCGCTAACTTAGCCAGCGTCGAATCTTCTCGACCACTGATCACAATGAGTGGGATCGTCATTTCTTGCGCTAACTTAGCGATATCAATGACTTCTTTTGTTTCACCTTTCATTGAGACTGCCATAAATAAAGCATCGTTTTGATGAACTGCTAGTGCTGACACAAACAGGTGGGTATCCTGCAAAAAAATCACTTTTTTACCGATTCGGCTGAATTTTTGGAAGATATCTTGGGCTACGATCGCAGATGCTCCGATCCCAAACACAAAGAGCAGATCTTTGTGTTTTATCATAGCCACAGCCTTTTCAACAGCCTCATCAGCTAAAGCGTCATTGGTCGTTTCCACCATATGATTGATCCGAACTTTTAATTTATTCTTGAGTGAACGTGGTGTTTCGGCATCACTTACTTCTTCATAGTACTTTTTATCATCTGCATGAAAAGCATAGCTCGCACTTAATTTTTGTTTCAATTGTGAAAAACCAGCATAGCCTAGTTTACGTGAAAACCTTACTAGCGCTGCGGTCGAGGTCTCCAGATCTTTAGCGACTTCTTGGGCACTTTTGCCTAAGATCTGCTCTTCAACTTCAAATATATAATCTGCGATCTTTTTTTCCACAGGAGTAAAATTGGAATAGTTTTGCCGAATAACAAGTAAAGTATCCATTCTATCTTCTCCATTCTTTACTCATGATTATATCAAACTTTGCCTAGATAAAAAGCTTTACGCCTTGATCGTGATAAGGGGATGTCCTTTAGTGACCTCAGTTGAAGAAATAACTTCTACTGCACTGTATTCTTTAGTATTGGTGACCACGATCGGTGTTGTAACTGAAAAACCAGCCGCTTTGATCTTTTTAAGGTCAGCTTTTAATAAGAGATCACCTGCTTTAACATGCTCATTTTCATTAACAAAGCACTCAAATCCAACGCCCTTTAATTCAACGGTATCCATCCCAACGTGGATCAAGAGCTCTACCCCCTCATCACTTATGATCCCGATTGCGTGCTTAGTCGGTAAGATCGAAGTTATCGTTCCCGTAACTGGTGCACAAACTTCGCCATTGGTTGGCTCGATCGCGATCCCTTTGCCCATCAGACCACTAGCAAATACTTGATCATTTAATTGTGAGAGCTTTACTACTTTGCCGCTCAGTGGTGCTTTGATCGTCGTAGTTTTAAACTTAACTGGCTCTACCACTTTGAGCGTTGGTTCGATGACTTCTTTTGGACCGACCGTAGCATAGCTATCCGCTTTCATTTTTGCATCAGCAGGGATCCCAAAGAAATACGTTGCGATAAAGCCACCAATATAGCCCCCTAAAAGTCCACAAAGATAGATCCACCATTTTCCATCAGCGATCAAAGGCAAAAGCGCTACTCCGGAAGGTCCGATCGCGATCGCCCCCGCATTACCTAAGGCGCCAATGACCGCACCACCGATCCCACCACCGATACAAGCAGTCACAAATGGGCGCCCTAAAGGAAGTGTGATCCCATAGATCAAAGGCTCACCGATCCCTAAGATCCCAACTGGCAGCGCCCCTTTGACCCGTTCGACGAATTCTTTATCTTTACGCAAACGGACCCATAAAGCGATCGCTGCGCCAACTTGTCCTGCACCAGCCATTGCAAGGACCGGTAATAATTGAGTCGAACCGGTTTTTGAGATCATTTCTAAATGGATCGGAGTTAAGATCTGATGTAAGCCAAACATGACCATTGGCAAGAATAACGCACCTAAAACAAAACCTGATATCCCGCCACCAACACTTAAAATAAAGTTGATCGCTCCAACTAAACTAGAAGAAATGACACCTGCAACTGGCATGATCAAAAAGATCTCCGCTAAGCCGATCACTAAGAGACTTAGCGTTGGTGTTATGATGATATCGAGTGATTCGGGCACGAATTTGTGCAAACGTTTCTCAAAAATAGCTAATAACCATACGGCAAAGATCACCCCAATGATCCCACCTTGGCCAGCTGATAAAGGAGTGCCATTAAAAACATTTTTCAAAGGGGCATTAGGATCCATCCCTAAAAGAAGCGATACTGCACCAATGACACCCCCTAATGCAGGCGTTGCTCCAAATTCTTGGGCTGAATTCAAACCAACATAGATCGCCAGATAACTAAAGATCCCACCTTGAATGATCTTTAACACTGTGATGATCTGTCCCCACGTTGCAAGATCAAGTGTCCCTGCAGTCACTAAGTTGCTAAGAACTGAAGCTAGCCCACCGATCAGCCCTGCCCCAACAAAAGCTGGGATCAACGGAACAAATATTTTTGCGATCGTGTTTAAGACTACTTTGAATTTAGAGGGTTTATTATACTTTTCTTTAGCATTCGCCTTCGTTTTAGCCATCAGTTCATCCAGTGAATCCGAAGTATCAGGAAATGGTTCGCCTAGTTTTACCCCGACCATGTCGACCATTGCTTGGGCTACTTTATTGACCGTACCTGGTCCGATGACTACTTGAAGCGTCTCATCTTCAATAACACCTAAAACACCTTTTATCGCTTTTAAACCCGCAAGATCCACTTTAGCTTCATCGATGATCGTCATACGGACGCGTGTCATACAATGGATCACTTTTTTGACATTTTCGGGACCACCAACATTTTCATAGATCTCACGTGCGATCCGAGTTATTTTTTCCTCAGCCATGTCAACTCATTCCTTTCATTTGGTCAATGTTTTGGCCACAAAACCTTGGGCACGTTGCAACTTTTCTTTCCCTTCTTTGGCTGAACAATTTGTTAATAGCATCACGATCGCTAATTTCACATCTTGTTTAGCTTCAATAAATGTCTTTTCAGCAACTTCATAGGTACAATCCGTTGCTTGCATGATGATCCTTTTACTACGCTCAACTAATTTTTCGTTGGTCGGTTTTACATCGACCATCAGATTGTGATAGACCTTACCGATCCCGATCATTGAGATCGTTGAGAGCATATTTAAGATCATTTTTTGAGCCGTCCCAGCTTTCAAACGCGTCGATCCAGTCAAAAATTCTGGTCCACAATCCACTTCGATCGCAAATTCAGCATATTGGGAGATCAAAGCGTCTAAATTACAAGCAATACTTGCTGTCGTTGCTCCTAGGTCGCGTGCATATTTTAAGCCCCCGATCACATAGGGTGTGCGTCCACTAGCCGCGATCCCAACAACTACATCTTTATCATTTAGCTTCAAGGCACTCAGATCTTTTTGGGCCAAAGTCAGATCATCTTCTGCACCTTCGACTGCTAATGTCATAGCTTGTTTTCCGCCAGCGATCAAGCCGATGACTTGGTTTGGTGAGACCCCAAACGTGGGAACACATTCAGCTGCATCAAGGACTCCCAGCCGTCCACTTGTCCCCGCACCAAGATAGATCAAACGCCCACCATGTTTAAAGGCTGTGATCGTGGCTTCGATAACTGGTTTTATCTCAGGCAAAACTTTTTGGATTGCCTTAGCAACTTGCTGGTCTTCTTGATTCATCAGCTTTAAAGCTGTCGAAATACTCATCTTATCGAGATCTGTTGTTTTTTCATTGCGTTTTTCAGTTGTTAAATTCGTTAGATCCATTATTTTTTACCTCCACTATTTCAAATCTTTGTCCTGCTCCGATATAAGCTAAAAGCTCTAACTCAGCTTCAATGACTTGACCAATAACGTTGACTCTAGGATCAGCTTTAAGCTCATGTTTGACGAGTTGAAATTCACCCATATAGCGTCCATAGTCACAATTATCAAGCGTAAGTGCGCCTTTAGCTCTAAAAGTCGTATTCTCCGGCAAGATCGGCTCACTAACTTTTAAGCGGGCAGTCGCACTTCTGATCACGTCACGGGCAACATCTTTTCGATTTTGATGTTGTCCGATAACCCGGGAAAAGTCATTTGTTTTACGCGTAGCATGTAACACGATCAGGCCCGCATTTAGCAAACTCGCAAACTGTTTTTGGCTATCTGGTAATAATCCACTGTCGCCAATATAGACGCCATCGACGCCTAAAGCTTTTAATTCTAGATAAGCAAGCAGTGGCTTTAAGTAGCGCTGTGATTCTAAGGTAGGTAGGCCTTGGTAAAGTGGATAACGCAAGCGATCATCTCCTGGGATAAAGGCGACTACCTGTAAGTCATTTTGTTTTAGAAAAGCATTTTGTTTACAAAAATAACTGTTATCTAACCCCGTTTCTGGACGTGGATAATAATTGTGCCACGCTATTATCTGCGTTAGATCAGCATCAAGTTCTTTAAGTTTTAAAAGCTCGTCTTTTATCAAGGTACTTGCATTTAAACCAATAAATATTTCATGTGAAATTTGGGCGATCGTTTGTAAGCTGAGTTGGTCATCAGCGCGTAGCCCCGTAACGCCTAATTTTTTTAACTCTGAGATCTGTTCCAGCGAAAAACCAGCTTTAAATAGCGCATCACCTGCAATATCGACCATTAAGTCCAAATGATTTTTTTGCGCTAGTGTTCCTAATTTAGCGAGTCGCTTTTTATACTGTTTAGGATCATCTTCTGGGATATGCAATGAAGTAAATATCCCGTCAAAGCCTGCTTTTGCCATCTGTTTAATATATAGTTCCGTAGCCGCATCAATATCTCTATCCATAAAAACTGAAAATCCGTTCACGGTCAGCGCTCCTTTCACTTAGTTTTGTTTACGCTTTCATTATATGACCTATGGATTTATATTTCAAATTTTTTGTTTTATTTTTACATTTTTGAAATATAATTTCTAAAAACTTCCAATGTGCTTAGAGTGATGCTCACTTATAGAAAACAATCAGCCCCCTAAATCAGGGCTAGCATCTGATCTAGGGGGCTGGAGTTTATTTAGTTCAATTAATAACTACTTGTAACATTAATTTTTCAAAAATAAAATTGGAGCAAGCGACTAAAAATTGTCTACTTCCTTCATAATAATACTATTCTACGTCTTTTCTTTGATTTTCATTTAAGTAATCAGGGGTAGGATGTGTCCCCATTGCGCAAGGATAACTATTTGGGTCATCTACTGTTTCTCCTGTCTTATTGCACGTTAGACAAAATGGAGTTGCAGTATGCCCATGAACGCCAGGAGACCAACCACAATCATGATTTTTTCTAATACAATCACCGAGCCATGCAGGATTATCAGCAAATGGAACTGTTTTTGGCATTCCTCTTGTTTCTAAATTAGCATCTTGGTTTACATGTTTATTTTCGTAATGTCCCGCTTTATTAATTTCTCCACATTCTGGGCATAGTGTAGCATCTGTTTCCGCTTCTGCTATTTCTTCTTGCGGTTCATAGCTTTCCCTTGCTGTTGATTCATTCTCGTACTCTTCTTCGTTTGTTTGAGTGTATGTTTCTTCTGGCAATTCAATTTGCGTACTGCTTGCTTTTTTGCGTGTACTTGTTTCTTGTTGCGTTATTTTTCGTGTTGTTGCTTTATCTGTGATATTTTGACTTTGTTTCATGTTATAAACCTTAGCAAGTGCTAAACCAGTTAACGTAATAAAAATCATAATACTCAATAAGATAGTTACAGTCTTGTGTATCTTAAACGAAAAGCCTAAAATATTTGCTTTTAAATATTTTCTATCGCTCTTCGTTCTATCTGTTCTTCGCATTTCGATCATCTCTTTAATCTATTATTTATTTTAATATAACATTTATCTATATTAGGGGTCTTCTTATTACCACTCTAACAGCATTAGGACCACAAAATACTGTCACTATAATAACGTCCTTTAGAAGATACAAGAAGCTCTGTGAAAACAGCCTAAACTATTCTCACAGAGCTTCTCTAAAAATATTTACTCTTTACACAGTAGTTGACAAAGAGCCCAACATATCCGTTGTGCTTTTCTTATTCAAATATTATCTAAGGATCGTTCATCCCGCCCAGATTTTGTTTGTCGCACATGTTCTTTAACGATCGTAACGACTGTGTTTGCCGTTAACAAAAGTTGCTCACTTGTGACGTATTCGTAGGGTCCATGGTAATTGCCACCGCCGTTGAATAGATTAGGTGTTGGGATCCCTTTTTGTGTAATAAAGTTTCCATCTGTGCCACCTCTAAAAGGAACGATCTTTGGGGTGAGTCCTAATTTTTTATACGCCGCTAAAGCTAAATTGACGACATATGGATGCTTTGTGATCGTATTAGCGATATTTTCATACTGCTGCTCAAAAGTAACTTTGACCCGAGGACGATCCAATTTTGCATTGCACTGCGCAACTATTTTTTGGATAAGTTCTTCTTTTTGCCTGAATTTAATTTGATCAAAATCACGAATGATCAACTCAAGCGTGGCTCGATCAAGCTGAAGATCGGCCTTAGTCACTAAAATAAACCCTTCTCGCTCTTTTGTTTTTTCAGGTACTTCATCTTTGGGAAGTTCGTTTAAAATATCCCGAGCGATCAAAACTGCATTTACTAGCGTTTTATAAGCATTGCCAGGATGGACTGCTGTTCCTTCGATCTCGATCGTAGCTTGTGAAGCATTGAAAGTTTCATATTGCAATTCACCGGCTTGCCCATTATCAAGCGTATAGGCAAACTCAACATCAAAATCAGTAGCTAAAAAACGTTTCCCCCCTAGTCCGATCTCTTCATCCGGTCCAAAGCCTACATAGATGTCACCGTGTTCGACTTCAGGATTTTCTTTAAAATATTTGAGTGCACCCAAGATCGCAACGATCCCTGCCTTATCATCAGTTCCAAGTAATGTCGTCCCGTCGCTTGTGATCAATGTTTGCCCGACTAATTGCTTTAATTTTGGAAAATCTTTAGGATCTAAAACAATATTTTTATCTGAATTTAAAGTGAGCGGTTGGCCAGCATAATTAGGATGAACTTTAGGAGAAATATTCTCAGCTGGATAATCGGCAGTATCAAGGTGGGCAATAAATCCGACCCCTGTTATCGCTTTATCAGAACTATTACTTGCTAAATATCCGATCGCAAAACCAGAAGCTTCATTGTAATAAGCATCATCAACCCCGATCTGCTTTAGCTTGGCTACGATCTTTTTTGCTAAGACCTTTTGTCCTGGTGTCGTTGGAATATTCTGCTTGTTAGTCGCATCTGACCGCGTATTTACCTTAGCATATTCGACAAATAATTCTTCTAAGTATTTCTTTTCGAGCTCTTTCATATATTTTCACCTTATTTTTCTGCTAACGAAACTGTTTTAAAATCATATGGGATCCCAGTCGGATTAAAGTAAACACCTTTGACTGATGGACGTAATAGTTGCGGTTTAGCGACTTGGAGCAACGGGATCGTTCCTTGGTCTTCCATCAAAAGTTTTTCAGCTTTGACAAGCAGTTGCCAACGTTTTTCAGGTTGAGCCCCGTATTTATTTTCAGCTTCGTCTAACAAACGGTCATACTCAGCATTTTTCCAACCACTATTGTTATAGCTTGAATCACTCTCAAACACATCTAAAAAGTTGATCGGGTCGGCGATGATCGCTTGCCAATTTTTTACAGTAAGTTCATAGTCTTTAGCTGCTTGACGCGTGATCAACTGCGTATATGGGATCGAAGTGATCGTAACTTTAACATTTGGCAAACGTTCAAGCGAACTTTGTAAAAATTCAGCGATCTTCTTGGCACTATCGGTATCAGAGACAGATAATTCAACATTGAGCGTTGTTATTCCTGTTTCCTGATAACCTTTTTCAAGTAACGCATTGGCTTTTTTTAGATCATAGCTAACAGCGCTTTTAACGTAAGCTTCATCTTGAAATGCTTGGCCTGTTTGAGGGTTACTTCCCATTCCCGAAGGAACAAAACCTTTGGCGGCGACCGAACCATCCGCTAAAACATCATTGACTAAACTCTTGCGATCGATCGCATAGGAAAAGGCTTGACGAATATTTTTATTTTTAAAGGCAGGTACTTTTTCTTCGTTTAGCTCTAAGCGTTGAATGGCTGAAGCTAGGCGTTCATGATAAGCAGGGGAATTTTTATTCGCAGCAACTTGTTGACCTAATAAACCAGTTGCATCAACTTTATTTGAATTGTATAAATTGTAACTTGTCGTCGTACTTTCAGTAACAAGTTCATTTACTTGATCCAATTTGACATTTTTAGCATCCCAGTAAGTTTTATTTTTAACTAGCGTCCATTTTTTATTAGTTCCAGTCCAATTTTTTAAAATATAGGGGCCATTTGCGACGGTATACTTAGCTTGTGTTCCGTATAGATCACCATATTTTTTGACGATCTTTTCATTTTGTGGAAAAAAGAGTGGAAAAGCTAAGAGACGTTTAAAATAACTAACTGGTCGCGTCAACTTGATCTGTAAGTGATCTTTAGCAAGGGCCTTGACCCCTAGTTCACTAACATCTTTTTGACCTTTATTGATCGCTTCAGCATTTTCGATCTGATAAAAATAAAATGCCATCGAAGCTTTCGTACTAGGCGTAACTGTTCGTTTGTAGGCATAGACAAAATCTTTTGCTGTGACAGGATCGCCATTAGACCATTTAGCATTTGGGCGTAAAATAAAGTCGTAAGTTTTGCCATCGTTTGAGATCTTAACTGATTTTGCTAACGCTAATTTAGGCTTTTGCTGCTTATCTAAACGATATAACCCTTCTTGTGTATTCAACAATGTTTGAAACGACAGTGAGTCAGTTGCAAGCGATTGGTCTTGGGTCGCTAACGTACTCGTTTCTGTCCAAGTCAAAACTTGCTTACTAGCCGTTTTTTGTTTATTGCCACAAGCTCCTAAAAGACAGATCGTAAATAAGCTCAAAAATACTAAGGTGATTTTTTTCATATAATGTTCCTCCTTTGCAAACAAAAAATCCCTAGATCAGAGTTACCACTCTCATCTAGGGACGTCATTTCCTAAACGTGTTACCACCCATTTTTAATGATACTTCACAATATCATCCTCGTCAGGTACTAGCATACATCAGGCCTGATATCGGGGCCGACCGCAAGCTACTCACCGTGCTCGTAGCTTGAATGCTCCAAGACCATCTTCACTGATTCATCGATACGTGGTTCGCAGCTTCTCCACTTCTCTGAAGTACGATTCCTCAGTTACTCATCTTTTCTTTGCATTTACTAATTATTATTTAATATAATAACCCTTTGGGAAATGGGTGTCAATATGTTTTTATTGAGAAATTTGGAGTAGCTAGATTGCATATCGCAAACAGTTTAAGGTGAAATAGCATTTTATTATACATAATTCGGAGTTAGCAAAAAAATCCAAACTATACTCTATCTGAATTAGAGTTTGGATTCTTTTTGGACTGTCTATTATTTAATATAATTTCTTATTAATCTATCTTTTTATTCGTTATTTTGATGATCACTATAAAATTCCATAGCCTTTGCAATTTTTGAAATTTCGCTCTCATAGTCGTATTTTTCTATTACGTTAACTTGAACATTAAAAACTATCCTTTTGATACAAAGTATACTTTCAATGGCGAAGTCAATTAATTTATGCAGATAAAGTCCATATAATTGTGTAAAAGTTAAAAGGCCATGTAACAGCCCTTTTT
>OFFT01001665.1_pt1 | contig 12968 bp, 15 predicted proteins | sample 1521581 | NCBI WGS metagenome assembly OFFT01 (sample SAMEA3504084, study PRJEB24116) | mouse gut metagenome | biome: mouse gut; feature: mouse-associated habitat; material: faeces | place: Denmark | collected 2011
CAAAGGTTACGATTGCGCTTGGTGAAGAGAGTAAATATGCGCTGAATGATGAAGAAGAGAAGTCCAGCGCTTCGGTTGTGGCAATCATGCAGGACGGCGGTTCCCCGACAGAGGAACAGGTTGTAGCAATCCAACGTTTGGTGGCGAAGAGCATCCCGGGCATGGAGTTGGAGGATGTAGCGGTTATCGACGGGAATGGGAATGATGTTTCTGTTGATGCGAACGGGAATTCGTCCAACAGTTCTACGACAGAAGAGCTTGCCCGTATGGTGGAGAATTCTGTTTCTGCCAGCGTTATGAAGGTGCTTGGTCCGATTTACGGGCAGGAGAATGTGCGTGTTACCGCACATGCCCGTCTGAATATGGAACGACTAATCCGTCAGCAGACCACCTACACCACGCCGGATAAGATTAACGAGGAAGATAAGACGGGAATAATCAGCCATGAAGAGCTTTATGAGGAACAGGCGGGGACCGGTGATGGCGCCGGAGGAGTTGCCGGGGCTGAGACCAATGCAGATACGCCGGAATATAATACGAATGGGGATGCGGACGGAACGAACGCATACAGTGAAAGTGCAGTCCGCGACTATTTGGTTAATGAGCTGAAGGAAGAAGGGCAGATTGACCCGGGTGAATTAGAAGATCTTACGGTTTCTGTTGCGATTAATGGGAATGGATACGGAAGTCTGAGAGAGAACCAGATTCGCTCTCTTGTGGGGAATGCAGCAGGGATTGCGGCAGACGCCCAGGAAGAGAAGATTGCGATTGTAAGCGCACCGTTTGACGGAGTTGATACAGACGACGAATCACAGGAAGCATCAGCACAGGGAATTCTTGAGAGCATTCCATTGTGGGCGATTATAGCGGCTGCGGCGTTGATTCTGCTGTTGATTATCGTGATTATTGTCCTGGTACTCAGAAGACGGAAACAGGATGAAGAAGAAGTTGAAGAACTTATCGAAGAAGAGGCAGAGCAAGAAGAAGTTCAGGCTGTACTCGACATGAATGAAGAGCTTCTGCAGCTCCAGAATGACAGGAGTATGGAACTCAAGAAGAATGTACGGGAATTCGCAGAACAGAATGCAGAGATTTCTGCCCAGTTATTGAAGAACTGGCTGAATGGGGGCGTTGCAGATGGAGGAGAGTAAAGAAAACAAAGATAATAAAGAAACCAAAGAAATGGAGGAGAGTAAGCTGGCCCCGGAGCAGAAGGCAGCAGCAGTCGTTGTTTCGCTTGGAGCCGATAAAGCGTCGAAGATCTATAAGCATCTGAGCGAGAGCGATATTGAGAGGCTGACCATTGAAGTGGCGAAGTTAGGACATATCAGCCCGGATGAGATGGAGCTTGTTTTGGATGAGTTCTATAAGACTTGTCTGACGCAGAAGGTTGTAACCGACGGCGGTATGGAATATGCCAGAGCGGTACTTGAAAAGGCGTTTGGGGAGAGTACAGCGCAGTCCTTGTTGGATAAATTATCAAAATCTCTGAAGATAAGACCGTTTGAATTCATACGGAAGAGCAATGTGAAGAATTTGATTTCTTTTTTGCAGCATGAAAGACCGCAGACCATTGCACTGGTTCTGTCTTATGCAGATTCGGATCAGGCGTCTATGGTTATCAGCGAACTTCCTAAGGAAAAGCGGATCAAGGTTGTAGAAGCGATTGCCAGGATGGAAAGTGCATCCCCGGAAGCGATTAAGGTGGTGGAAGATTCCCTCAAGAAGAGGTTCGACAGCATCCTTACTACAGACGTCACGACGATTGGCGGCATCGATTACATAGCAGATGTTATGAACCATATGGACAGAGCGAACGAGAAGTACATCTTCGACGAATTGGGCAAGAGCGACGAAGAGCTTGCCGAGACGATCCGCAAGAAGATGTTCGTATTCGAAGATATCGTATCTATGGACAACAGATCTATCCAGAGATTCATCCGCGAATGCGATGTCAAGGATATCGTATACGCTCTCAAAGGTTCCGATGAGAATATCAAAGAGCTTGTATTCTCTAACGTATCTTCACGTATGGCAGAGAGTATCCGGTCCGATCTTGAGATTACGGTTAATGTACGTCTGAGAGACGTGGAAGAAGCACAGCAGAGAATCGTCGGCGTAATTAGGAGACTGGAAGAAGCCGGTGAGTTGATTATTGTTAAGAGCGGAAAGGATGAAATCATTGCCTAGGATTGTAAAAGAACCAGAGAAAGAACAGGATATCAGACCTTATGACTTTTTCGCGGGGTTCAGGATCAATAGCCAGCAAAAGAGCGAGGAAGAAGAGGATGACGAGGCAGAAGAGGAATCCGAAGAAGAGGAGATAGATCAGGCTTATATCGAGGAATTACTGGAGGAAGCAGAGTCGAAGGCCAGAACTCTTGTGAATGACGCCAGGGCACAGGCGGAGTATCTCCGCCGCCAGGCGTATCAGGAAGGGCATGAAGAAGGCCGGCAGGCCGGAATTCGTGAAGCATATGATGAGCAGAAGAGGATCCTGGATGAGGAGGTCGCAGAACTTCAAGCTAATATATCTGAGGTACTGCAGAGTGTCTCGGTTGAAAAGGAGAAGCTTCTGGAACAGTATGTGGATGATCTGAAAAAGATCTCTCTTGCTATAGCGGAGAAGATCGTCCAGACCAGCCTGCAGTCCAGCAGTGACATCATCAAGCGGATGATTCTTGCGGCCACGGATAAGATCACGAAGAAGCAGTGGGCGAAGATATACATTACGAAATGTAATACCGGTGTATCCATGGAGGTGGATGCGGAGTTTTTAGAAGCGTTGTCCCGCCTGTCGGATAATGTTAAGATCGTTACGATGGATAATGGTGAGGAGGGAACTTGTATTATAGAGCTCCCGGATGAGATCATAGATGCAAGCGTAGGCACACAGTTAGAGAACATCAAAGACATACTGAACAATGTCAGGGTGTAGCCAAGGAGAGAGAGTATGTTTTCAAAATTGCCGGAACTGATACAGAAAGCAGAAACAATCAGTTACATAGGAAAGATAGAGAATGTCATCGGAATGGCGATGGAGTCTTCGGGAAACAGGGCCAGTATCGGGGATATTGCCATGATTTATAATGAAGAGAAGCATCGTCAGATCCCGGTTGAGGTTGTCGGATTCCGGGGAGATAAGATGCAGCTGATGGCATATGAGAACCTGAACGGCGTGGCTGCCGGCAGTTTTGTTAGAAATACCCGGAAACGTTTGAAGATTCCGGTAGGAGAGTTTTTGAGAGGAAGGATCATAGATGCCACGGGGAACCCCATGGATGATTTAGGACCGCTTCCTTCTTCTCGTTATTATTATGTAGAGAATACGTATATCAATCCGCTGACACGGCCTCCGATTACGGACCCGTTGGAATTTGGCGTGAAGGCCATCGATGGGCTGAACACGGTCGGTAAGGGACAGCGTATCGGTATCTTTGCGGGAAGCGGTGTCGGCAAGAGTACGTTGCTGGGAATGATTGCACGAAATGTAAAGGCAGATATCAATGTGATTGCACTGGTGGGAGAGCGAGGCCGTGAGGTTCGTGAGTTTATAGAGAAAGATCTCGGACCAGAGGGAATGAAGCGCAGTGTGCTTGTAGTTGCGACTTCCGACCAACCGGCGATGCTTCGTATGAAATGCCCGTTGGTAGCAACGACGATTGCCGAGTATTTTAAGGATCAGGGGAAGGACGTCTTGTTGATGATGGATTCACTGACCCGTTTTGCCATGGCCCAGCGTGAGATTGGGCTTGCGACCGGAGAGCCGCCGGTTGCAAGAGGATATACCCCTTCTATTTATGCAGAGTTTCCTAAGCTCCTGGAGCGCAGCGGGAAGTTTGAGAAGGGTTCCATTACCGGTATCTATACGGTACTGGTGGAAGGCGACGACACCAATGAGCCGATTGCAGATACCGTCCGAGGTATCTTGGACGGCCATATTGTACTTACAAGGAAGCTGGCGAATGAGAACCATTTCCCGGCGATTGACGTGAATGCCAGCATATCCCGTTTGATGACAAATATTGTGCCGGAAGAACACCGTGAGGCGGCGGCAAAGATGCGGGATATTCTAAGCATATATGCGAAGAATGAAGACTTGATTTCAATCGGGGCTTACAAGTCGGGAACAAACCCCAGGCTTGACGGCGCTGTTTCTAAGATTGACAAGGTCAATGCCTTCTTGATGCAGAAAATTAATGAAAGCTTCCCAGGGGAGACGTCCTTAGAGATGATGAAGGAGATATTGCGGTGAAGAAGTTCTTTTTTTCATTGGATACGGTACTTAATTATAAGGAACAGGCGCTTGATGGGCTGAAAGCAGAGCATGCCAGGATTCTTGCGAAAGTCAGGGAGTGTGAACGAACCATCGAGAAGATGGAGGAGGAACATCGGCGTTGTACGGCGGAGTTCCGGAATAACCGGATGAACGGGATGAAGATTTGTGATATCCATACCTATGAGAATTATCTGGAAGCGCTGGGGATTAAGATTAGGAAGAAGTATGAGGAGCTGGCAAAGCTCCAGGAGAAAGAAGAAGCCAAGCGCAATGAGGTAGTGGAGGCGAAGAAAGAGACCTCTTCCATTGACAAACTAAAAGAGAAGAAGTTCAAAGAATACGAGAAAGAAGTTCAGAAGGAAGAAGAGCAGTTTATCGAAGAGTTTGTTGCCACGAAGCGGGCGATGGCGAGGATTGTAGGGTAATCCTGCATATGTGGATGAGAGCTTTCATCCCGGCAGATTACTATAGATGTAACCATGGCGCAGGATAGCCGATTTGTGTGTCAAGAGTTACAAAGAATTATATAATAGGAAAGGAGGAAGAAACCCATGGAGAAGTTGAGTATGAAGACGATGGATATCGGATTTCAGACGGCAGGTAATGTAAAGGCGTCGCAACAGACGGCGGACGTGTCCGGCGACTATGATTTCCGCAAGATGCTTCAAAGCAAGAATGAGGATGCTCAGGGCAAACAAGACAGCAAGGAAGTATCCAAGGATCAGAATAAGGATACGGCGACAGATAAGACCGAAGCGACAGGCAATCAGAAGCAAGAGGTATCCGAGGAACAGGGGAAGACAGAACAGACCGACAGCAGCGAGACGGATACGAGACAGGCAGAGGTTATGATTGCGTTGCAGATACGTGAGCGCTATTCTTATGGATTTACCGGAGCAGTTCAGGAGACAGAAGAGCAGATTCCTACCGATGCAGTGGCGGAAGTAACCGATGGGCTGCCGGAGATCGGGGCAGAAGAAGGAGTACAGATGCCGGAAACGGCGGAACAGGGAGCCGTTCTGGTACAGAATGAAGAACAGGCACAGCAGGCGCAGATGCCGGAAACTGGACGGGTACAGACAGTGAAGCAGCGGCAAACTGCAGAGCAGCCGGAACAGATGCAAAAGACAGCGGATGTGAAGACGTCAGAGGCAATGCCGGTAATACAGACTCAGGATTCTGCCGAGACAAAGCCACAGACACAAGATTTTACATCGAATCTGAAAGAGACGGCAGACCTTTACGATCTGACAGAAGCGGAGCAGGAACTGTTGCTGGCCAGGAAACGGGGACATGCTCTGTTTATGGTGGGTGCCAAGAGGCTGCATATCAGCTTCGAGATTCCGGAATACAAGATGCTCTATATGGGCAGGGCAGGAGGAAGATAGAAAAACAGGCTGCAGGTGAGTATGCCTGCAGCTTATTTTATGAAAGCACGGGAGTTGATTCAATCGTGTTTTTTAAACGAATACCTATTTCTCTGGTTATATTTTCGTTTGGAGTGTCTAAATACAGGATGTTCCCTCTGACATATAAATCTGCCATCAGAGAAATTTCTCTTACAGAAAGAAGACAGCTTGCTTCAAAGTATTGAGCGACTTTGGGACTCTCAAGATAAAATTTAATAATATAGCGAACGGTATCTGTCTCGGATTCGATGTTTAGTATATTAGCCATTGTATAATTCTCCTTTGCTTAAGATAGTTGAAGTTTAGCATATCAGAAAGTCTTTGTAAATGGCGATAAAATATTTTCGGAACAATGCCGAGAAAAAAGATTTCAATTATATATTATAGGAGAAATTGGTAAAAATGCACAATTTGAAAGGAGTATTGTATGACAATAGGTTCGGTAACGGCAAAGATACTGGCGCAGCTGGCATTTCAGGCGGCAATGGATAAGCAGGCGCGGAAACGTCTGCTTATCGCCATATTGGCGCCTGTTTTGTTTCTGCTGCTTCTGATAGCTTTTATCGTCCATCTGCTGACCAGCCCCGTTTCCATGTTCGTGGAGTGGGCATTGGGGGATAACGAGATTACAGCCATTGAATCCTTTCAGCGGGAATACGGCTATAACCAGAACATCGGCATCTATGATACGGACTATATCACTGGCAGCGGCCAGTCCTATGAGGGCGTGGTGTTCACGGATGGCGGCATGGAGGTCATGTACTACAATCAGATGGATGAGCGCTGGGCGGATGTGATGTACGGCACATCCAGCACCATCGGGCAGGGTGGATGCGGCCCCACATCCATGGCTATTGTAATATCCACCCTGACCGGGGAGGTTCATGACCCGGTGGAGCTGGCCCGGTGGTCTGTGGCAAACGGACACCGCTGTGAGGGCAACGGTTCCTACCACAGCCTGATTCCGGCAGTGGCAGCCGCATATGGTCTGTCCTGCGGGAAGAACCTGGATGCCCAGGGAATCGTGGATGCCCTTTCTTCCGGAAAGCTGGTGGTGGTGATCATGAGCAGGGGACACTTTACCAGGGGAGGGCATTTCATTGTCCTGCGGGGCGTGACCAGTGAGGGGAAGATCCTGGTGGCAGACCCGGCCAGCTACGGCAGGAGTGAGCAGGAATGGGATTTATCCGTCATCATGGACGAATCCAACAAGGCGGCAGGTTCCGGCGGCCCTTACTGGGCAATCGGAAGATGACAGGAGGCAGAAGGATATGATTTTATATTTATCATCCACCCAGCATACCAATCTGCTGGACTTTACCGGCTTTTATGAGCCGGACAGCGGGATGCCCGTGAAGAAGATGGTTGGGAATTTCTTGCTGAAGCAGTTCGTGGTCTATGATATGCGCAGTTTTGCCCACTTTACGGATGTGGTGCTTGACCGTCCCGCTTTCGGGGATACGGATGAGGAATTTGCGCAGGCCATCGAGGAATTTCTCACCATGTACTCCGCAAGGGTGACGGTCATCTGCGAGGGGCTTACACAGGCTGACCCGCTGTTTCAGGCGCTGCTGGACAGCGGTGTGGGGAATATTGTGTGTGATACGGAAATCAGGGAAATCCAGCAGGAGATCAGGGAGTGCCTGAGTGACCAGGGCATGACGAGGTATGCGGCAAAGGAAAGGCCGGCCAGAGCGGGCGGGCAGGAGTATTTCCGGTTTGACTGTAAGAATGTGGCGGTGGCTGTGGTTGGTTCCCAGCCAAGGATTGGAACCACTACCGCAGCCGTGGGACTGTGTACATGGCTGGCCCGTGTGGGTGCGTCCGTGTGCTATGTGGAGGCTCATGCAGACGGGCATCTGGCGGCTTTGGCCCGTGGGTATGAGATGGAGGCAGAAGAGGACGGCTGGCAGTTTGAAGGGGTACATTACCGGAACACGGAGCCAAAGGAGGAGGTGAACTTTGTGGTGTATGACCTGGGGAGCGGCATTACAGAGGGGAAGAGACTGCTGGAAAGGGCGGATATCCGGCTGCTGGTATGCGGCACGAAGCCGTATGAGTTGGGCTTCACCGTTCGCCTGCAGGCATCCCTTATGGGAGCCCACGCACATCTGCTCTGTCCTTTTGTGGCAGAGGGAATGAAAGACGATCTGGCAGAGGCCCTACAGAACGATTACCATAAAGTGATGTTTTCAGAGTACCAGCCGGAACTGACGGACAGTGACTGTAATGGGAAACAGTATAAGAATTTGATTGCGAGATATATCGTAGGTTAAAAGAAGAATATATTTGTGAGTGGATTTGAGGCAGAAGAGGAATCGAAACACTCTGGTTTCACTGCAACATAAAGCAAAAGGAGAGCCGTGCATGGCAAGGAAGATACCGGCATGGCTCTTCATATGGATAGAAGAGATTTCTGGCAGGAGGAATTTGGAATGATGACAAAACAGACGGAACTGAAAAAACAGGCATATGCAAGCACGCTGAAAAGCCGTGCATTATCGGTATTGATTTATCTGATTGACCGCTCCAATAAGGAGTTGACCTGCTTTCCGGCCATTCCTACCATGGCGGAGCAGCTGCATATTTCGGTCTCTACAGTGAAGCGTGCCTTGCATGAATTGCTGGATGCCGGATATATCAAAAAGGATGCCCGATTTCGGGAGAAGAATAAAGGACAGACCAGCAATTTGTATACGCTTGTTTTGTTTGAGGGGCAGCAGGTATCGGAGGTCAGTCATGGGGGTGATTGTGATAATTATGCAGGAATGGAACCGTCTGGAGAAGTTTCACGGGAAAGAGAGGATAAAGCAGAGCAGGAAGTATGTCAGGTGGAGCATATCAGCTTTGATACATTGAAGAAACAAGAAGAGATTCCAGAGACTCTAATGGAAGAGGTGCAAGAGAATATAGAGGGTACTATCCAGGAGGAAGATTATCAGGAGAGCAAGGTGTATGGATTTTGCACCCCCGTTCAGATGGTAAAACGATTTTCCGCTGATAGTTCAGGACAGAGGAAAATGATACAGATAATATTCTTTGGCAGACAAAGGACATTTCTTTTATATTTGTGGACGGGGGAGGGGTTCAGTTTGATACCCCCTTGAACTTCCAGATTTAACTAAAGGCCAAAGAGCGGAAAAAGAAGTATTTATAATACAGATACTCTAATATGTTATGATTCAGGTGATTAAGATTTGGGATATAGTTCCAGAAAGCGCTTAAGTACTGTGGAAAAAAGCAATAAATCATTATCTGATAACCTTTCGATATCTTTCATTATGCTTCTTATAAGGCTTGGGTTATTGATTGTGGGATCAAAAAATTCAGAGGGTGTTATGTTAAAATAGGCACAAATGTCCAAGAACGCATCCATAGAAGGCAGATTGCGGCCAGATGTAATCGACTGAATATAGCCCTGGCTGCGTCCTAATTCCAGGCTGAGCTGATACTCGGACATATTCTTTTTCATGCGTAATTCATTGATGCGTTCCTGAATAAACTTATCGTACATATCATACCTCCCTGAATAAAGTTTATACTATTTTAAATATTTATAAACTATTTAAAATATCTGTATTTACAAAAGAATGAAAAAGATGCATACTTAAAATATCTATTTTCTAATTTTAAAAAGAATAAGCGAAAAATATGATGAAAAGCGGAGGGTTGAAAAATAAATATGGAAGATGTATTATTGAGCAAAAATGATATTATGAGGTGTGTTATGTTCAATATAGGAATCTGTGATGATGGGGAAAATATTTGCACGTCTATTGAAAATATGTTATTGCGGTACGCAAAAGAAAAGACTGTTCAGATTGAGGTGCAAATCTGGAATACAGGAGAAGGGTTAAGAGACTATCTGGCTCAGGGTAATCATTTAGATATTCTGTTTCTTGATATAGAACTATTCAAAATGACCGGGATAGAGGTTGGAAGTTATATCAGGAACGTATTGGATAATATGGGGCTGCAGATAATCTATATTTCAGGGAAAGCATCTTACGCCTTGCAGCTTTTTAAAACTCAGCCTATGGATTTTTTAGTGAAACCTATCTTGCAGGAGCATATTGATCATGCTATGGATATGGCAGTCAAAATCATAAAAAAGAGAAATGAAAAGTTTGAATTCCGACAGGGAAAAGATTATTATTATATTTCCATGGGAGACATTGTGTACTTTGAAAGTAAGGCTAAAAAGATAAAAATAGTAACTCTGCATGATACCTATGAAATTTATGGCAGGTTAAAAGATATTACAAAGGGGCTGACAGATGATTTTATCATGATTCACCAGTCTTATGTGATTAATAAAGAATATGTATTGCGGTATACCTATGAAATGATTGAATTAGTCGATGGAACAATGTTAACAATCAGCAAAGTAAATCGTAAGCAGGTCAGGGAAAGCTTATTGAAGGATGAACAGCCATGATTAATTTTATGATTAGCGCAACAACAAATTTTTTTCGTATTTACTTGATTTATAGATTTTCGAAAATCTTTTTTGGCAGAACAGTACATGAAAGAAGTAAGGTGATTTTAGTATGCGTCAGCTTTTATATTGTTAATACAGCGTTGTTTTGGATGTATCATACAGCATGGATTAATATTGTGTGTAATTTGGCAGGGATTAGCGGAATCATAAGACTGTATACAAGATCAGTTAAAACGAATATTTTTGTGTCCGGCACAATTTGTTTGATTAATATGGGCTGTGACGTGGCAGGAACTTTGCTCTTTATCAGGTATGAAGATGGTCAGCAATTTAATCAGATATATGAAATTGTATCTGTATTTATGATTTTAATATGCTTAATTTTGGCTGGGAAAATCATTACAATACATAAAAATGTGGAGCGGACACAGAGTGTCTCACTGATACTGATACCGCTGTGCAGTATAGTAGTTATCAGTATTTTGATTTATTCAAATACTTGTGAAGAAGCAGGGATAGCTGTTGTGGCTTTGGGGTTGCTTGTCATAAATTTCTTTATGCTGTATCTGTATAATCAACTGCTTCAGTCTGTCTCACAAAAATATGAGACGGAGATGCTTAAAAATCAAGTGCGGATTTATGCGAACCAGCTTGATGTGATTTTCCAGAGCGAGGAAAAGGTGAAATCCCTACAGCATGATATGAAACATCACATGAATGAATTGATGTTACTGGCGGACAGGTATGGAGCAGTGGAAATTCAAGATTATATAGGGCGTATGGAAGACTTTATGCACAATTCCAAAGAAATTATTTCTTCTGGCAATGTGGAAATAGATAGTGTTTTGAATTATATGCTACAGAAAGCAAAAGAAAAATTAGAAACGGTTACTGTCAAGGTAATGTTGCCGGAAGAAATCAAACATTCCTTTGATTTGAATGTACTGATTGGAAATTTGTTGGAAAATGCAATAGAAGCAGCGATGCAGACGGACAAAAAATATTTAAATGTCTATATTGCTTTAAACAGAGGCGTATTGAAAATTCAAATAGATAATAGTTTCTGGACGGGAAATATTACAGAAAAAGAAAGGGGGAAGGGCAGTAGAATTTTTCTGACAACGAAAAAGCGGAAAGGGCAGCATGGTATTGGGTTAAAAAATGTGAAAAAGATTGTAGAATCCTATAATGGAAATATGAATATACAGACGGAAGGAGATATTTTCAGTGTCAAACTGATTCTATATATGTCAAGGATTGAAAATGCAGTATAGGCAAAAAAGCATGGCCATAATGAGCGGCCATGTTTTTTTGTACCCAATTTTTCCATATTTATAGCCCAATTTTGCCAGGAAACGGCACAATCCGTTTTTTTGTGGTAGTGTAATTTTCGAAAGGAGGGAGAAAGCAATGCAGAAAATTACTACTATTGTGAAAAAGACCGTTGCATATTTGGTAAAGAAATCTGCCAGCATGGAAGCAAACACTACATGTCCTTGCATCGGTTTTCAACCAAAGGAACCGCAGGCTGTAAAAAAGCTGCGTAAGTTCTGATGTTGGCAGATCGTATGGCAGAATCCTTTTACAAAGGAGGAATCATTACGGATGAAGAGAAAGAAATGATCCGTTTTGGATTGGAGAGTTTGGAAGGAAATCTGCTGGGGGTTGGCTTGACGCTGGCCGTGGGAATTTGTTTTAAGCAAGTCGGAGAGGCTCTGCTCCTGTGGCTGCTGCTGTTTCCTTTGAGAAAAAATGCAGGCGGGTATCATGCGGCGACCAAAACAAGGTGTTTGTTTGTATCAGCAGTAATACTGATTGCGGCATTTATGACTTTTGCCGTCTTTGAACGCACGTTGATATTTTACGGAATATGTGCCATGATAGCCGGATGCGTTATATGGGTTTTGGCTCCTGTAGATAATCCATCGAAACAACTTGACGCAGTAGAATGTAAAGTGTATCGCAGAAGAACCAGAATTGTCTTAGGAACGGAAAGCGTAATTTTTATCTTTGCTATGTTGTTTAAATGGGAAATAACTATAAGAAGTATATGTATGACATTTTCTATGGTGGCCATATCCTTGTTGACGGGAGCACTTGAGTTGGCAATTATCTATAAAATCAAACGGCTTGACTAACTGAAGGAGGTGAGTCCAATGGAGAAAACATAAACGAATGCTTGAGTGTCGTAGAAATAAATGAGGCTTTCTCAGTGTTGATATACTGATATTGGAAAGCTGGATAATGCTACAACGAAATAAGCAAAGCGGTAACATGACGAGGAACTTATCAAATACCAAAATGGAGAGAGGAAAAAGTATGAGTATGAGAAGATTTAAAAAAGGTGTAGCAGGATTTTTGGCAGGCGTGTGTTGTATGGCAATGATGTCTATGACGGCATTTGCAGGCACCGCTACTGAACCGAATGCGGGAGCGTATGGGGAATTAAAGGGTGAGTTGTATGGAACCAGGGCAAAGGTTACAAGTGTAACCTCCGTAACTTACAATCCCGACAATGCATATCTGACAACCAAGTTGGATGCGAAGAACAAGCAAGGTGCAACTTTGGGAACATCAGGTACGCAAGAGACTCCCAAAGGGTATTTGAAATTTACATTTAATTGGACGAATCTCGAGAGTGCTTGCTATTCTGTCTTTGGCGCACAGGGTGTGCAGGGAGGCACTAACCAGCCTGCCAAGGCGGTATACACCTATACTGCTTTGGACTAATCAGTACTCATACTTCGCATACTAAAATTAGGCATACTACCAGAAATTACGCCACTTTGGGCATTTGGAAACGATTTTTCCAGTTTTCAGGCAGTTTGCTGATAAAGAG
>OFFT01001666.1_pt1 | contig 12966 bp, 15 predicted proteins | sample 1521581 | NCBI WGS metagenome assembly OFFT01 (sample SAMEA3504084, study PRJEB24116) | mouse gut metagenome | biome: mouse gut; feature: mouse-associated habitat; material: faeces | place: Denmark | collected 2011
TTGGCAAAGTTCCGTCAGCCAAAGGACAGGGGATGCGGTTTTGGCAAGCTTCACGATAAGTGGCTTCCGCTTTTATAATACTTTTCATACAGTTCGACCGTATCCGCCCAGAACCGTTTGGGGATATTCTGCATCTGAAGTTTTGGGTTATTGCGGGATTCTACGGCAATTGTGTCGAAAAACGCGCACCATAGCCTGCGGAACCGGGCTTCATCTTCGGAATATTTGGTAAAAAGGGCGGGATCTATCGAGGAGGCGTCGGCAATCAGATAAGATTTAGACGCTTTGTGTACGGCGGCCGTTTTGTGTACGGCGTCGTAAATAATAAAATTTTCTAAGGGAAGCCGATCGGTAAAATGGGCGGCCAGAATAGGCAAAACGTCGTTTTTGGGGTGAATCCGGGAAAAAAGGATGCCGTTTTCCAGTTCGGAAAAACGCAGAAATTCCAGCAGATGGTGCGCTTCATTGGAAGTCTGGCGGCATAGTTCAAAAATACAGGCAATACACGGTTCGCCAAGGTGATCCAGTACGCCTGCCCCTTGGGGAAGGGCAAGCGCCATAACGATAGCCTGGTAGACGGCGTTTGCCTTGTCCATGGAAAGACTGCGGCATGAGCCGTCCGCCATGGCGGCACGGCAGATCGTTTCATAAAAATGCGTACCCAGGCGCAGCAGAAGAGTGCGCGAAACTTTGCGGCTTTTCTCATAGTCGGCGCCGACGGCGATATATTCGCAGAATAGCGTGCCGTCTTCGCAGGGAGCGCAGGAAATGCGTATGTTTTTATGGCCCAGCCGGCTGGCCCAGGCGTCATAGACTGCGGTAAAAATGCCGTCTATACTGTCTTCACACCGGAATACGTACATCTGTCCCACCTCCAAAGTTCTGATCGTCAAAAAGGGAAAGCTGCCGATAACCTGCATCCCGCAGTTCACGCGGGATTTGTGATTTGTCCGAAAGAAGATTGCGGCAGATATAATCTTCGTCTATCTTTGTGGGATACATCATGCGCCCGGAGCAGGTAATAAAATACAGGGCGCGTTTTAAAACGACGCCGATTTTCTTCAAATCCGCAAAATCCAGTTTGCCTGCGCGCCTGGCTTTGACAATGCGTTTGGCTGATTTGGCGCCGATACCTGGAACCCGGAGCAGGGTTTTATAGTCTGCGGTGTGGATTTCCACCGGGAAATATTCCAGGTGGCGCAGGGCCCAGTCGCATTTGGGATCCAGGTATATATTGAAATTCGGCTTGTCTTCCGAGAGAAGCTCGCCCACTGTAAAATGATAATAGCGCAGCAGCCAGTCCGCCTGGTACAGCCGGTGCTCGCGCAGCAGGGGCGGCCCGTCCGGCAGGGCGGGAAGGCTTGCGTTGTGATTGACATTGACAAAGGCGGAATAAAAAACGCGTTTCAGGCCGAATTTCTGGTACAGGCCTTCCGCCACGCTCATAATCTGAAAATCATTTTCAGGCGTCGCGCCGATGATCATCTGCGTGCTCTGGCCGGCCGGGACGAAATGCGGGGCATGGCGGTACACTACAAGTTCGTCCTTATTCTGCGTGATGCCGTTTTGAATTTGGCGCATGGGCTTTAGGATGGTATGGCGCGACTTGCAGGGGGCAAGACGGCGCAGCGCGGCGCTTGTGGGCAGTTCTAAGTTGATGCTCATACGGTCTGTCAGGTAACCGGCCCGCTCAATCAGGAGCGGATCAGCCCCTGGGATGGCCTTGATGTGGATATAGCCCTGGAAACGGTAGACGGTCCTTAAGCGGTAAATCGTCTGGTAAATCAGTTCCATCGTGTAGTCGGGGCTGACTATGATGCCGGAACTTAAAAACAGGCCTTCAATATAGTTGCGGCGGTAAAATTCAACGGTAAGGGTGCAGATTTCATCCGGCGTAAAGGTAGCGCGTGGGATATCGTTTTCGCAGTTGTTCTGACAGTAAGCGCAGTTGAAGATGCACTCATTTGTAAATAGGATTTTCAGCAAAGACACACAGCGGCCGTCTGCCGCAAAGCTGTGGCAGATGCCGCACGAAAGCGTATTGCCGATTCCAAGGCCGTCCCCGCTTCGGTCTACGCCGCTTGAAGTGCATGCAACGTCGTATTTGGCCGCAGCGGACAGTATCGTAAGCTTTTCCATGACGGCGGGAGCCAGGCGGGCAAAAGGGGCGGTATGGAGATTGGAAGCGGTAACGGTGGATGGCGTCTGTTTCATGTTATACTCCTTTGGTGCAAACGGATGTTCTTGTTTTATGATATCACAGCAAAAAAGGAATTGCAAGCATTATTCGAATGTTTGTTTGTATATAAAACAGAACAAATTTTTGCCATGAAACTTTACAGGTAATCTTCACAATTGTCTTGTCAGTTAAAAGAAACTGTGTTATAATGCCCGAAACGTATCAAAAGATTGTTTTTTGCGGGTATCATTCCGGAACAGGGCACAAAATACATCCGACGGGAGGAAGAAATGGACAGATATCAAAGGATTCAAGAACTCAAACGGGAAAAAGACGTTGTCATTTTGGCACATTATTACGTAGATCAAGAGGTGCAGAGGGTGGCGGATTTTACAGGCGACTCCTATGCCTTGGCCAAACGGGCCGCCGGGGTTTTGCAGCAGAATATTCTGTTTGCAGGAGTTTCTTTTATGGGAGAGAGCGCAAAGCTTTTAAACCCGGACAAGCATGTGTATATGGCGGATCGGCGCGCCGGATGCAAGATGGCGGATATGGCGGATGCCGGCAGCATTCTTAAGATGAAGGAAAAATATCCGCAGGCAGCCGTTGTCTGCTATGTGAACTCGACTGCGCAGGTCAAGGCGGTTTCGGATGTCTGCGTTACTTCTTCCAACGCGGTGCGCGTTATTGGGAAGCTGAAGGAAAAACAGATTTATTTTGTACCGGACGCCCATCTGGCGCAGTTTGTGGCAAAGCAGATCCCGGAAAAAGACTTTATATTCCATAACGGATACTGCCCGACGCACCAGCGGATCCGCAGGGAAGACGTGCTGCTTGCAAAAGAAAAGCATCCGGGCGCTCCCATTCTTTCACATCCGGAGTGCAGGGAAGAGATACTGGCGCTTTCTGATTTTGTGGGAAGCACGGCGGATATCATCCGGTTCGCGGCGTCCCAGGACGCGGACGAATTTTTGATTGTGACGGAAACAGGCGTATTTTATCAGCTTGAGCAGGAAAATCCCGGGAAGCGGTTTTATCCGGTGATATCCGATCAGGTTTGTCCGGATATGAAACTGGCTTCATTTGATAAAACGCTGTCGGCGCTGGAGCATTTAGAGGAACAGGAAGAAATTGTGCTGGAAGGCGCGCTTGCAGAACGCGCAAGGCTTCCGTTGGAGCGTATGCTGTTGCTGGCGCAGTAAAAGCGGTGGAGATTGAGATGAAAACAGACGTTTTGATTGCGGGCTGCGGCTGCGCAGGCCTGTACTGCGCCCTGCATCTTCCGGAGGAAACGCAGGTATTGATAATTGCGAAAGGGGAGATTGCGCAGAGCGATTCGTTTTTGGCGCAGGGCGGTATTTGTATGCTTAAGGACGAGTCGGATTATGCGGATTATTTTGAGGATACGATGCGGGCGGGGCATTATGAAAACAACCCGGATTCGGTAAAAGTGATGATCCGTTCTTCGCAGGATACCATTGGGGATTTGCTCCGGTATGGCGTAAGGTTCCAGAGGGAAGCGGACGGCGCTTTAAGTTTTACGAGAGAAGGCGGCCATTCGGCCAAGCGGATTCTGTTCCATGAGGACGCGACCGGAAAAGAAATTACCGAAAAGCTGCTGGAGCAGGCGTTAAAACGCAAAAATATTACCATTATGGAACATACGGCAATGGTGGATATGATTTGCACCAAAACTTCATGTTATGGCGCGCTGGTCCGCGGCAGGGACAAAAAGCTGTTTCCGATTTACGCAAAAGACACCGTCTTTGCGTGCGGAGGCATCGGGGGGCTTTACCGCCATTCCACGAATTTCCGTCAGCTGACCGGGGACGGCGTGGCGATTGCCTTAAAACACGGAGTGTCTCTTTTACATATTAATTATGTGCAGGTGCATCCGACAACGCTTTATACGAAGCAGGAGGATGAGCGCAGCTTTTTGATTTCGGAGTCTGTCCGGGGAGAAGGCGCAGTTTTGTACAATGCAAAAATGGAGCGTTTCGTGGACGAATTGCTGCCAAGGGATATTCTAACCCAAAAAATCCATGAGCAGATGAAAAAGGATAAAACGCCGTATGTCTGGCTGTCGATGGAGCATATTCCAAAAGCGGAAATTGCCGGGCATTTTCCAAATATTGTAGAACACTGCCGGAAAAAGGGATATGACGTATTCCATGAATGCATCCCGGTCGTCCCGGCGCAGCATTATTTTATGGGAGGGATCCGGGTGGATTTGTCCGGGCGCACTTCTATGGGGCAGCTTTATGCAATTGGGGAAACGGCGTGCAACGACGTGCACGGCAAAAACCGCTTAGCCAGCAATTCACTGCTGGAAAGCATGGTGTTTGCAAAAAGGGCGGCAAAAGATATTGCCGCGCATATGGGCCGTGTGCCGGAAGAGCTGCCGCAGCCGGATTTTGAGGCATACCGGGATGAAGCGGCTTTGGCTGCGGATTATAAAAAAAATATATTAGACGAGATTGCGAGGTTAAATGGACATGTATGATGAAGTAACGATGAAATTAAATGCGGATCCGCTTATTTTGGGTGCGCTGAGAGAAGATATTACAAGTGAGGACGTGACGACGAACGCGGTGATGCGCAAAGCATGCCCGGGCGAAGTGGAGCTGATCTGCAAGGAAGACGGGATCATCTGCGGCCTTTCCGTATTTGAGCGGGTCTTTACGCTGATCGACGAAAAGACAGAGGTTTCTTATCTGGTAAAAGACGGGGATACGGTTTGCGCAGGGCAGCTTTTGGCAAAAGTCCGGGGAGATATCCGGGCGCTTTTGTCAGGAGAACGCACCGCTTTAAATTATCTGCAGAGGATGAGCGGTATTGCAACATATACCCATTCCGTCGCGAAGCTGCTTGACGGTACGGGCATACGGCTGCTGGATACCAGAAAAACGACGCCGAACAACCGTATTTTTGAAAAGTACGCAGTGCGTGTCGGCGGCGGGCATAACCACCGCTTTAACCTGACCGACGGCGTGCTGCTCAAAGACAACCATATCGGCGCGGCGGGCGGCGTCAGGGAAGCAATCCGCATGGCAAAGGAGTACGCCCCGTTTGTGCGCAAAATCGAAGTGGAAACAGAATCGCTTGCCATGGTAGAACAAGCCGTAGAAGCAGGAGCGGATATTATTATGCTTGACAATATGGAGCCGGACGTTATGGCGCAGGCGGCAAAGCTGATTGACGGGCGTGCGGAAATTGAGATATCCGGAAATGTTACAAAAGAAAATATTGAGAGGATTAAGGATTTGGGCGTAGATTATATATCCAGCGGCGCACTGACGCATTCGGCCCCAATTCTGGATATTTCCTTAAAAAACCTGCATACGGTTTCGTAAAGGCAGGTATAAGAAAGAAGGGTGGATATGGGCGGAGAAGAACGGAGGGAAAAGATGCTTACCATACTGCGCGGGGCGAAGCAGCCTGTTTCGGGTACGGCGCTTGCCAGGCAGCTTGGCGTCAGCCGTCAGGTTATTGTCCAGGATATTGCCCTGCTCCGCGCAAAACAGCAGGAAATCGTCAGCACATACCGGGGTTATCTGATAAGGAACGCCCCGATTTGCCGCAGGATTTTCAAAGTGCACCATTCGGACGAAGCAATTGAAGAAGAATTAAACCTGTATGTGGATTTCGGCGGCAGGGTAGAAGACGTGTTTATTTATCACAGGATTTACGACGTCGTGCGCGTGGCAATGGGATTAAAATCCCGCCGCGACGTGCAGGAATATCTGGAGCAGTTAAAAAGCGGGGTATCAAAATCGTTAAAAAATATTACGGACGGGTATCATTATCACACCATTGCCGCGGAAACAGAAGAGGTTTTGGATCAGATCCAGCAGGAACTGAAAGAACGTGGGTTTTTAGCGGAACTTCGGGATTATGAACCGGTTGATTTTTGGAAAGGCAGCCTGTAGGCTGCCTTAAGGTTTATCCGGCGTATCATCCGGGGTACAAAGGTACAGGTTTCCGTTGGAATTGTAGCATACCTTCATGGACTCATTGAAGACGCCCGGTATTTTTCCCTGATAAATCAGCTGCTTATCATTGTTGTAGCGGAAAAAATGCGTACTGTCGGCGTCCGGGTTTTCCGGATTTTGATCCGCTATGGCAATTTCGGTAAAAGGATCCAGGGGATCCACGTCAATCAGGTAATAAGCGTTTGATGCGGGACCGGTCAGATAGAGGCTTTCAAACGCGTCAGAGCAGTCCGCGCCGTTTACTGTTAAAACAGGTTTGGGATTGGAAAAATTTTCATCAAAGGCGACGGAATAGCAGATTTCATCGGTGACGCCGTCTTTGTTCATATCATGCCGTACGGAAATTCCGGGGAATATTTTGCGGATATAACTGCCTTCGTAAGTATATTTCGGCTTTAGCCCATCCAGTTTATCATAAGGAATATTAAATTCAAACGTACCTGCGGCATACGGGCCTAAGACATAAGGGTTGCTGATAAATGACAATCCGCTGCGGTCAAGGTACCAGCAGGGGGAATCACCGAGAAAGGCTTCCCCGAGATCAACGGCTATATTTTTATCTATGTATTTTTCATAAGCGGCAAGGGCTGCCTGTCCGGCCAGTTCGTCCGAAAGCATCTTAAAAAAAGAATCGGTGGAATCGTATAAGGCGCTCAGGTAAATGCGCGTTCCGGCCGCCGTATCAAACGTCATGCCGTAACTCCAGGAATTGCCGTGCGCCCCGCCGGTAAAATCATACTGGGTCAATACGAAAGAAACGATCTTTTCATCACAGCGTTTTATTTCGTAAGAAAGGCTGGCAGTATACGGTTCTGGCGGAACGCCTTCGATTTCTAGTATTGATTTGCGGTTTTCTTCGGCATATCCAGCATTTTCCTTTTCAAATGCCAAAAACGTATGCAGTTCCTGCAGGATGGTATCATTAATTTTATCTGAGGCATCCGGGTTGCCGGCAATTGTTACTTTTGGATAGGATGCGGAAACGTTCAGGACGCAGTCGCCAGGATCCTCCGAAGCGTAATAAGAAGCCGAGTCGGTAAGCGTGTCGATACGTATCCCGGGAGTATCCGCCGTTTCCGGAAGTACGGCGCGTTCCGTAGAAGTTTCGGTTTCGGGAACCTGTTCGGGCGTATCTTCTTTTATAGTGGGTATGGTATCGTCTGAGGAGGCACAGCCGGCGGCGCATAGTACCGTAGTGAGCAGGAGTGTCAGAAAGCGTTTTTGCATAAAGTTCTCCTTTCGTGAAGTGTTATATGCATGATAACGCCGGAGCATGCGAAATGCAATTAAAAAAATATAAAATAAAATAGACAAAATAGTTACAAGGGCTTCAAGCTGTTTTTCGGCTGTCCTTGCGTATGGGGCGTCAACTAAAATGATACCACATCAGGTTAGCCATCAAGCTATGCAACCCTTGTATAATTGATTACTGAGATCTCCTGCATAAGCTGTTTGGCTGTGTTCACTAACTTCTCTAACTGTCGTGCTGTTTCATCTGAATAATATTTTGCGCCGCACTGTTCACACTCTTCACAGGGGACATTTTTCACAATAATCACACATCCCTTATAATTTACTACATGGGTCGTGGTAGATTCGATTAAATCATTACATTTACAATACATACACATCTTATTTATTCCTCCTTGTTTTTAAATCTTCCATAAACTTTATAGTGTTTGGATAATATGCTGTTATAATATGAAGGACTTCACCATCAGAGCCAACAACGGTGTGCAGTACTTTATGACGAATAGTATAGCCAAATATTAAACAACTTGGATGTGGAAAATCATCAGGATAATCTTCTATGATTTCACCAGACATAATACAGTCACCGATATCATCTATGCATATATCTCTTTCCTGCATACGTTCAAGGCAATGTGTGGACCATTTTATTTTTGCAGTACGGTATAGGCTCTGGATAATTTCTATATTCATGTTGTTCCTCCTCTTTTATTAGGAATTGGGGGATTCTTCTTTTTGTGCATTACGCTTTTTTGAATATTCTTATAAAATGGGCAGGTAGATACTCAATATAGGAAATGTTCTATATTTTTAACGATTGTTTCTATTTATATTTATTATATTGGTCTTCACAGTAAAAAACAAGGTAAAATGCACTTTCTAATAATAAAACCAGTTATTATTTCTTTTCTGTTTTTTCTAATACTAATAGTAAGTATAGTATTGCGAATTCCCAGGAGGACGGATTATAAGCGCAGGTATTCTCGAAAGAGGGCTCTTTTCTTACCTTTTGGTTACACAGTTTTTTAATACACAGCTTATCCAATTCGCCCGGAATTTTACACAGCTATTTGCACAGCCGTTAAAGCAAAAAAGGGGATCGGCCCAAAAGAGCCAATCCCCTTAAAATGTCGTCTTTCTTTGATTTTACAGGCTTTTTGATTAGCCGAAATACCTCTTAAGAAGTCCTTCAAACGCCTTGCCGTGTCTGGCCTCATCCCTTGCCATTTCATGAACCGTATCATGGATAGCATCCAGGTTCTGAGCCTTCGCCCTTTTTGCCAAATCAAATTTTCCAGCCGTAGCGCCGTTCTCGGCGTCCACACGCATCTCAAGATTCTTCTTGGTGCTGTCTGTAACGACTTCGCCTAACAGTTCAGCAAATTTAGCGGCATGCTCTGCCTCTTCCCAGGCAGCTTTTTCCCAGTATAAGCCGATTTCCGGATAGCCTTCCCTGTGAGCGACCCTTGCCATAGCCAGGTACATACCAACTTCCGAGCATTCGCCCTCGAAGTTCGCCCTTAAGTCTGAAACGATATCTTCACTAACGCCTTTTGCAACGCCTACTACGTGCTCGGCAGCCCAGGTCTTTTCGCCTTCCTGCTTTGTGAATTTCTCAGCCGGGGCTTTGCAGATTGGGCAGGATTCCGGAGCCTGATCTCCTTCATGAACATAACCACATACGGAACAAACAAATTTTGCCATAATAATAATCTCCTTTTTTTAAAAAATTTTAGTATTGTTACACTCCGGGCACAGCCCGAAAAAATGTGTCACATGGTTTGTAATTGTACCATCAAATTGTTTTGTCGCGGCTTCATCAAGCTGTGCCTGATGCTCCATATCCATATCCAAAACCTTCCCGCATTTTGTACATATAAAATGATAGTGCGGCTTACAGTCTGCATCATAGTGATCCGGCCCGCTTCCGGGAGATATCCGGAGAATTTCGCCTCTGTCCGCTAAAAGGTTTAAGTTTCGGTAAACCGTACCCAAGCTGATATTTGGAAATTCCTGCTTCACATTCTGATAAACCGTTTCTGCCGTCGGATGTGTGCGGTGGGTGTCCAGATAATTTTTTATGGACTCGCGCTGTCGGCTGTATTTTATCATTGCTACAGTCACACCTTCTCAAAAATAGTAACGATTACTGTTTTCGAATTTAATATAAACCAAAATGGAGAGGTTGTCAAGTACTATTTGAAAAAAATTTTTTAAACGCGTCTTTCTGTCATACCTTTGCACTTGCATGCATAACCTGTAATAAAAACAAAAATCAGGGGACATATGGCAGGATTGCAGCGTTTTATTACCTATATTAATAAATATGAAAATGATGAAAAAACGGATAGCGCCGGATTTGCAAAGATTGAAATCCGGAGCGGCATATGCCGGATGGAAGTGCATATCCGCAATGGAAATATAGAAAATATGCAGGCTACGGTTTATATATTTGCCAAAAAAGAAGCAATTATACATGGGATCCCGGTTGGGAGCATGGAAATTGCAAGGGGAAGCAGCGATGTTCGCTATGCGTTTGATACAAAAGAAATTCAAAGCTATGGTTTGACAATGGAGGATATGCAGGGAATATGGATTCCTCTGGATGAAAATTCGTTTCTGGCAAGCCAATGGAAAGAAGGGAAGATAAGCAAAGAGCAGTTTCACATTATGGAAAAAGAAGAACCTCCCGCTCCCAAAGAACAGGCTCCTAAAATGCAGCCGCAAAAAGAATCCCATCCCCAAAAGACAGCGGAACCTAAAACGGTTCCTTCCGGCGGCCCGGCCGGGAAAGGAGCCGCTGAAACGGAGGAAGCTTTAAATCAGGAGAATAAAAGCCCGAATGAACGCGATACCCGCGGTATGGAAGACGCGGTTTCCAATCCGGTAAAAACAGCGGATAACCCAGAGGAAGTCGGGAGAAAGGAAGACGATGCGACGGAACAAAAAATACTAAAAGAGGAACGGGGAGAAGACAGAAATCTGCGGGCAACGGAACTGCCGTTAGAAGAATTTTTTGAGGGAAGAGGATGGGGAGCGGTTTACCGGAAGCTGCGTTTGAAATGCGGCGTGTATTTTCCGTTTGAAGGGCGGGAAATAGAATGTATCCGTATGAGTTTAAATGATTTGCGGGAGTTTCCGCAGAAGTATTGGTATCTTGGAAAAAACAGTTTTTTGCTGCATGGTTTTTTTAATTACAGGCATATCCTGTTTGGCGAGATGGAGCGCGGCGGAAAAAACGAATATTTTATCGGCGTTCCCGGCGTATACCAGAACCAGGAGCGGATTATGGCTTCCATGTTCGGGTTTCCGGAGTTTTGTACGGCCCGAAATTCCGAATATAAAACGGGCAATTTTGGCTATTGGTACCGTATTATCTGATGTACGAGAATAAAAGCAGGTCTTCCGGCCGTCCGTGGATGCAGATATATTGGCGGCAGGTGCCTTCGTACTCAAAGCCCAGATTTTGAAGCAGCCGGATGGAAGCCGTGTTTTCCGGCATAACATAGGCTTCCATGCGGCGCAGATTTAGTTCGTGGAACATCATGAAAATGCCGAGTTCCATTGCTTCCTTTGCATACCCTCTGTGCCAGTAATGGGGATCGAATTTGTATCCGGTTTCACAGCGGTTGTAAATCTGCGGTATAATATTGTAAAAACAGATGTTTCCTATAGCATAGGAAGTGTTGTTTTTGGCAAAAACCCAGAAACGGAAGCTTTTGTTTTGTACGGCTAGGTTCAATTCGTATGCCAGCAGGGATTTTTGGTATTCTGTCGTATAGAAGCCGCAAGGACGTTCGGGTTCGTACCGTTCAAAAACAAAGCGGTTTCTGCGGTAGAAATCAAGGGCTGTTTCGGCCGACTCGGGAGTGGGGGATAATATTCTAAGCACAAGCCGGTCCGTTTCAAATGCAAAATTCATGTAATGTCCTTTCCAGGCAGTAAAACCGTATGTTATAATAAACTCTGTTCTCCAAAACAGAGTCTAAAACACAGTATACTACAGGGAGAAAAGATTGGAAAGGAAAAGATATGGCTGATTCGGAAGAAAAATATATGAAAGAAGCAATCCGGCAGGCAAAAAAGGCGTATGCGCTAAAGGAAGCGCCGATTGGCTGCGTAATTGTCAGAGAAGGAAAGATTATTGCACGCGGATATAACCGGAGGAATACAGACGGCAACGCGCTTGCGCATGCGGAACTTTCCGCCATTAAAAAAGCCAGTAAAAAGTGCGGGGACTGGAGACTGGAAGACTGTACGATGTACGTTACGTTAGAGCCTTGCCAGATGTGCGCGGGAGCAATTGTGCAGTCCCGTATGAAAAAAGTTGTGATTGCGGCAAAAAACCCGAAGGCGGGATGCGCAGGTTCCGTGCTGAATTTGCTGCAGATGGCGCAGTTTAACCACCAGGTGGAAATTGAGCAGGGACTTATGGAAGAGGAATGCGCCGCCCTGCTGAGCAGCTTTTTCAAGGAACTTCGGGAGAATAAACGCAAAAATTCATAAAGTCTTAAATAAACTGACAGCAAATATAAAAACAAAAAAGCCGGTTTGCCTGTATAATATAAAAAACAGGAAAGGCGGTTTTTAAAATGGGACAATGCGACAGGGATTTACAGATTATTTCTTTTGAACGGACAGAAGTTTTGCCGCAAAGGGGCGTGGGACAAGACAGGCGGCGTATGAGCGCGCCGGCCAGAAGGAAAAAAAGGCTGAAGCAAAAACGGCGGCTTAAGAAGGCGGGGATTTTATGTATTACGGCGGCTTTATTGTTTACGGTGAGTTATTGGACAAATTGGTTTTCAGAGATTCCGGGGCTCGAAAATAAGACGGTAAGGTTAAAAAGACAGGTGGAAAGCCTGGTGAAAAAAGCTGTGGACGGACAGGCGGATTATCCGGCCGAACTGGTTGAACTGATGGAACAAAATGAAGAGACGGTTGATTTTGTGAAAAATTATGCCGAACGCGACAGGTATATAGGAAAAGAAATCAATCTTTCGGACAGTGTCGAAGCCGGAAGCGTGCCGCTTTTGATGCAGTGGGACAAGCGGTGGGGATATGATTTGTACGGCGACGCTATGATTGGCCTTGCCGGGTGCGGGCCGACCTGTATGACAATGGCGTACCTGTATTATACAGGGGATCTTACGATGAATCCGCGGAAGATGGCGGAATATGCGCAGGAGAGGGGATATCATACCGAAGAAGGGACAAGCTGGAGTTTCTGGACGGACGGGGCTGCGGATATCGGCCTGTATGGGGAACAGATTTCTTTGAGTGAAAATAATATGAAAGCAGTTTTGGACTGCGGCGGGCTTTTGGTATGCAGCATGTCCCCGGGTGATTTTACGACGAAAGGGCATTTTATTTTACTGCGTGGTTACGATGAACATGGATTTTTTGTTCATGATCCCAACCGGAAGGAAAACAGTAAGAAGCAGTGGGAATATGATACGTTAAGTACGCAGATTAAAAATTTATGGGCAATTTATGATAATTAGGACGAACATGGCTGGCAAAGTTCCGTCAGCCAGAGGACAGGGG
>OFFT01001667.1_pt1 | contig 12959 bp, 9 predicted proteins | sample 1521581 | NCBI WGS metagenome assembly OFFT01 (sample SAMEA3504084, study PRJEB24116) | mouse gut metagenome | biome: mouse gut; feature: mouse-associated habitat; material: faeces | place: Denmark | collected 2011
GCGGCTGCCCAGGCTGCCCAGCGGGAGGAGCTGGTCAGGAAGTGGGCGGAAGCTTTCGTCAGCCGGGACGGCAATGCCATCGAATCCCTGGCATCCCCGTCCCTGGCCGGAGAGCTGCTCTCAGGCCCGGCGGGACAGAGGTCGTTCGGCGAATCCAGCCCCTGGCCCAGAGAGACAGGCCGGGACATCTATATACGGGATATCGGAGAACAGAACGCGCAGATACAATACTATGCCTGGACATCGGATTCCCATGTAGCCGTCTGGAAAGAGGACATCTCCTATGAACTCCAGGACGGAAAATATATCGTCACCGCGGAAGGATTGACCTACCTGGACCATATCTCCACCAGCTGGGAATTCGGAGAAGCATACGGCTACTGTCCCATCAACGGTTCAGCCATGGACTACGGGAGCAACGGGACAGGGGAAGACCTGAACGCCAGGGCGCTGCTGAGCTCTTCCATGCAGTTCCGTGACCTCTTCCGGCCGGAGAGCGCGGCGGTGGCGCTCCTGAACCTGTCGGACGATCCCTCGAAAGTGCAGATAGAGCGCGTCTATGAGGAAAGCGGTTCGGTGAATCTCTACATCCGGTTCCCGGAGGAAGCAATCGAACTGACTATGCCGGTCACCATGGTGCAGCCCTACGGCCCCGAAGGAATCTGGATACCGAAGGATTACACGGTAGACGTCGTGTCCAGATTCCGGAACATGGACTGGAGCGAAATCAGGAAGAGACGCCTGGCTGACTCAAACGACCCGGACATCTGGAAGGAGGTCGTCTGCATCGCGGAGATTCCGGAGGAAAGCATCAAAATCTACGGCTATAATGACGCGGAGTGGAGCTTTGAGGGAGTGGCCATCGAGATTGGCGACGACGTGAGCTATTACGATTGGATTTATACTTCTCCCCAGTGCCGTCTGCCGGAATGCCATTGGAACCAGGCGGGCAGGCAGCTCCAGGTGGCGCTGAACATTTACACCGGCACCGGCGTCCTGGCCCAGGAGCTGCATGTGCTGCAGCAGTACGACACAGGTACCCTGACGGACAATGCGCTGGGAATAAACGACTACGGGGACATGCTGGAGGAGAGAATCCATTTTCGTTTTGAGGAGGAGACAGGGCAGCTGACCCTCTTCGATACCAGCAACCAGAGAGAACTGGCCACCGTGACAGTGGAGGAAAGCGCTGTAACGGGTCTGGAACTGGGCAATATCTCCCGCTTCCTCCTGGGCGAGACCATATGGCTCTCCGTGGATCCCGGATATTTCGTGGAGGGCGGAGCTATCGCCCAATATGAATATCTGGAGGATATGCCGACGCTGGAAGCGGAGCTGGTTTTCGGGGACAACGGAGGAGAGATCACATTCAGCCTGGGCGAAATCCGGGTGGCGGATTGACCACGATATTGATATTCCGGGGATTTTCTGATACAAAAAAGTCAAAATGAGCCTGGAGAAATCGGACGGGATTCATGAAATAAGGAGCAGACGATGATTGCGACGCACAGGGTAAAGGATGAGGACAATCAGGCGATAGGTTTCATAGTGAATGACCGGTTTGCTTCCGATGAAGCAATCAGGGCCATCCTGGGTGAAGTGGGCAATCTGGCTGTGCTGGAGAACGGAACAATCCGAGATGGAATACTGGAAGGAATCCATGACGGTAGGATGCAGATTTCCATATAAATAAGCCATATGGGCATAGAAGCATGGACGAGACAGCCAGGCCGGCGATGAAGCAGGCCTGGCTGTCTCCATATGCCATGGAAAACCGCCATGCAAATGCATAGGGTCAAGTCCCCGGCTCCGAAATCCTGGACACCCCCACATAGATCTCCGAAATCTCATACCAGGTAGGATAATCCGTGATTCCGGTTTGGGGCAGGTTGAAGATGCCCTGGAAAGTCCGGACCGCATTGGCGGTGGCAGGCCCGTAGATGCCGTCCGCGGTGACGGTGGGGATGGCCGGGTAATTCCGGGCGATGCGGTTCAGCTGGTTCTGGAGCTGCCGCACCTTTTCGCCGGAGGCGCCTATATTCAGATCGTACCCGGGCCAGGAAGAGGGAACTCCCGATATGACAGTCGCCGAATTGATGTACATATCGTTCCCGTAATAATAACGAATGATATCAATGGCGGAATATCCTTCTTCCCCCAGGTACATAGAGCCCCACTGGCTCAAGCCCGCGCAGGTGACCCTCCGCCCATCGCAGTAAGAAGTGAAGATAGGCTGCCGCACCCCGGGGCGGGACAGGTAATTGGCGAAAATCGAGTCCACAAGATAGTCGATATTCTTAAAGATATTTCTCCCGTACACCCACTTCTGGTCATATGCGGTGGAAGAGGTGATGGTGAAATTGTATCCCTGGTTCCGATACCATTCCGTATAGACCCGATTCAAAGTAAACGATTGAATGACTAAAATATTCGCATAAATCGTACTTTCCGGCCAGGTGGAATAAATCTCACAGGAAGCCACGTTCTTGATATAGTCCTTGTACCGCACCCAGTAGTTCGGCGCGCTGGAATCGCCGGGGACCCCATCGTGGACGATGATGAACTCCGGTATCACCACCCGGCTCAGGACAATCTCCCCGGTCTCCGCCATGGGCTTGATTTCATCCTCCGGTATCTTGGGCGGGAAATCCCCATAAAGGGTGTGGTCCGGAATGACTACAATACTCTCTTCTTCCTCCGCAGCCGCCAGGGGATTCATCTGTACAGGCTGCAGGGAAAGCTCATTGGCGAAAATTTCAGAACCGGATATGAACACCGGCTCATACCCTTGCGCTGTGACAGTGATATTATATTCGGAATAAGGCCGTATCTCATTCTCCGGTTCCAGGGAGAGGGCCAAAGGCGGCGCGGGCAGCTGCATCACCGGCGTCTGGCCTGAACTGTCGGTGGTGAGCGTCATGAGAATCGTATCAGGATCCGCAGTGTCGGAAATGGTAACGGTGGCGTTTTCCACGGGAACCATCCCGATGGAAGAGACAACGCTGATTTTGATGGTGCCCTCGTAGGAAACGGCAGTGTTTTCCGGTTCCTGTGCGGCGGTTAAGTTGGTGTCAGGCATAATCTCCTTGCACGCCCCATGGGCGTTTTGTGATTCGTTATGGTTATTGTATGCGGCTCTTTAGGAAGGGTTACAAGAATTGTTGGAAATTCTATTGACGGACAGGAATGCTTCGTGTATGATTGTATTATTAACATGACACAATAGAATCAATATATGCAGCGGAACTGGAACAGGAGAAAAACGATGGCATGGGAATTGGATGCTGACAAACCGATATACGCGCAGCTGACAGAGCGCCTGCAGACCCGGATCATCCTGGGGCAGTACCGCCCCGGCGAAAAGCTGCCCAGCGTCAGGGAGCTGGCCGCCGCCGCGGCGGTGAACCCCAACACGATGCAGAAAGCCCTTGCGGAACTGGAGCGGAAAGGAATCATATCCACCCAGAGCACCAACGGCAAGACCGTGACGCAAGACCTGGCCCTGATACAGGACATGAAGCGGAAGCTGGCCAGGGGGCATGCGGACGCCTTTTTCGCCGGGATGGGGGAGCTGGGCTACACTCGGGCGGAGGCCCTGGAATTACTGCAGGAGATAGAAGGAGCGGGAAGAGAATGAGCGAGTTGATTGAAATCAGAGGGCTGACCAAAGCCTACGACAGACAGCATGTTGCGGTGAACAATATCAGCCTGACTCTGCCCCGGGGCAAAATCATAGGGCTCCTCGGCCCCAACGGAAGCGGCAAGACCACGCTGATCAAGATGCTTAACGGCCTGCTGACGCCCACCCAGGGAACCATCCTGATCAACGGCCGGCCTGTGGGCATAGAGACCAAGGCCCATGTGGCATATCTGCCGGACCGGACGTACCTGGCGGGAAATCAGAAGATTGTAAATATTCTGGAGTATTTCTGCGACTTCTACGCGGATTTTTCCAGAGAGAGGGCCATAGGGATGCTGCAGGGGCTGGGCATCGACCCAGCCGCCAAGATGAACACCCTTTCCAAGGGTACCAAGGAGAAGGTGCAGCTGATACTGGTCATGAGCAGGAACGCCGACCTGTACGTTCTGGATGAGCCCATCGCGGGGGTAGATCCCGCGGCCAGGGACTATATTCTGCGGACCATCGTCAACAATTACGACCCCAGCGCCACCGTGCTGATTTCCACCCATCTAATCGGTGACGTGGAGCAGGTGCTGGACGAGGTGATATTCATGCGCTACGGCCATCTGGTGCTCTATACTTCCGTGGACAATATCAGGGAGCAGCACGGCAAGTCGGTGGACGCGTATTTCAGGGAGGTGTTCGCATGTTAGGCAAATTGATGAAATATGAGATGAAGAGCACGTACAAGATGGGCTGCCTGGTGCTGTGCGCCATGGCGGTGATCACGTTTCTGGGGTGGCTGGCCTTTCAGAACTCTGTGTGGAGCGAAATCGGGAGGACCGGAGGCAGGAGCGCGGTCGACTGGGCGGATTTCTTCTACCTTTTTGTGATGATGCTGTACGCCATGCTGCTGGTGGTCGCCAATTTCGGCATCCTGATTTATCTGGGGGTGCATTTCTATCGGAGCATGTACACGGACCAGGGCTATCTGACCCATACCCTGCCGGTGTCCAAGCATCAGATACTGGTGAGCAAGATGCTGGTCAGCGGCCTGTGGATGCTGTTCGTCATGATAGCCATCTATCTGTCGCTTTCTGTCCTGGGCCTGTCGCTGGTGTTCTCCCTGCTGCCGGACGGCTATACCCTGAGCCAGGCCTGGGCGGAGTTCACCGGCGGCCTGTGGCAGCTCGTGATTGAGTTCGGGGAATGGTTCGAGTTCGATGTATCCGGCTGGCTGATTTCCACCCTGCTCATTTCCCTGGTCACGCCCTTTGTGACCATCACGACCCTGTTCGGTGCCATTTCCATCGGGCAGCTGGCCTCCAGATACAGGCTGTTCCTGGGGGTGGTGTGCTATATCGGCATATTGGTGGTGAGCAGCCTGGTAAGCTCCCTGTTCCGCAGCTTTGCCACTTCCCTGGGGACATACATGTCCTCCTCCCTGAACATCCAGTTCGCGGTGAACCTCCTGGTAGCGGCGGCGCTCTATATCACGTCTTATTTCATAATCAGCAGAAAGCTGAATATGGGATAAAAGGTTCCGTGAAAAAAGTTCTTGCATTTTACGGTGTTGCCCTATGGCTGAAGATTTGATACAATAGAATCTATGGACAGATTCTATTGTCAAAGTGCTATAATCAGTCGTAGGGCTTTTTGGTTCCAAGAAGCGCCTGGGAAACGTAAAAGCGGGTGAGCATAAATGCAGATGCAGAAGATAATCAATCAGATTTTGGAGGGGAATTTTGACTACGAGAGCGGTTCCCTGGATTTTTCTTGCGCGAAAATAGAATTTACCATTCACAAAGGCGGGCAGTATGAGGATTCCTTCCGGATTTTTGCCCCTTCCGGGGCGTATACCGCCGGGACGGTGCTTTCCTCGGACTGGAGGATGGAGTGCCTGACGGCAGAATTCTCCGGGGCCGAGGATGAGGTGGCTTTCCGGTTCCACGGGGAGAATCTGGAGGAAGGGGATGTGGTGAAGGGCACCTTCGACATCATCAGCAATCAGGGCGAGTATTACCTGCCTTTTGTGGCATCGGTGGAATTTGACATGCCGGATTCCTCCATCGGCCCCGTCAAGAATCTGTTCCATTTCGCCAATCTGGCGAAAAGCGACTGGAAGGAGGCCGTGAATCTGTTCTACTCTCCGAAATTCGTGAATATCTTTTCCGGCAGCGACGCCCGGTTCCTGGAGGACTACAGGGCGCTGTCGGCATACCGCGGCCAGGAGCAGAATGTGGAGGAGTTCCTGATTCAGATCAACAAGAAGCAGAGCGTGGAATTCATAGCCGAGGAGGCGGCCCTGCAGGTGGAGGTGAGGGCTTCCGACGCCGCCGCGGGGGTGGTGGAGCAGGCCCTGAACCTGGTGCGGAACGGCTGGGGGTTCACCAGGCTTTCGGTGGAGTGCCGGGGCGATTTTCTGTTTACGGAGAAGGAAGTGCTGACGGACGATGACTTCCTGGGGAACCGCTGCAGGCTGCCGGTGTTCCTTGACGGCAGCCGCCTGCGCCAGGGGAGGAATTTCGGGCAGATTCATCTCTTCAATTCCTATCTGTCCCTGACGGTGCCTGTGGAGGTGCGGCTGGGCGGCTGTCCCCGGGACGTCCAGAGGGCGGAGCGGAGGCGCTGCGTTGCCGGCCTGATGGAATCCTACCAGGCTTTCCGGCTGCGCAAGATCAGTATATCCACATGGCTGAAGGAGACAGGAAAGCTGGTGGAGAGGCTGATATCCATGGATGAAAACGATATAGCCGCAAGACTTTTTCAGGCACAGCTTCTGATTACGGAAGAGAGATATAATGAGGCTAACTGGATTCTGGACCATGTGTCGGACCTTTTTGAACAGGAGGCGCCGGAAAACACACTGCTGGCCTATTACCTCTATCTGACTTCGCTGATTCACCCGGACAGCGAGTATGTGGAAAGGGTGGCGGCGGATGTGGAGCGGATCCTGCGGGCGGATGATTCCAACTGGCGGGTGGCCTGGCTTCTGCTGTACCTGTCGGCGGACTACTGTAGGACGGACAGGGAGAAATGGGAGCTGTGGGAGCGGTTCTTCCTTGCGGGCTGCACGAGCCCGGTATTATATATAGAAGCGCTGTCTCTTCTGAACAACAATCCTGCTCTGCTGCGCAGGCTGGACCGGTTCGAGCAGCAGGTGCTGCTGTATGGCATCCGCCAGGGGGCGCTGAAGCGGGAGGCGGCGGATCAGCTGATCTACCTGGCCCACAGGACAAGGGACTATTCGCCGGTGCTGTTCCAGGCGCTGGCAGGGCTGTATAAGAAGAGGAAGGATGTCCAGCTGCTTCAGGAGATTGTCACGCTGCTCATCAAGGGCGGGAAGGTGGGAAAGGACTACTTCGCGTGGTACAGGGCAGGCGTGGACGCGCAGCTGCGGATCACCAATCTGTATGAGCATTTCATGATGTCCCTGGACCTGGACACCTTTGAAGAGATTCCCAAGACGGTGCTGATCTATTTCTCCTATCAGAACAATATGGATTATGCCCGCACGGCGTATCTGTATGACTATATCCTGCAGCACGCGGACAGGCTGGGCGACATCTACGAGTCCTATCGGTTCAAGATAGACCATTTCGTCACCGAACAGATCAAAAAAGGCCACATCAACCGCAGCCTGGCCAATCTGTACAATAAGCTCCTCTATCCCGGCATCGTGGACGAGCAGACCAGCGGCCCGCTGGCCAGGCTTTTGTTCGCCCATCAGATTCAGGTGGAGGACGACAGGATTCAGAAGGTGTATGTATACCAGCCCGGGAATCTGCGACCCAGCGAATACATTCTGTCGGACAGACGTACATGGGTAGCCCTGTACGGCAGCAGGTACACCATCGTCTTTGAGGACGGGGAGAAGAACCGCTTCCTGAAGAACGTGGAGTACACCATGGAGAAGCTGATGATACCGGGGAAGTTCCTGCGCTTCCTCCTGCCCATGGGGCCTCTGGGCCTGGAGCTGGATTTCTATCTGTGCGACAGCGACAGCGGGTGCAGGGAGGAGCCCTCGGAGCGGATTGTGAGGGAGCTTCGGATCGCGGCCTCACGGGACGCGGATCCGGAGGTGAAGCGGGAGCTGCATCTGCGGATTCTGCAGTATTATTATGAGACGGACGACATGAAGGCGCTGGACGCGCATCTGAAGGAGATTCCCGGCGGGAATTTTTCGGCCAGGGAGAGAAGCCTGTGTGTAAAATATATGGTGCTTCGGGGAAATTACGGGCTGGCGGCCAGATGGCTGGAGAATTACGGCCCTTATTTTATGGATGCCAAGATTCTGGTGCGGCTGGTGAAAGTGCTGGCCGAACAGTGCAATATGGAAAAGGATCCCCTGCTGCTTGCTGCTGCGGTATATGTGTTCCAGAGAGGAAAATATGACGGTACGATTCTGGAATACCTGGGACGGCATTATGAGGGAATGACCAGAAATATGAGGGAAATCTGGAAAGCGGCCAGGTCTTTCGGCACGGACTGCTACGGGCTGACGGAGAAAATTCTGATACAGATGCTGTATTCGGGGGCGTTTGTGGGAGAGAGAATGGAGATATTCCGCTATTACATTTCCCAGGGGGCAAGAATGGAAGTGGAGGAGGCGTTCCTGGCACAGTGCGCTTACGACTGTTTTGTGCGGGAGCGCGTCATGGAAAAGGATGTTTTCCGGGAGATACGGCAGATGTATCTCAGGGGAGAACCGGTGATGAAAGTCTGCAAACTGGCATTTCTGAAATATTTTTCGGAAAACCGGGAGGAAATGGACGGCGAAACGTTTGATATTGCGGGAAAGCTGCTGGAAGAGATGATGGGGGAAGGGATTTACCTGGAATTCTTCCGGAAGTTCAGGGAGTGCAGGCGGCAGCAGGAAGAGCTTGCCGACAAGACCATACTGGAATACCGGACGGACACGAATGTGAAGGTATGTGTCCATTACGCCACGCTCCACGAAAACGGGGAGGCGGACGGATACCGGTCGGAATATATGAAGGAAGTCTACGGGGGCGTGTTTTTCCGGGATTTCATATTGTTTTTCGGTGAGAGCCTCCAGTACTATATCACGGAGGAAAGAGACGGGGAGGCGCAGCTGACGGAGAGCGGAACGCTGCAAAAGGCTGAGGAGACAGAGGAAGAGGAAAGCAGATACCGGCTGATCAACGATATCGCCATGGCCCGTTCCCTGCAGGATTTTAATACCATGGACGATTTGCTGGAGGAATACTACAGAAAGGAATTTCTCAACGGCAGACTGTTTTCTTTAAAATAAAATAGGAAACGGGAAGAATGAGATGGGTTTTTTTAGCGGTGAGAAACTGATAGTGGGATATGACCTGGGAGACGAGTACTCCCAGATCAGCTATGCCTATTCCGAGAAAGGGGAGGCAGAGACGCTTTCCCAGGTGGCAGGAGAGCAGATTTACAATATTCCCACGGTGCTGTGCAAAAAACAGAATACAAACCAGTGGTTTTTCGGCAGGGAGGCGCTTCGATGTGAGGGGGACGGCATTCTTGTGAAAAACCTGCTGTCCCTGGCTCTGGACGGGGAACCGGTGATAATCGAAGGAGAGAGCTATGATCCGGTGGCTTTGCTGGCGCTTTTTTTTAAGCGGACCCTGGGCCTGCTTTCCCGGGTCGGTTCAAAGATAACGGCGCTTATGGTCACCTGCCCCAGACTGGACAGGGGAATTGTGGAAACTTTAAGCTGTGTGGTTGGGGGAAGCCAGCTGAAGGCAGGGGAAATTGCCTTCCAGAGTCATGCGGAAAGCTTTTACGGATATCTGCTCCGGCAGCCCCGGGAATTGTGGAACTATCCCGCCCTGCTGTTTGAACTGGGACAGAAAAACATCAGGCTGTACCGCACGGAATCCAACAAAAAAACGAAGCCCAAAGTGGTTTTTATCGAAGAAAAAGAATATGCATTTCCGGAATATGAGCCAAATGCGGGAGAAGGAAATGAAATAAGTCCGGAAAAGCAGGCAAAAGCCGATGAGGCTTTCCTGAAAATCGCGGAGGAAGCCTGCGGGGGAGGGATTATCGGCAGTATCTTTCTCATCGGGGATGGCTTTGCGGAGGGCTGGATGAAGGATTCCCTTCGTTTTCTGTGCCGGGGCAGGCGGGTTTTCCAGGGCAACAATCTTTTCAGCAAAGGGGCCTGCAGCGGGATGCAGGAGAGGCTTGCGGTTTCGGAGGCTGGAAAGGAACATGTCTTTCTGGGCAATGACAAGCTGAAGGCCAACATTGGGATGAAGATACTGCGCCAGGGAGAGGAATCCTATTATGCCCTGCTGGATGCCGGGGTAAACTGGTATGAGGCGGAGCGGACGGTGGAAGTCTATGTACAGGACGGCAATGCCTTTTTACTGCTGCTGGCGCCCCTGGTGGGAAACGCGGCCTCCGGGGAGAAGGTGGGCAGATCCATACAGATCGTGCTGGAAGGGCTTTCGGGAAATGTGGCCAGGCTGCGTCTGCATTTTTTCATGAAAACGGAAAAATGCCTGATGGTAGAGGCGGAGGACCTTGGATTCGGAGAGTACAGGGTGCCTTCCGGGCGTGTCTGGAAGGAAGAGATCGAAATATACGGAGGATAGAGACCGGAAGCGGGAAAGCCCCGGGAAAATTCCGGATGCGTCCCGCGGGCCGGAAATGAGGCCCTCCGGGGGGCATGGAAGCAAAAACGGCGCGAAAAACACGCCCGTGACAGGGTGGAATAATAGGAAAGCGGAATAGGAGGTCAGATGCGGGTAAGTATATGCGTGGGCGAATATGCGAAAACGCCATATCGTGTTCCCGGATTGCTGGTAAATGTATTCAGCATGGAAGAATTGTGCTGCTGCATCAGGGAAAATGCGTTCCTGCTGGATTTTTCCTTTCTGGACGGCAGGCTGATAGAGTGGATTGAAAAGGAGTGCGGCCTGAAAGAACTGGCAAAGGCCCTTCACCCCCTGGTACACAGGCAGGGATCCTTAAGCGCTTTTGCGGTGACCATACTGCGGTATGTGGGATTTTATGAAGAAGCGGTGATCCGGGAGACAGAACAGGTTTTAAAGCAGGGAATCGGGCTGAGCGGCATTGAGAGGCGCAAGAACCAGATTGACTACCTGGTCAGGAAAAAGAAATATAAAGCGGCGCTGCGGGGATATGAGGAGCTGGAGCAAAAGTGGACGGAACAGGAAGAAGCGGTGCCGGCGAAAGAATTTCTCGCGAAAATCTGGCATAATAAAGGAGTGGCCTACACCGGGCTGATGCTTTATGAAAGGGCGGCAGAGTGTTTCCGGCAGGCCTGGGATTTATCCGGCAGCGCAGGGGAGGCGTATGCTTTCCTGACGGCCAGGAGGATGGGGCTGTCCGAGGCGGACTATGTTGCCTTTGCGGGTACCCAGAACGAATGGCGCCAATATATCCTGGAGCTGGAGAAAGAATTTGAAAAAGCTTCCGGGGAATGGGAACAGCAGCCGGAATACTTAAGGCTTTTTCATCTGCGGGAGGACAAAGGCAGGGACCGGGAGCGGTACCACCGGGAGAGTGAAAGCCTGATTCAGGCCCTGAAAGACAATTACCGCTAGGTGTGCCTGATATTGCTTTCCGGATGCTGTGCGTCAGGTTTGCGTCGAACGGGACCTGAATGAGGGAGACGTATTCTGCACAGAGGCCGGGAACTGGTTCATATTCCGGTATGGAGGTTAGTTAAAATGGGATTTTTTTCCAAAATATTCAGAAAAAGAAAATACAGTGAAAACGACACCGGCGACTGGGAAAATGTGGTCTATGCCAGGGATGGCGTGGATTTTGGCGACGGGGAACAGCGTGCGGGTTATATCACAAACTGCCTGGAACAGATGGGGGAGGCTGCCAGGGAGATCAATCTGCTTACAGGAGAGTATTCCCTGATCACCTCTTACCTGACAGATATGGAGGAGATCGAAGCGCTTCCGGAAAAAGAGAGGCAGGAGCTGAACAATATTGCGGGAAAACTTGTGACGCTGGAACAGGAAGGGGAAAAATACCGGGAAAAGAAAAACCGTATGACGGACGCGGACTATTACCGGATCCGGGAACAGGAGGATGAGATCCAGGAGGGAATCGGGAAGCTGAAGGAATGCGAGGAGTATGGGGCGAAGGTGAAGCAGGACTTAAAGCGTCTGGACAGGGAGCGCAATGCCTATGAATTCCGCAGACAGGAACTGGATGCCATCATGAACAATCTCAGGGGCATGTCCGTGATCTTTCTGACGGCCTTTATCCTATGCCTGGTATTGCTTCTGATTCTGCAGTTCGGTTTTGAGATGAACACGAAACTGGGCTTTCTGCTGGCGGGCGCGGCAGCCGCCCTGGCAGTGACCTGCGCCTGGGTAAAGTACACGGACGGGGACAGGGAACTGCACCGGGTGGAACTGAATATCAACAGGCTGATACAGCTGCAGAATAAGGTGAAGATACGCTATGTGAACAATCGGAATCTGACGGATTATCTCTATATGAAGTACAGTACGGAGAGTGCCGCGGCGCTTGACAGGCTATGGAAGAAGTATCAGAAGGAAAAGGAAGAGAGAAGGGAATACGCCGAAGCGGAATCAAAGGCGGAATATTACCGGAAGCAGCTGGTACATGAACTGTCACGTTACCGGATTTCCAGCCCGGAGAGATGGCTTGGGCAGCCGGAGGCCCTTTTGGATAAGCGGGAGATGGTGGAAATACGCCATGACATGATCCTGCGCCGGCAGGCGCTGCGCAAGCAGCTGGACTACAACAATAATGTGGCGGAGACGGCCAGACGGGAGATTATGGATGTGGCCGACAAATACCCGGCCCATGCCCCCGAAATAATGGAGATGGTAGAACGGTATAAAGGAGAAGACAAAGCCCCTTGACGAATCCCTCTCTGTAAGCTATGATGGCTTTGTTGGATTTTTGAGGATATTGCAGAACTGGAAAACGTAATTTTCGATTGCCATGAACAGGAGAATAAGATGAGCACAGACAGATATGTAAGTCCCTTGTCAGAGAGATATGCCAGCAGGGAAATGCAGTACATTTTTTCCCAGGACATGAAATTCCGCACCTGGAGAAAGCTGTGGATTGCCCTGGCGGAGACAGAAAAGGAACTGGGCTTAAGCCAGAACGGCAGGCCGGTGATCACGGAGGAACAGATCGCGGAGCTGAAAGCCCATGCGGATGACATCAACTATGATGTGGCCAGGGCCAGGGAGAAAGAGGTGCGCCATGATGTGATGAGCCATGTGTATGCCTATGGGCAACAGTGCCCCAAAGCGGCGGGCATCATCCATCTGGGGGCCACATCCTGCTATGTGGGGGACAATACGGATATCAT